>Ga0209816_1002880_pt1 | contig 11962 bp, 17 predicted proteins | sample CoawatmetaG01DNA_FD_187509 | JGI IMG/M metagenome (GOLD analysis project Ga0209816, IMG submission 187509) | Marine microbial communities from the West Antarctic Peninsula - Coastal water metaG017-DNA (SPAdes) (version 2) | ecosystem: Environmental > Aquatic > Marine > Coastal ... | reverse complement strand
TCAGAAGGGCGAGAGGGCAACCAGGAATGGATGGGTGGTCAACTGAACCCAACGTGGGTCGAGTGGCTAATGGGGTTCCCAATAGAGCACACAGACTTAAACAATTAGGCAATGCAGTTGTGCCACAGATACCAGAAGCTATTGGCAGAGCCATTATGGGAGAAACATGAGTTTAACCTTAGAACAGTGTCAGAACGTGGTTAAGAAAATGAACGCTGGGATGCTGGCATCAGAAATTGCCAAGAAGTACAAAATGCCTCTATACCATGTGACATTAATCATGCGCTGCAATCGCAACAGATACCCACTAAACGAGTATCTTTTAATTGATAACCCTGCGTATAAGTTTAGCCCTTTGCATGAAAAGAAATGCGCGTGGGATTTACGATTAAGTTTGCGTTTATCACGATTGCCAATGAGCAAGTGGGCAGATGCAATATGAGCGAAGTTATTTTCAGTGTTGATAATAAAAATGTATCGGGCATGATTCAGCAGATTATTCAAATGATTAACAAGGGCCTATTTATTGGCCCTGTTGAAGTGGTGTTAAGGCGTAAAGCTAGAAGCCTAAGTCAGAATAAAAAGATGTGGCCTATGCTGACGGATGTTACGAAACAAGTGGATTGGTATAAACAAAATTTGGATGAATATGATTGGAAAACTATTTTTGTTTGCTCATTATTTAAGCAGAGGTCTGTACCCAGCATTGATGGTGGTTTTGTTGGCCTCTCTCGCGGAAGTAGTAGGCTAAATAAAAAAGAATTTTCTGACTTAATTGAAGTGATTTATGCCTTTGGAAGTGAGAAGAGTGTGCATTGGTCAGAAAAATCTATTGAAACATATGAAAATTACAAACACAAAGAGGCTGCATGAGTCTCAAGCCTGCGCGTCAAAAAAAGTGTAAATCCTGCAAGGTTACATTTAAACCATTCTTGTCAACGGCCTCTGTATGTTCCGTAGGTTGCGCTGTAACAATGGCAAAGGCTAACAGTGCCAAGATTATCAAGAAAGACATAAAGGCCCGTAAACAGGCTCTAAAGAGCCTTGGTGAACTGCACAAAGAAGCGCAGCCAGAATTTAACAAGTACATCAGACTAAGAGACAAAGGAAAGCCCTGTATAAGCTGTCAACGTCACCACACAGGCCAGATACACGCAGGTCACTATAGATCGGTAGGGGCAGCAGCAGAATTGCGTTACAACGAGAACAACGTTAACGCCCAATGTGCGCCTTGTAATAATCATTTATCAGGTAACGCCATTGATTACCGCATTAATCTGATTAACAAGATTGGCATCGAACAAGTTGAAAAACTAGAAGGGCAGCACGAGCCAAAGCGATACAGGCGTGACGATATTATAGCGATTAAGGCTAAGTACAAAGCATTAGCTAAAGAATTAATGATTAAAATTGAGAGCGCAGCGTGATACCTATACATCAAGACGAAGTTAACCAAGGGGCAAACCTTATTGCTTTACTTATAAAATCTTTAGTTGAAGTCAACGATGGTCGGTTGCTAAATGAACAAGATGATTTATTAATCGCTGCGGCAGTAGTTTGGATTGATGAATACAGTGAAATGAATGTTGAAGAAATTGAAATAACGGAACATTAAAATGAGCAGACCAACAAAATACACGCCAGAACTATTGGCAAAGACTAAGGAATACTTAGAATCCTACAGCACAGCTATTCCCTCACATATAGGGCTTGCTTATTACTTAGGCATTGCTAACTCAACTATGTATGCCTGGTCAAAAGAGAAAGGCAAAGAAGAGTTTTCGGATATGTTAGACCGAATTATGCAATTACAATTCATAGAACTAAGTGATAAGGGGCTTACAGGCGACTTTAATGCCGCTATAACCAAGTTAGTTTTAACTAAGCACAATTACACTGACAAGGTTGACCAGACCTCTAGTGATGGTTCTTTAACGCCTCCAACCACTATTAACTTGGTCGCCAAAGAGTTTGAGAATCTTTAATGTCTGAAATAGATATTGAACTGCCACCTAAACTGGTTCCCATATTCCAAGGAGAGGCAAGAGTTCGCGCAGCGTTTGGTGGACGGGGTGGGGCCAAATCGAGGGCTTTTGCGTTGATGAGCGCAGTGTGGGGATATAGGTTTGGCAAGAGTGGAAGGTCAGGACAGATACTTTGTTTGCGTCAGTACATGAACAGTTTAAGTGAATCATCATTTGCAGAAATTAAAAGCGCAATACAGGCAGTTCCATTTCTTAATGATTATTATGACTGTGGCGATCATTACATACGCAGCAAAGATGGACGCATCAGTTATAGCTTTGCAGGATTAACGCGCAACATCGACAGCATTAAATCTAAAGCCCGTATTCTTTTAGCGTTCATTGATGAAGCGGAAACAGTCAGTGAAGAGGCTTACATGAAGCTACTGCCCTCTATCCGAGAAGAAAACAGTGAGCTATGGGTTATATGGAATCCTCAATCAAAGACCTCTGCAACTCACGTTAGATTCCGCTTAAACGCGCCTAACAGTAGCAAGATAACCCCCATTGGATACCAAGATAACCCTTGGATGCCGAAAGTGCTAACTGAGCAACGCTTAGAAGATTTAGAGCAAAGGCCCGATACTTATGGGCATGTGTGGGAGGGTGACTTTTTAGAGTTCCCAGAAGGGGCTTTCTGGCTGCGTGAGATTAACAAAGCTAATGCTGATGGACACATAGGTAAACTGCCAGTAGTTGCTTCACACCCTTGTTTAACGTTTTGGGATATTGGAGCGTCAGATGGTTGTGCAATATGGGTAGTGCAACAGGTAGGTCTTGAGTTTAGGTGTATAGAATTTTATGAAGCATGGAATGAGCCATATAGTCATGCGGTTAAATGGCTACAAAGTTTGGACTTGGTATTTAGTGATATGTATTTGCCCCATGATGCCGATCATAAACGACAAGGCGAACTTAAAAACAAAAGCCCCAAGGATATGCTTAAACAATTAATGCCTGGTTCAAGTTGGCGAATCGTCCCACGGATTCAAGACACGCTATGGGGTATACAGCAAACCAGTGATATGTGGCCCTACATTTGGATTGATGAAGATAAATGTTCAGCAGGGCTAGAACACTTAAAAGCCTACAGGCGTAAATGGTCTAACAGTGAGCAACGATGGTCACACATACCTGACAAGAGTGAAGGTCACAGTGAAGCCGCAGACGCGCTTAGACAAATGGCACAAGCCTTTGCAGCAGGGGATTTGGGCCGTTCTAAGAAAAAGAATCGCGGAGCATTAAAGAGGAATGTTAAAGGACTAGCATAATATGATATAATGCACTAACAATTTTGGAGGTGCACCATGATGACAAGTAAGCCCAAGAAAAAGCCAGCTAAAAAGCCTGCTAAAAAGCCAAAGAAAATGGCTTATTAACAATGGCTAAAGGCGTTAAACATTATCTAAAGAATGGCACTGAATACAAAGGGGCCACTCATAAGACCAATGGAATACCCATGACAGGGGCTAGGCACACTAGCACCAGTAAAGACCTGTTCCACAAGAAAGACCTGTCAGCAGCAGTTAAAAAGCGAATGGCTAAGTAATGAGTCTGTTAGATGATTACATGGCCCAAGTTCAAGACTACAAAAAAGCTGGGTCTATTGGTGCTGGATTACTTGCAGACAGGCCAGATTTAGAATTAGGGCCACAAGGATTGCTTAGTCAAATGCAATCGGCAGAGGCTAGATACATGGAGCGTGTAAACGACCCACTACCTTATTACCGACAGAACCCAGAAGCACAAGGTTTGCTTAATGTATCACCAGAATTAGACTTACTTGATTTAGCTACTGGTGGTGGCAAAATGGCTATGGCTGGCGCGATTAAAAAAGTTGGCGGTAACGCTGCTGATTATGTAAAGGATTTAATGTTTTTGCATAACACTAATGCAAACAAACTTGCTCGACAAGAATCTATGGGTGGCTTTCCAATGCCGTCTATAGCTGTGACTCAAAAAGACATACCATTTGAAGGGTTTGGTGACATTACTCTTGTTGGCAAGCCTGATAACTTTGACCCTAAATCTTCCAAACTTAACCAAGCATTTAGTGCTGACGCTTACACTGTCAGAGCGCCTAGACCTTTAAAAATTGCTAAAAAAGGTGCTGGCAAAGCATTTGATGCTAAATATGGTGCTAAATTAAAAGAGCTTGATATTTACGCTGACGAAACTATTTCAAACATTTGGAATTTAGAGGGTTTAGTAAATGGAGCTGATGTAAATGATTACAACCAAGTTGCAGATTGGTTTGATAATCGAGCTAGCCCGTTATTTAGAGCTGAAAAAAATATTGCGTTCCCAGAAAAGGTTCATGCTGGAAACTTTAGACAAAAAAGCAAGTGGCAAGAAGATCAAGTAAATGCTGCTAAAGCTAGCGGTGAATATGATGTATGGAAAAATGAAAAGTTAGAAGAAATATTTAGCCCAGAAGAATGGTTTATCTCAAACCCAGATAGAGACTATTACACTACAAAAGCAAAATTAAAGCCTTACACTGCCGATGAAGTAACAAAGTTTATGAAGCGATCTGCTGGTAGAAATACAGAGGGAGGCATGGCTTCTAATTCTGTTGGTGGGGTAAGGGCAGCAACGACAGAGCAATTCAAAAACCTTCAAGGCATGAGGGATATGAAAGGCAATCTTGTTTCTGCTGATGATATGGCAGAGTTTAAAGTAACCACAGATTCTTTACTTTACGATTTACAAGACGCTTTTAAGTCTAGCTATAAGTATGCAGCAGATGGTTGGCAATATCGAAATGAATTTAATGATTTTGTTAAGCTAAGTGAAACAAAAGGTGTTAAGGCAGCAGCAGAAGAAATAGGTTTTAACCCTAGCAAGGAACTTGTGCAAGAGTTAAACGAATATAAAGATATGCTGCGTAGCGGCCCTACAGAATACTTTGAATCAAAACCAAAACGAGTTGTTGATTTTAACGAGTTTGCAGGGGCAATAATTCCCAAGTCAACAGACGATCAGACTAGAGGCTTGTTAAATCGCTATGGTATTCGCACAGAAGAATACACAGACGAAGCAAGTAAAATTGCGGCTAGAAACAAATTTAAATCTGAAATGTTTACCAGTGCGGGTGCGTTAGCAAGCACAGGATTGTTTGGGGCTATAGGGCTTGGGGCTAGTAATGATAGTTATGCTTCCGAAGATTATAAAGGTTTACTAGGTAATTAAATGGCTATTTCAACATACGCAGAACTAAAAGCATCCATTGCTAACTTCTTAAATCGTGATGATCTAACGGCTACAATACCTGATTTTATATCGTTAGCTGAGTCTTCAATTAATAATGAGATACGGCATTGGCGCATGGAGACACGCGCAGAAACAACCATTGATAGCCAGTTCACAGGCATACCTAATGATTGGTTGTCTACGATACGCTTTCATTTAACAACATCAGGCACTAGCAGCCTAAACTTTATGTCTCTGGCTACCATGCAATCAAGTCGAGCAGCGCGTAATAACTCCACAGGTACGCCCACTAATTACAGCTTAAACAGTTCACAGTTTGAAGTATTCCCCACGCCTGATGGTGCGTATAGCGCAATCTTAATGTACTACGCCAATATTCCCACACTGTCTGATTCAGCTACGAAAAACTGGCTGCTAACTAATTACCCTGATATTTACCTGTATGGCGCATTACTTCACTCTGCCCCATACCTTAAAGAAGATGCTAGGGCATCAACGTGGGCTGCTCTTTATTCTGCTGCTGTGGCTAGGGTCAATACTGCTAGTAGCCGCTCAACCGCCTCTGGCTCTGGCCTTAGATTAAAAATAGGAAGTTACTAATTATGTCATTCACTACTTTTCTTGAAAACGAAGTATTAGATCATGTATTCCGAAATGCGGCATACACACCACCCTCTACTGTTTACATCGGCCTTTATACATCGGCTACGGGCGCAGGCGGCACTGGTACAGAAGTCTCAGGCAATGGATACACACGAAAAGCTATGGCATTTGATGCGTCTGTCTCAGGAGCAATCGACAACACTAGCGCAGTTGAGTTTCCAACGGCTACGGGTGTGTGGGGAACCATCACGCATACCGCAGTATTAGATGCGGCATCAGGCGGCAATATGCTTGCTGAGACAGCTTTAACAGCTAGTAAACCCATTGGCAATGGTGACGTATTTCGGTTCCAAGCTGGCGAATTTGACATAACCCTAACCTAGCAATGAATGGTTACGGAGCCGCCAATTACGGCATTAACATTTATGGTCAGGCGTATTATGTAGACGCTGCTGCCATTATCAATGCCGCATCATCGGTTACTGCTGATGGTGAACGTGTAGCACAAGGCGCGGCTGTTATCGAAGCGGTATCAAGTGTCACGGCTAATGGTCAGAAGTTTGGTCATGCCAGCGCAGTAATTGAGGCTGTAAGCACTGTAACGGCTGCTGCACAGGACATAGGGCAAGGCCAAACGTCTATTGAGGCGGTTAGCACTGTAACGGCTGATGCGGTTTATGTTGTGTCTGCAAGCGCAGTTATTAACGCTGAGTCGGGCTTAACGGCTAATGGTATTGCCAAGATGGGCGGTGCAGCAGTTATACAAGCGGTGTCAGGCATGACGGCAACGGGTCGATATAAATACGAGCCATTACCAATTGATGTGGCAACTTGGGCTACTAAGCCAGTTGATAGCGCAACGTGGACTACTTTGTAAAAGATTAACGATAGGATTATTGAAATGGCAGATACAACCACACCCAATTATAGCTTAACAAAGCCCGAAGTTGGGGCTTCTGAGGATACTTGGGGTACGAAGCTCAACACGAACATGAACCTTATCGACACTCAAATGAAAGTGTCTGATAACCGATCTGCTGCCAACCTCATTGTTGCAAATGCTGCTTTACCCAAGGCTGGCGGTGCGTTATCTGGTGATGTGACTAATACATCAACAGGTTCTTTTCAAGTATCTCAAGGAACTACCGCACAACGTCCATCAGGCACAGCCGCAGGCCGTTTACGCTACAACTCTACTGAGGCTGCTTTTGAGGGATACACAGCCGCAGGATGGGGTGAAATTGGTGGTGGTGGGCCGTCATTAGGTACTGACTCAATCATACGAACCAACGCCAAGGTTATTGCCGAAAACATTACTTTTGCTGGTAACGAAAACGGGAGCACTGTCGGGCCTGTAACTGTTAATAATAATTACACAGTAACCGTGACAAACGGCTCAACTTGGATAATTCTTTAGGAAACGACTATGCCAATTACTATTAAAAACAGCGCAGGCGGTGGAGTTACTTTAGATTCCACAACCTCATCAAACGAGACATTAAACCTACCTTCTGGTGGCGGTACTTTAGCTCCTTTGGCTAGTCCAGTGTTTACAGGTAACGTGGGTGTTGGTACTAGCAGCCCTCAAAACCTTGTTCAAATTGAAGGTTCTAGTGGTACTGTTCCATCACAATTGCGTCTGGGAGTTACATCTAGCGGTCAGTATTATGATATTGGTAGGGATTACACTGATGGCTTAATGACCTTTTATAGTGGTCAGGCTTCTCCCTACAGTGGTTACAAATGGTCAGTAAACGCTGGCACTGAAGCCATGCGCATAGACAGCTCAGGCAACGTGTTGATGGGTACTACTTCAAGTTCTTTTCCTTCAGATGGTTTTCAATTCCTTGATAGCAATGTAGCTAATTTTAGCAGAAGTAGTGGGCCTCCTATAAATATCAACAGAGCAGGTTCTGTAGGGGCTTTAGTTAATATTCATAAATCTGGCTCTGTAGTAGGTAGTATATCAGTAACAGCCTCATCCACTGCCTACAACACATCATCGGACTACCGCCTTAAAGAAAACGTCACACCAATGTCAGGTGCTACAGCACAGACTAAGCTACTCAAGCCCTGCAACTTTGATTGGATTCAAGATGGTTCTAATGTCAATGGTTTCCTAGCACACGAACTAGCAGACGTTGTACCAGAGGCAGTATCAGGCACTAAAGACGCTATGCGTGATGAAGAGTATGAAGTGACAGCAGCTACCGACACAGAAGCAGCAGTCATGGGTACACGCTCTGTGCCTGACTTACAAGGCATTGACCAAAGCAAATTGGTTCCACTATTAACCGCAACAATCCAAGAGTTAATTACGCGGATTGAAGCACTGGAGAATGTGTAATGGCTTCTAAAATAAAAGTAGACACGCTTGAGACAGCCAATGGCAGTGGCACGATAGCGTTATCTAATCAGTTAAGTGGTATGACAAGTGCTAGTATGCCTAGTGGTAGTGTGTTGCAGGTTGTTACTAGTGCGGATATATCTACACAGACAACTTCTACTTCTACTTCCTTTTCAGATACTGGTGTCACAGCAACAATAACTCCTACTTCAACTAGTAGTAAGATTTTTGCAGTAGCCTCTAGTTCGTGCATGATTAAAGGGACATCTTACAATGTGGAAGCAGAGCATCGTGTTTTAAGGGGTAGTGTAGAAATCACAGCCGCATTAACAGCGTATGACTACTGGTCTGGGGGTGCTCCTTCACAAGGATTACTCCTCAAAGCAAATGTACATTTATCTAATTTAGATTCACCTGCTACGACTTCTGCTGTTACTTATAAAATTCAACATAGAGTGACAGGAACGAACTATTCAGCAACAACATTTTTCCCTGCATCAAACAGCGCCAATATTAAAAAAGGGTGCAGGATAACTCTCATAGAAATCAAAGGATAACCCCATGACCGATAAAGTCGCAGCACTCCAAGCATTAACACCATCGGCTCAGTGGGTTTTGAGGGGAGACTCAGATTTAGAATGGTTGGACACAGAACAAGACCAGCCTACTGACAGCGCAATACAGGCGAAGATTATTGAATTGCAAAGCCAGTACGATGCTCAATCCTACGCACGTTCACGCAAAGTGGAGTATGACAAATTGAACCAAGATGAGATGCGATACGATGATTTAGTCAATAGCACTACTACTTGGCAAGACGCTATAGCCGCAATCAAAACATCAATTCCGAAGGGGTAAGAAATGGCTACTACAATCACAGGAACTACCATTGATGTAGGCCCAAATAAACTGGTTAGTGATTCATCAGGAAATGTTACTGCATCAGGAATACTTAGTGACCCTTCTGGTAATGTAAGGTCTGGTCGTAAGAACCTTATTATTAATGGTGGTATGCAAGCTTGGCAAAGAGCAACTTCAGCTTCAGCAATAGGATATACCTCTGTTGATAGATGGTCTTATTATGCTGGATCAAGTTTAGCTATATCAAGATCAACTGATGTTCCTACTGGTTTTCAATATGCTACTTCTGTTGGAGGTGGCGGATCTGATAGTGGTCTTACACAAAAAATAGAAGCATCAAGCTGTAAACAATTAGTTGGAGCAACAATAACTGTTAGTTTTTATTTAAAACAAACAACTGGTGCAGGCACAGATAAGATTGCAGTAGCTTTGGCAAGAGCAAATTCTGAAGATAACTTTGGTGGCACAACATCTATATCAACACAGACAGTTTCTACAACAACATCTTATGCGAGATATACTTGTACTTTTACATCTTTACCTACTGAAGTTTCTAATGGATTACAACTTAGTATAAAATCAAATGGGGCAGGTTCTGTAGTTTATTTGATTACAGGCATCCAACTAGAACTAGGCTCAACCGCCACTGACTTTGAACACCGCAGCTATGGTGAAGAGTTGGCGTTGTGTCAGCGGTATTATGAAACTTTAATAACAAAAGAAAATCAATCACTCTTAGCTAATGGTTTTTGTTATAGCAATACTCAGGTTCAAGGAGTTGTAAGATTTTCTGTGGATAAAAGAGTAACACCTACTATGGGTTATGAAGTTGGAATAGCTTACCAATCATCAGGAGAGGCTGCCAGAACGAATATTACACCCTTATTTTATATACCTTCAACTAAAACAGTTATGGTTTATGCAAGTAGTGGTGTTTCTGTAACTGCTGGACAAGGTTTAAATTTAGTAAACAGAGATGATGGTACTGGAATGATTTTTGCAGACGCGGAGCTATAACATGATTATTGAAACAGTAAAAACACAAGAACATGGCTACCTAATCAACAGCACTATGTCAGTACCCAATGACCCAGCTAACCGAGACTGCGCTGCTGTACTCGCATGGATAGCAGAAGGTAATACCCCTGCCCCTGAGTTTACTGATGCAGAGATAGCAGCTAATGCTCAGTCTTTGGTTAACTCTGAGTCACTTGAGTATCTAAAGTCTACAGATTGGTACATCACACGCTATGCTGAGACAGCAGCAGCAGTGCCAGCCGATGTGACTACAGCTAGGGCAGCAGCTAGGGCAGCGATTGTATGAGCATAGAGTACAGGGGCGAAAAGTTTGCAGGCTACAACAAGCCCAAGGCTAGTTAATAGAAAGGCTAAATAGTAATGGCTCTAATTCCACTAGATTTACCAGCAGGGGTATATCGTAACGGCACTGACTTGCAAAGCCAAGGGCGGTGGCGTGATTCTAACCTGGTGCGCTGGTTTGATAATACATTGCGGCCCATTGGTGGCTGGCGTACTCGCAGCGATACCGCTAGTGCAGGGCAAGTGCGCGGCATGAAGTCTTGGATTGCTAATAATGCTGATCGTTGGATTGCGGCTGGTAGCTATAATAAATTATATGCTTACAGTGGCGCAGGCGTTCAATATGACATAACACCAGTAGGTTTAACGGCTGGTAATGAAAACGCGCTTAACCCTGTTGGATTTGGTACAGCTTTTTATGGTCGAGAATATTACGGAACAGCAAGACAAGAATCTGTAACTATTACGCCAGCAACTACTTGGTCAATGGATTCATTCGGGCAATTTCTAGTCGCTTGCTCAAGTACAGACGGCAAGGTATATGAGTGGCAATTAAACCCTTCAACAAAGGCGGCTGTGGTAGCTAATGCTCCCGTCAGTAATAGGGCTATTTTAGTCACAGAAGAAAGGTTCTTAATGTGCCTTGGTGCTGGCGGCAACCCTCGCCTGGTAAAGTGGTCTGATAGGGAAAACAATACAGTATGGACACCAGCCGCTACGAATGAAGCTGGTAGTTTAGAGTTACAGACAACAGGCCGTATTCAGTGTGGTGTGCGAGTTCAGAACCAAGCCTTAATACTGACCGACATTGATGCTCATGTGGCTACTTACTCTGGCCCACCCTACGTTTTTGGCATTGAGCGTATTGGCACGTCTTGCGGAATTGTATCGACACAAGCGGTGGCTGTTGTAGACAAGGGTGCTGTTTGGATGGGTAGTCGATCTTTCTACACCTACAGTGGTGGTGCAGTTAGCGAGGTTAATTGCGAGGTTGCTGATTACGTTTTCTCAGACATTAACCATAGCCAGATCAGTAAAGTAGCGGCAGTATCCAACGCCAACTTTGGTGAGATTTGGTGGTTCTACCCATCAGCAAACTCTAATGAGAATAACCGCTATGTTGTATTTAACTACAACGATAACACATGGGCTATAGGCGTTTTAGCTAGAACATCAGGCGTTGATGCAGGCGTATATCGTCAACCTATTATTGCCTCTGCTACTGACAAGAAATTATACGAACATGAAATTGGCTTTAACTACGATGGTGGCGAACCATTTGCAGAATCAGGCCCAATAATTATGGGCAATGGCGATAACGTAATGAGCGTTACCCAGATGATACCCGATGAGAAAACCCAAGGTGATGTTGACGCTACGTTCAAAACTCGATTCTATCCCAACGATGTGGAAAGATCATTTGGCCCTTTCAATATGGCTAACCCCACTAGCCTACGTTTTACTGGGCGACAAGTCAGGATACGCATTGAAGGGGTTAACGCTGATGATTGGCGTGTTGGTATTAATAGATTGGAAGTTATCCAAGGTGGCAGACGTTGAGCATATTAGATCAACCACCAAAGCTAATTAATTT
>Ga0209816_1002879_pt1 | contig 11962 bp, 13 predicted proteins | sample CoawatmetaG01DNA_FD_187509 | JGI IMG/M metagenome (GOLD analysis project Ga0209816, IMG submission 187509) | Marine microbial communities from the West Antarctic Peninsula - Coastal water metaG017-DNA (SPAdes) (version 2) | ecosystem: Environmental > Aquatic > Marine > Coastal ... | reverse complement strand
GTCGCTTACCACTAATACAGATACCCACCACAGCTGGAACCGGTTCTGAGGCAACCATGGTGTCTATTATTACTACCGGTGAAACGACCAAGGCGGGGGTGGTCAGTCGAACACTGTTGGCTGACAAAATCATTCTCGATGCGAGTTTGACTGCAGGGCTACCGGCGCATGTGACAGCGGCGACAGGTATTGATGCCATGGTTCATGCCATTGAAGCCTACACATCAAAACGATTGAAAAATCCGCTATCAGATATGCTCGCACGGGAAGCGTTACGCTTACTAGCTGCGAACATCAGTACTGCCGTCAAACAAGGCGATAATTTAGAGGCGCGTGGTGCCATGCTGTTAGGGGCAATGCTTGCAGGGCAAGCGTTCGCTAACGCACCAGTAGCGGCTGTGCATGCGCTAGCCTATCCATTGGGCGGAAATTATCACATACCCCATGGTTTGAGTAACTCATTGGTCTTGCCCTATGTACTGCGATTTAATGCTCCAGCTGCTGCAGAATTATATGCTGAGATTGCTGGCCTCATTATGCCGGATAAGCTATTGCCAGATGACCCTATCGCCGTTACTGAGATGCTAGCGGATCATTTTCTCGTCCTAGCCGCTGATCTGGGACTGCAAACAACACTGCGACAGATGGATATCGCTGAAATCGCTGAAAATGATCTTCCAAAGCTTGCCAGAGAATCAATGCTTCAACAGCGCCTGCTGATTAATAATCCACGAGAGGTTAATCTAAACGATTCACTAGCGATCTATCGTCAAGCGTACTAAAAAAAGGGAGCGAACTATGAGCGATAATCAAAGAACGGATTACAGTTACTTCACAGATATTACGACACGCTGGATGGATAATGATATTTACGGCCACGTTAATAATGTTGCCTACTACAGCTATTTTGACTCGGTGGCTAATAAATACTTGATTGAAGAGGGAGAGCTGGACATTCACACCGCAGATATTATCGGCTTTGTGGTTGCGTCTAATTGTCAGTACAAGTCACCTATCGCGTATCCACAGCTTATTGAAGCGGGATTACGCGTTAATCGCCTTGGGAATAGTTCGGTGGAATACGGTATCGGTATTTTTCAAAAAGAGGCGGTTGATGCATCGGCTATGGGAACATTTACTCATGTTTTTGTAGGTCGCTCTACCGACAAATCTGTTCCCATACCTAATCAGATTAGATCTGCCCTCGAGGCTATTTTGATCAAAGGATAATTACTTTCTAAAGGAGTTTAGCGTGGATTTTAAAGACAAAATAGTACTAGTCACTGGCGGAGCCAATGGCATTGGACGGGCGCTATGCGAACAGTTTGCAAATGCTGGGGCCAAGGTTGCCGTGGTGGACCTTGAGGGAGATGTAGCCATTGCCTTGGCTGCGCCACTCGGAGGTATTGGCTTGGCTGCAGACGTTGGCCTTGAAGCAGATATTCAATCTGTCGTGCTAGAGACTGAGTCCAGATTGGGCCCCATTGACATTTTTGTCTCTAATGCAGGTGTTTCCTTTAGTGATGGCCCTGGTTGGATGGCCGCTTCGGCTCGGCGTCCAATGAAGCCTGGCAGACTAGCTGGAATGTCAATGTTATGGCGCATGTTTTCGCGGCTCGTGCGGTTGTGCCGGGTATGATAAAGCGCGGCGGTGGCTATTTGGTCAATGTTGCCTCTGGGGCATCGTTGCTTTGCCAAGTGGGTGATGCTGCCTATTCAACGACTAAAACAGCGGCTGTTGGGTTTGCAGAGTCACTGGCCATTACCCATGGCGATGACAATATTACCGTATCGGTAGTCTGCCCGTTGTATGTGAAAACGCGTATGACAGAGGGTGGTCGAGGTGTTAGTGGTAATGATGATGTCATGACTGCCGATACTGCGGCTGTAGCCATTTTGAAGGGTATGTCTGAGAAGCAATTTATGATTCTTCCTCACGCTGAACTTGCAACCTATGCGCAGAGAAAAGGTGAAGATTATGATCGTTGGCTTAAGGGCATGCGTCGCATGCGCAGAGGTTTGATTGAACAGCATCCTGACTATGACTATGATCGGTAAATAGCGATGAATCTCCGACAATTATTGGGAAAAACGATTCTCACGTACATGGCCTTTTTGACTATTTTTAGTCCGCTGCTCTCATCAGCTGTAGCTATCGAGTTTGATCAATATGATGATGACGTCGCTGCATTGCTGCGTGAGTATCAAGGTCAGTCATCTGAGCAAGGTTCCTACAATCCCTCAGTTCTGTCGTTTAATAAAACTATGGATACAGACACTCTTGTTGACTTTGAAAAGGGTTTTATTTTTGTATCCGCTATTACTCCAGAAAGTCTTAAACAATCGATCATTAATGTGCTTTTAACTCAAATTGATCCCTCGGTGATTGATGCTAAAACGGCGCAAGATTTTGGCTTAATTAATCAGAAAACTAATCGCCCCTTTTTTTGGGGGCAGGTAGTTGACCATACCGGCAAGCCAATCGAAGCATTGCGAAGTGCTGGCGCGTTTGCAGATGTCCTGGTACGTCGAAGATCATTTAAAGAGGGGCGTTTTAGTGTGACGATTACCATGGTCGAAACGCACAAAGACATTGCCGGTGGTAAATATATTAAATTAGTTAAGAATGCAGGACGGCAGTATGGTGTTCCAGTTGCGCTAATGATGGCGATTATGGAAACGGAGAGTTCATTCAATCCACTGGCTCGTTCAAGGTCTAATGCTCTTGGGTTAATGCAAATTAAAGCTAATACAGCAGGACGAGATTATTTTTCATTGATCAAAGGCTACAAACATACGCCTACATCGGCTTTTTTATACAGCCCCAAAAACAATATAGAGGTAGCGGCAGGTTATCTGAGTATCTTAGGAAATCGCTATTTGGCTGGGATACGAGACCCTAAAAAACGTGAGTATGCGATTATTTCGAGTTACAACGGCGGTGCGGGTAATCTTTGGCGGAGTTTAAACAAGGCAGGCAACAAAACTAACGCAATTGCGCGTGTCAATGATATGTCGACTAGTGAGTTTTATTGGTTTTTGACCAACCGGCACATACGCGAAGAAACTAGAAATTACCTTAAAAAAGTTAATGGTAAAAAAACAAAGTACATAAACTTATAAATAATGTGGATTACCATGGTCAGACGAGGTCTCATTTACTATAGATGAAATCGTAAAGTGGTTATTTCATAGCATCGACAGTGCTACCAAAGGGTTCAATGTTTCATGGTTAACGAAAAGACTAACACTGGACTTAAAGAAGGTCGATTGCAGCGCAAGATGTCACCCAGTGGTATTTATGTGGCTACATTTCGTCAGATTATTCTGCGCCATGGGCTCACCATGGCAATTATTAGCCTGCTTTGTCTGTTTGTAACAGGCGCTATTGATATAGTTATCTTGGGTTTCTCATCGTTAATCGCGGGTACATTTTTTTATCTTGTCGCAATGTTTGTGATACTGGTGTTTTTTATTGCATTTTTGGTATTTAGGGGCCAAAAAATTGGACCCACTCAGTATGCTTGGCTCGGCTATTTACTAATTATTTCTTTTTTAGAAGAATTGTCGTTTCGACTAATACTACCGACCCTGTTGTTGGGTACTGTGGGAATGATTCCAGCAGTTCTGTTGAGTAATTTAGTCTTCGCAAGCTTCCATTTTTTCACTCTGCGCTGGAAGTTTTTTAATTGCTTGGGTGCATTTTTAGGAGGCATAGGGCTAAGCCGCTTGCTTGCCAACACAGAAGACATAGCGTTGGTTATCTTAGTGCACTGGTTCTTCACATTTTTAAATACGCCCACCGCACCAAAAGACGCTTTATGATCGATATATCCGGTATTAATTCAATCTCATGGCAAGCAGGCATATTATAGTGAATATTAAGCAGATTAAAGGCATTGGCGACATTGCCTATATAAAGCATGGTAACTGGTCAGTATGTATAGACTCCCATGGTGCACATGTTTTAGGGCTATTTTTTAAAGAAAAAAATTTTTTGCATTATAATCCAGCCGATGTGGAACACAGCGGAATTCCAATATGCATGCCGAATTTCGGACCGTTGATTAACGATATTTTTGAGTATCAAGGTGCCGATTTTGCGATCACACAACATGGATTTTTTAGGGATTATGGATATCAGTTACTTAACAATAGCGCCACGAGTGCTACCTATCAGTTAAATTCGAATCCAGAGACTCGGCAGAGATTTCCGTTTGATTTTTGTTTTATAGTGACTTTTTCTATCGATGATTCTGGCTTAACAGCGGCTCTCAGTTTAACTAATAAATCAGATAGTTCAATGCCCATAGCACCGGGAATTCATCCTTATTACGCAGTTGCCGAAGGCGAGGATGTGGTCTTTGAGACACGTGCTCAAGCCGCAAATGACAATAACCAAGATTATGCGGATGTTCTTATAGAAGATAGCTTAGAGGTTCTTTTTGAGAGTAAATCTGGGCCGAGGCGTGTTCGTGTTATTGGCAAACCGGACTTACATTTAAAAGAGCATGGCTTGGATGAGACGCGATTAACCATTGGATCTAATCCAGTCTTGACTATTACAGCAGACCTAACTAGTTTTAATCGGATGACGGTATGGCGTAAGGAAACAGACTCACCCTTCATTTGTCTTGAGCCTGCTTTTGTTAAAAATGGGCTAAATGATCAACCCATTTCAATTCCTGCGGGTGAAATTCCTGCGGGTGAAATATGGGGTACCGTATTCCAAATAGCGCGCTAGTGGGCACATAGCTTTATTTGGTACGGTCCTAGTCTCTATGCAGCCTCATTAAGCCTTCCTGGATTGTACTGGCTACTAGACGTCCGTCTTGTGCATAAAAAGTACCTCTGCTGAGCCCTCTAGACCGACTCGAGCGTAGACTATCCATGTGGTACAACAGCCATTGGTCGGCTTTAAAATTATCATGAAACCAAATACAGTGATCAAGAGAAGCCGGTTGTAGCTTTGGGTTCATTATGCTCACGGCATGTGGCATCAGAGCAGTACTCATTAAGCTAAAGTCTGACGCATACGCGAGTATTGCATGGTGAAGACTCGAGTCGGCGTCCAGAGGTAGCGCTCCGGCAGCTTTTATCCAAATAAGTTGTTCAGCCTTTCTAGGGGAGGGGTCAATATAGTTAATCGGCTCCACAGAACGCATCTGTATTGGACGCAATGTTGGACGATTTTTTGATGAGCGCTTTTTCGCGGAGGGGTCCAGTTGCTCACGAATTTTATTCCACCGATGACTGTCATCTTCAAGCTCCTCTGGCCCCGGGCAGTCGGGCATGTCGGCCTGGTGGCTCAACCCTTCTTCTAACACTTGAAAGGATATTTCGGTATTGAATATCGCTTTGCCTCGCTGAGACCCCACCACACGGCGCGTAGTAAACGACCCGCCATCACGAATGTTATCAACCTCATAAAGAATAGGTACACTTGGGTCGCCCGGGCGCAAAAAATAGGCATGCTGTGAATGCACTGAACGTTCAGCATCGACAGTATCTTGCGCAGCTCGCATGGCCTGCGCAAAAACTTGCCCACCAAATACTCGACGATTACTCGTCTCGGGGGTAATGCCACGGTAGATGTTAGTATCAATTTTCTCTAACTGTAGAATGTCTAACAGTTGTTGTAGAGCTTCACTCATCCGATAGTGTCCTTGCCGAGTTTGGTTTATTCATCCGCTACTTTAACAACTAATTTACCAAAATTCTTTCCACTAAACAGCCAACTAAAGTACTCAGGAGCCATTTCTAATCCTTCCGCTACAGTCTCTTGATACTTTATCTCGCCACTTGCGACCCATTTAGTGAGCGCGCTGTTGGCCTCGGCAAACTCTGCATAGTGGTCAAACACCAAAAAGAACTTGTGTTCCGGAGGATTTTTTAATTCGCCAAAAATATGAAATGGTGTGCGCTCTTTGGTGATATCCGTTGCGTTATAACTAGCAATATAGCCACAGATAGGTGCTCGAGCGCCAGAGTTGAACTGCTTGGCGACCGCTTCGGTTACCGCTCCACCAACTGATTCAAAATAGATATCAATACCATTCGGGCAAGCGGTTTTTAATGCACTACCAAAGTTATCCGACTTATAGTCAACACATTCATCAAAACCGAGCTCATCCTTAACATAGGCACACTTTTTTTCGCCACCGGCAATACCTACTACATACAAACCCAGTTTTTTACCAATTTGCCCGACCACCGAACCCACGGCACCTGAGGCTGCTGAGACTACCAATGTTTCGCCGGCCACTGGTTTACCTTCTCGTATCAAACCAAAGTACGCAGTACGGCCAGGCATCCCACACACACCAAGATAAGTCGAGAGGGGTACTTTGCCTGGATCCACCTTATAGGTCATTGGGTCTTTATGATGTGAGACAAAATATTCTTGCCAGCCCGCTCGACAACAAACATAGTCTCCAACGACATAATTATCAGATCTAGAATCAACGACTATGCCGGCAGTCTCAGCGACCATCACATCGCCAATAGCAACTGGATCTGCATAGGACTTGGCTGCGCTCATGCGACCGCGCATATAAGGATCTAGCGAAAGATACAGGGTTTTAATTAAAACCTCTCCATCCTTTAGCGGCGCAACACTCGACGTTTCTAGTCGAAAATCTTTGGCGGTTGGCTCGCCCACAGGACGGCTGGCTAAGACGATACTTTTGTTGGATAGTTCAGACATGCTTCGATCCTTCTCATTTATGTGAATATGCTAGATTGCTGATACTACTCGAAGTTTAGGGGTCACTGTAATTAGTAGCCACCGCAATAGGGTTTAAACGGCTATTTTTGTGGGCGGCCAGTCACCGAAGTGCTTGAAAATCACAATAACATACTGTAAGTTCAATTTCTTTAAAAACGTGATTGTGTGCTACATCCAAGCAGTCCAGACCATCCCAAGAATACCGAATCTAGTAGGAGTTCAATGTGAGTGATTTACAAGTTTTTAGGCAAGAATCTCGAGACTGGTTAGAAGAGAACTGCCCTCAGAGTATGCGTTCGCCCGTGATAGCTGGAGAGGGAGCCTGATAGCTGGAGAGGGAGCCTGTTGGGGCGGTCGTAATTGGACCTTTGAAAGCGAAGACCAGAAACTGTGGATGGATCGCATGGGTGCAAAAGGGTGGACAGCCCCCGATTGGCCGACTGAATATGGGGGTGGTGGGCTTGATAAAGCTGAACACAAAATTTTGAAGGAAGAAATGGGTCGCATAAGAGCGCGTTCACCACTAGACAGTTTTGGTATCTGGATGATTGGTCCAGCACTTTTAAAATTTGGCTCTGAAGCACTTAAGCAACAGCATTTACCTGCGATTATTCGCGGTGAGATTCGATGGTGTCAGGGATATAGTGAACCAAACGCCGGTTCAGACTTGGCAGGATTGCAAAGTAAAGCAGTGGATATGGGAGATCACTTTATTGCCAATGGTCAAAAGGTATGGACTTCCTATGGTGACAAAGCAGACTGGATGTTTTGCCTGCTGCGCACCGATCCAGATGCGAAAAAACAAATGGGCATTAGCTTGGTGCTATTTGATATGGAAACACCTGGAGTAACCCCAAAGCCTATTAAGCTTATCTCTGGAAGCTCGCCTTTTTGCGAGACTTTCCTTGATGACGTTCGTGTTGAAAAAGATCAAGTGGTGGGTGATGTCAATCAAGGTTGGACTATTGCGAAATATTTACTAACCCATGAACGTGAGATGATTGGCGGTATGGGTCTAAGCGGTTCTGGATCGAAAACGCTCGGCGCTATTGCTGCGCAGACCATGGGCACCACAGAAGGTCGTTTAAATGACCTTTTCATGCGTACCGATGTCGCTAGATGGGAGATAGATGCTGCGGCGTTTGCTTTTACTGCTGAAAGAGTAACTGACGAGGCTAAGGCGGGCCAAGGCATTGGAGCTACTTCAGCCATGCTTAAATATTATGGTACCGAACTCAACAAACGTCGTTTTGAAACCTTGTTGAAAATTGGTGGCAGCGATGATTTGGTGTGGGAAGGCGATGTCTCTAATGACGGCTGGACGGCAAAAACGTTATTGCGAACAAAAGGCAATTCAATTGAAGGTGGAACCTCAGAAGTTCAACTGAACATTATCGCCAAAAATATTCTTGGCTTGGGTTAACAGACTTTAGAGGTAATTATCATGGCACTTGTATTAAACGAAGAACAAGAAATGCTCAAAGAGTCAGCGCAAGGCTTTTTGGCTGAGCATGCTCCAGTTTCAGAGCTGCGTGCGCAGCGCGACGCTGGTAGCGACAAAGGTTATTCAGACACGCTATGGAGTCAAATGGCCAACATGGGTTGGGCCGCAATCTTGGTGCCTGAAGAATATGGTGGTTTGGCGTTCGGCCATGTTGGTATGGCGCAAATTGTGGAACAAAGTGGTCGTACGTTAACAGCGTCTCCATTGTTATCAACCGCAATTCTTGGCGTTACCGCAATCAATGTCGCTGGTAGCGAAGTACAGAAGAGCGAACTGCTTGAGGCAATTGCCGGTGGTGAGTTAACTATGGCACTTGCGGTTGATGAAACAATCCATCATGACCCGGTTCAGACTGCAATGTCAGCTGTATCAAAAGACGGTGGCTATGTTCTAAATGGCGAGAAACGGTTTGTCGTTGATGGCAGCACCGCAGATAAATTAATTGTTGCAACTCGCACTTCCGGTAGTCCAGGTGACATGAAAGGTATTAGCCTGTTTTTGGTAGATCGAACGGCAGATGGCGTCAACGTAAAAAGAACTCAGATGCTGGATGGCCGCAATGCTGCCATTATCACCTTCACCAATGTTGAAGTGTCAATAGATGCATTACTTGGAGAGCAGGACAAAGGCTTTGCTGCGCTGTCAGCAACCTTAGATGCAGGCAACGCTCATATTTCTGCAGAACTACTTGGCATCGCGCAAGAAAGTTTTGATCGTACTCTTCACTACATGAAAGAGCGTAAGCAATTTGGGGCTCTCATTGGTTCCTTTCAGGCATTACAACATCGAGCTGCCCACTGGTGGAGCGAAATTGAGATGTGCAAATCAGTAGTTTTAAAGGTTATGCAGTCGCTTGATGAGGGTGATGTAAAAAGCTCTGCACTTGCCAGCATTGCTAAGGCTAAACTGTGCGAAGTAGCAGAATTATCTACCAATGAAGCTATTCAGATCCATGGTGGTATCGGAATGACTGATGAATATGAAATTGGATTTTTTATTAAACGTGCTAGACCCGCCCAGATGCTCTTGGGTGGTTATAACTATCATGCAAATCGCTTCGCACTGGTCAGCGGATACTAAAAGGAAAAAAGGGGGGTTGCCGATAAGGTAACCTTTTTTGGTTTACACTACCGGCAGTTTCGGATTACTAAAATTATAAGGAAAAGAAAATGGATTTAGGTATTAGCGACAAGGTTAAACCAATACTCGAAGAAGTAAAAAACTTTATCGATATTGAAATTATTCCACTTGAAATGGAATATCACCAAGAAATTGCCAAAGGTGATCGTTGGACATTTACCGACCGTCAGACTGAAATTCTTGAAACCCTCAAGAGTAAAGCTAAAGCCAAAAACCTTTGGAATTTTTTCCTAACGCATTGGGAAGGTGGCTATGGCCTCAACACTGTTGAATATGCCTATATAGCGGAACAGACTGGACGTTCATTTTTAGCCCCGGAAGTCTTTAACTGCGCTGCACCAGACACCGGCAATATGGAGGTTTTAGCGCGCTACTGTACTGAAGAGCAAAAAGAGAAATGGCTTACACCTTTACTTAATGGGGAAATTCGTTCTGCCTATGCGATGACCGAGCCATCAGTAGCCTCCTCTGACGCCACTAATATTGCCATGAGCTGTGTCGCTGACGGCGACGAATGGGTTCTTAATGGGGAAAAAATATGGATTTCAGGCGCTGGTGACCCGCGTTGCAAGATTCTTATTGTTATGTGCAATACCAACCCAGGTGGCCCACGTCATGCTCAGCATTCTCAAGTATTGGTTCCCTTTGAGACTCCTGGCGTTAAAAATCTCCGACCAATGACCGTGATGAATGTTGATGATGCACCTCATGGCCACATGCATATGCGCTTCACTGACGTACGTGTCCCCAAAGAGAACATGATCTTAGGCATGGGTCGTGGTTTTGAGGTTGCCCAAGGGCGTCTCGGGCCGGGTCGAATTCATCATTGCATGCGTTCCATTGGGCTTGCTGAAGCGGCGCTTAAATTACTCTGTGAACGCGCAGTGAGTCGCGAAGCCTTTGGTCGTCCGCTGGCTAAACTTGGCGGTAACGTAGACATTATTGCCGATGCCCGCATTAACATCGAAATGACGCGATTGTTATGTCTAAAGGCGGCATGGCTCATGGACAACATGGGTACCGACGCCGCTCAGCCGTTTATCTCTATGATCAAAGTGGCTGCGCCAAACATGGCACTCAAAATTATTGATGAAGCTATGCAGATGCATGGCGGTATAGGCATCTCTGATGACACACCATTAGCCGGTTGGTATGGCGCCCAGCGCACGCTTCGCTTTGCTGATGGCCCTGATGCTGTGCATCGTATGGTAATTGGTCGACGTGAGCTGCGTGAATACAATAACTAAATTTCTAGGATGAGATTATGAGAGCACTAATATGTAGTGAGTTCGGATCAACTAAAGATTTGAGCCTTGAGACACGCGATGATCTTGAGCCGGGAGCCGGGGAAGTATTGATTGAGGTCAAAGCTGCAGGGGTCAACTTCCCTGATATTTTGACAGTGGAGGGTAAATATCAATTTAAGCCACCGCTACCATTTATTCCGGGTACAGAAGTATCTGGTGTTGTCACCAAGCTCGGTGAGGGCGTTAAGACTCGCAAAGTAGGCGATGAAGTGGTGGGTATGGTACAAATTGGTGGCTTTGCTAGCCAGGCGGTTACCTCTGAATATACGACGTTTCCAAAAGGCGACAGCATGTCCTTTGAGCAAGCCGCCGGTTTTGCGGTGACTTATGGTACGTCTTACTATGCACTTAAACAAAAGGCACAACTTAAGCCTGGTGAAACTGTCCTGGTACTGGGAGCGGCCGGTGGTGTGGGTATTGCTACTATTCAAATCGCAAAAGCAATGGGCGCCACAGTAATTGCAGCGGCTAGTACTGAAGAAAAACTCGACTTCGCCTGTGAAGCAGGAGCTGACTTGCGTATTAATTATGCGACTGAAAACCTTAAAGAAAAGGTTAAAGAGCTTACCAAAGGCAAGGGTGCAGACGTTATTTATGACCCTGTTGGCGGCGATTTTTCTGAGCAGGCATTCCGTGCTATTGCATGGGATGGCCGGTTCTTGGTGATTGGTTTTGCCTCTGGCCCGATTCCCAAAATGCCACTCAATTTGGCGCTACTAAAAGGTGCATCAATGGTCGGTGTTTTTTGGGGAGCATGGTCTGCCCGCGATCCATTATCGTCGCAACAAAATTTTAGAGAGCTAGTTGAGATGATTGATGGCGGCCAATTTACGCCACTGGTGACTGAAGTTTATTCTCTTGATGATCATAGCTCTGCGTTTGGTTCCATTGCGGAGCGCCGAGCAAAGGGTAAAGTCATTCTGTCTATGGACTAGTGTTCACACTCAAGGTTGACTATAAAAAGCCCGCGAAAGCGGGTTTTTTTGTCCGCTCAGTAGAGTTTTTGATGTTATTGCGGTTGCATCTATTGTGTTTTATCTCTATCTTTTAATTTACATCTAAAGGCTCAGGCCAAGGACGCTACGGATGATTTACTCAACTACAGAAACAATTCCCGGAAGAGACATTATACAGAGCATGGGTGTTGTCACCGGCAACGTCGTGCAGGCAAAGCATATTGGCCGCGACATCATGGCGGGCTTAAAAAGCATTGTCGGTGGTGAAATACGCGGTTATACCGAAATGCTCAATGAGGCCCGCGATATAGCAATTACTAGGTTGGTT
>Ga0209816_1002876_pt1 | contig 11982 bp, 19 predicted proteins | sample CoawatmetaG01DNA_FD_187509 | JGI IMG/M metagenome (GOLD analysis project Ga0209816, IMG submission 187509) | Marine microbial communities from the West Antarctic Peninsula - Coastal water metaG017-DNA (SPAdes) (version 2) | ecosystem: Environmental > Aquatic > Marine > Coastal ... | reverse complement strand
CTGGAAATTCGAGTTTTAAATTCACAAAGATAACAGGAACAGGTACAATATCATTCACAAATTAATTTATGGCACATTACGCATTAATAAACTCGGATAACATAGTCACTTCCGTAATCGTCGGAAAAGATGAAAGCGACACTTCGCAGGATTGGGAGGTTTACTATACTAGTTTAACAGGTCAAACCTGTAAAAGAACATCGTACAACACAAGAGAGGGGAGTCATTTATATGATGGCACGCCATTTAGAAAAAACTATGCAGGTATTGGTTACACTTTCGATTCTGAAAAAGATGCCTTTATACCTGAAAAACCTTTTCCAAGTTGGACTTTAAACGAAAGCACTTGTTCATGGGATTGCCCAGTAAGCTATCCGACAGACATAGAAGATGCAGACGGAAATCCTATCTTCTACATTTGGAACGAAGAAACCCAAGCGTGGGATATAGCATCTTAACACTATGCAGGATTTGAAGATATACGGGTTGAATGTTGGCGCAATGATTTTTTCGTTTGTAAATGAGTTCAATCCCATACTTCAAACGATGGTGTTAATTCTAACAATAATTTATACAGCAGTAAATATATACAAGCAATTTAACAAATGAAGAAAAAAGACCTAATACATTACTGTGGTGCGGCTGGTATATTCATAGTGGTAATTTTATTGCTTATGTATCTGGCCAACAACTCAATCCCTTTAGAAAATAAAGATATATTCGTGAGTATAGTAGGGACATTAACAGCCAGTTTAGCTGTGGTCATATATTCCATACTAGGTAAGAATCCTGAGACAGAAGCACAACTCCAATCTAAGGTAGAAAGCCAGCAAAGGCACATTGAAACCTTAGTTGAACAGAAAGATGCCTATGAGGCGCAAATAATAGCACTACAAAGCGAGGTAATAGATAAGCTTTCACTAGCTGGGACTGTTGCATTTGATTCACTATTTAAAAAGAAAAATTAAAATGAAAAATTACATTGCTAAAAAATGGAACTCGTACAGTCCTCAGGCTCAAATGCTACTGGTTGTAATCGGTCTTTCTCTACTACACATTACAATTACTATTGTTAAGTATTAATGAGTAAGCTAATAAAAACGGCATTAACTCAATATGGAATTGAGGAATGGAAAGGCAACATCGATAATCCAGAGGTAATAAAATACTTTGATGACATTGGCTTTGATGGTAAAACATTAAAAGATGAAACGGCCTGGTGTTCTGCTTTTGTAAATTGGGTTTGTATGATGTGCGATTTACCATATACTAAAAAACTCAATGCCAGAAGCTGGTTGGATGTTGGAAAGGAAACAGACAGCCCAGAGCAGGGTGATATCGTTGTTTTATGGAGAGGCGATCGAGACGGTTGGAAAGGCCACGTTGGTTTTTATGTCCGTGAATCTGAAAAAAACATCTATATGCTAGGAGGCAATCAAGGGAACAGAGTACAGATTGCACCTTATTCAAAATCAAGACTACTAAAATACATCAGACTAAAATAGTGATTGCAGGGTCGCCGCTTATTAATCTAAAAAAAGATAATGAGCAAAAAAAAATTCAGTCAAACTAACGTCGGGAAATTTCTACTTGAAAAAATTCCAAACATTGTCAGCTCTATAGCTGGAGACACGCCTATTGGTAGTGTTGTGAAAGCTTTGATCGGTGGTTCTGATATGTCAGACAAAGACAAAGAAATCGCACTCAAAAAACTAGATCAAGAGATTCACGAATTTGACGGCATCACAAAGCGATGGGTTGCCGACTCAAACAGCCAGTCATTTCTAGCCCGCAATATCAGGCCAATGGTTTTGTTGGCCCTTACATCCGCTTATATTGTCGGCTGGTTTATGGGTCTTGATACTTCTGACACATCAGACCTAGTGACTTGGGTCCTCTGTGGATATTTCGGAGCAAGAACAGTTGACAAAACAGGGTTTAAATTAAATAAATAGACATGCACAAAGATTCAAAAGTTTATAGGTTGCCATTATATTTCAATAAGTACCGCAAAAAAATAAGACAGCTAACCGAGAAAGATCTTGGCGTTTTATTTGGAGACGATCACAAAGTCCTCCAGGAGGAATCAGATAGACTAGGTATTCCGGTAAAGGACATTAAACATTACTGGCATAAATCAAAGCACATTTCAATGTTTGTCAAAAACAACGGCAAATCTTATCAAGAAATATTTGAAGACCTAAAAAACGAAATGCTTGAGGCTGCTCCAGTATATCCAAAGATTGAAAGGACCCAATCAAAAGAGCCTCATTTGTTAGTTGTAGATCCGGCAGATATTCATTTCGGTAAACTAGCCACGGCATACGAAACCGGGGACGCCTACAACGTTGAGATCGCTTCGGCTAGAGTTATCGAAGGGGTCCAGGGGATACTTGACAAAACAGCCTCTTTTAATATCGATAAGATTCTTTTTATTGGAGGGAATGACATCCTTCACACAGACACGCCCAAGCGGCAGACTACATCAGGCACCCCTCAAGACACTGACGGCATGTGGTACGAAAACTTTCTCAGTGCAAAGGATGTAATGATCCAGGCCATTGAGAAACTGCTCACTGTTGCAGATGTACATTTTCTTTTTTGCCCTTCAAATCACGATTACGCTTCAGGATTCTTTTTGGCCGACGTGATCAAGACCTGGTTTCATAAAAATGAGAATATAACTTTCGACTGTTCAATTGCACACCGAAAATATTTCCGTTATCACGACAACCTCATTGGAGCAACTCATGGAGACGGAGCAAAGCAAAACGATCTCCCTTTATTAATGGCCGAAGAGTCAACCGAGGACTGGGCCAAAACAAAGCATCGACACATATACACTCACCACGTCCATCACAAGACATCTAAGGACATCGGAAAGGTAAACATTGAATCTATTCGGTCGGCTTCTGGAACGGATTCCTGGCATGATAGAAACGGTTATCGAAGCATAAAAGCGATCGAGGGATTCTTACATCACCCAACTCATGGACAGATCGCTCGGATCAGTCATATTTTTTGATTATATTTATAAAACACTATACCTTTTCAAATGGTGAGTATTGAGCTAACTTTTAACATTAGACCCCCATGTCGACCCCCATTAAACAAATAAAAACTTTAACTTGTTAAATTATAACTAGTTAAGGTTTTATGTTGCGGAGTAGACGACACTCGTTCTTTATGTCCGTGTATTGGTTTATATGACTATTTAGGGCGTTCACATGTTGTAAGTATTCGAATATATGTATATTTACGCTATATTTTCGACCCCCGCAACGACCCCCCCTATGGCTTTTAGATTAAAAAATGATAAAATTAAAAACACTGTTATTAGACTTGAGGTTTATATCCCAGGCGAAACCTCTAGATTCAAATATAATACAGGGCGAAAAATAAATCCAAAGAATTGGGACAAAAAAAAATGTTTCCCTCGAGTAATGCGAGGAAAAGAAGGTGACAGAAACAGGGATTTAACTCTGGCTTTAAGAGAATACGAATACCAGGTCCAACAAATAAAGGATTTTTACGGAAAATCTTTGACGGCTTCAATCCTTAAAAAACAACTCAACGAATATTTTCATGTTGAGGAAAAGGCCCTGGTTGATCTGTCGGTTGACTATTACTACAAACTTTACGTTGAAGAGCTTAAAAATGTTGGCGAGGTAGAATCTAATTCGATAAAACATTATAAAAGAGTATTTGATAAATTCGAAAAATTCGAAAAGGGTAAACAAATATTATTAACGAATTTAGATAATAACACCTTAACCGAATTTATTGTCTTTTTAAGAAGTAAATACAATTTAAACGATAATACACTTCACAGAAATTTTGGATATTTCAAAATTTTTTTAAATTGGTGTATTAAAAAAGGTGTAAAAGTTCCCTTGGCTTTTAAAGATATTAAAATTTCACCTTTTGAGACTGACGACATCGCCTTGACGGAGTTGGACCTTGACACCTTAGCGGGACTTGAACTCGACGAAAGGCTTGAAAAACACAGGGATTTGTTTTTAATTGGTTGTTATTCGGGCCAACGTTATTCGGATTACTCAGTCTTTGAAAAATCAGATGTACAGGGCGACATGATAATTAAGAGAGCAGAAAAAACGGAAACCCATTCTTTTATTCCATTACATCCAAAACTTAAAACATTACTGGACAAATATGATTGGAATTTAAACAGTGTTCAAAGCCAGAACTTTAATCCAAAAATTAAAAAGGTTTGTAAGATGGCTGGCTTTACTGAAGAAATAAAAAACACAGTTTATTACGGAGCAAAAAAAGAGGTTGTAATAAAACAACGCTGGCAAATGGTAGGATCTCACACAGCAAGGAGAACGTTTATAACTATAGCAGCAGAAAAATCAATGCCTGATCATATAATAATGGCGATCACAGGGATCAGAGATCCGAAGACATTAAATAAATACAAGAAAATTAATAAGGAATCAATTACAGCTTCAGCATTTAAGATTTTTTCTTAGTCTTTCTAAACTCTCCAAGATCGGGGATTAATTGCTGTTGAAAATCAAGGTTTCTTTTATGTGCTGCCTGTGATTCTGTGATATATTCTTGAGCCTTAATTGTGGTCTTTGTATTGTCGTGATGCATTTCTTGAACCTTACCCTCTACTTTAATGATCTGATTAGACAGCTTCAAATGTGAGGCTGCAAGAGCTCCCAGCTGTTTATTGAATTCTAAAATGTGAGTTTCAAAGTCATTCTTTGTTTTTGCATTTTGGATGACCAATTCTTGAATTTGATTTGTACAATTTAATAAAGTAGTCTGCAATGCGTTTGATGTTCTTACTAGTTCATTCTCTAGCTTAATAAAACCGTTGATCATATCTTGTTCTTTCTTATCAAAGCTAATGATTTGTTCTGAAAAACTTGTATTTAGCAAGACATTTTTTTGCTGAATTTGTGCTGCTTTATGATCTTTTTTGTTGTTTCCGTAAAGTATGTGTTCAATATTAAACTCAGGAAAAACCAGATTAACCTCCCTTATTATTGCAACTGAAGGTTTGTGGCTGTCTTTAATTATTTTATATATGGTTCTAACCTTTGAATCCATTCCGCATTCTTTTGCAAATTCTGGAATCGATAAGTTTAAATCTTTAAAAAGCTCTAAAAATCTTTCGTTTGGAGTACTCATTTGTGTATTTTATTGATTTTACTTCAGCTATAGGCATTATTTTAAAATATCTAAAGCTGTACTAACCACAGGTTTACGTCAAATAATTGCATTTATATGCATATTTATGTTGTAAACTGAATTTAAATGCCTAAATTTGAATATTATTCAGAGATTTAATTAAATAAATATACAAATTAATACTATCATATGAGCAACAATACCGTCAAAATTAGCGAGTTGGAAGAACATTATGGAATGACTCCATTGTCTGAACTCGAAAGAAAATTCGATCGGTTAATAAATTCGATTGAAAAACAAAATAGGGTCATCAATAGCAATAGGAAACTCTATAAAATTAGCCAAGCCACAAAAATACTAGGCTTGAGCACTTCCACAATACACAAGCTAATTAGAAACGAAGAAATTAATACAACGTCTTTGGGAGGACGCAACTACATCCCACAATCTGAATTGGATCGATTGAACGGGATCCTTTAAAAAAAATAAAACACGATGAAAAGATTATTAAATTTAGACACCGTCACCATCTCAGGCAAACCCTATGTGATGGTTGACAAAAGAATCTCACACTGTGCATCAAATTTTGACTATGATGTGAAGATTAAAAAGGTACAGTATTACGCAGAGATTAAAACCTGGACCGTTCACATTAAACTCAAAATAAGATTTGATCAGTCAAAAGATAAATACAATTCTTATGATGGCATTGCTCAGGAGGTTATTGGAGACGGATTCATCAACAAATCCTCGGCACTTGAAAACGCTTACACTTCCGCACTAGGTAAAGCATTCACAGCGGCCGGCATTGGAATACAACACGGTACCGCTTCAGGTGATGAAATCCACAAAGCCCAGGCGCAAACAAAATCTATTGATGCCGGGTTTAATTCTATCCTTGAAAGACTACAGGACTGGAAAGATAAATATCCAGAGTGGACAACGTTTATTGGATTTGCTCAAGATCACTACAAACTTAGCAATGAACAAGTCGATCAACTGGCCAAGCTTTGGACCATTAAAAAAGTATCATAATGGGACGGGTCAGAGAGCTTTATCCTTATGAAGCAACGCACGCAGATCAACAAGAAGTTATTTTCCAACAATTAGAAAACGAAATGTATATGGAACAAAAAAAAGAAAACGCAGTCGATAAGGCTATGAATTTAAGATCCTGGCTATCCAAAAACGAGATGGCTATTGAGGTAGCTGAAGAGAATGTTATGGAAGGTGAATTGTGTCCGCTTACTTCTATTATTATTATTAATCAAATGGAGAAGGCAATTGGCCGATTTAAAAACAATATTAAGGAACTGGCAATGGATGAATCCAATAAGCACGGAAAAACTTTCAACTTCCAGGGCTTTGAGATTAGAAACATAGACGGACGCCGAAGCTATGATTATTCTGATTGTGAGGAAATTGTGAGGCTTACTCAAGAGCTGAAGGATAAAAAGAAAATGTATTCGATCGGAAGGGATTCCGTTGATAATGGTGCTTACTCTGACGTCCATTTAATGCCGGACGGGAAAAAGGTCCAAGTCTTTTTGGATAACAACTCCCAACTTTTAGTTGCTCCCACGATTAAGCACTCAGCTGCATCTATCCAGATAACAAAATCTAAAAAATAATTTAAACCGGGGGTCTGATCAAATGGCTTTGTGTGGCCCCATTTTAAAACTCTATGACTAACATACAAAAAGAGATTTCGCAAACATTAGGCCCAATTAAAAGAGCTTTAGATCAAAAATATAATATCAAAATATTTGATAAACCTAGGTTCCAAGAATACGTCAAAGCAAGACAGTTTTTTATAGGGTATGTTTTAAAAAACTACAACTTTTCGCTTAATCAATTATCAATTTATATGAATTTAAATCCTTCAACTTTAATAAACACACGTAGAAGATTTACGAATCATATTTTTTATAATAAATCATTCGAAGAAGACTTTACAAATGTAAGCTGTGAGCTTGACAATATTAAAGGTTTTATTACAAGTAAGCATAAATACAATATAAAAAAACGGATCATGGATAAGGATCTATTTAAAGCAGACGAAAGGCAAGTTAACTATGTTTTCAATCTGTTATATAACAACCCACTAATCCAAGATAAACAAAAAGCGGCGACCCTGAAATCACGCTAAAATGTCAAAGCCCGGTGTCCATTCCGGGTAATGACTAAAACTTAAAAACAATGAAAGATCCTGCATTCCTTTTTTATAGTTCTGATTTTTTAACGGGAACATATTTTCTAAATGATACCCAAGTCGGAAAATTTATTCGGCTCCTATGCTTTCACCATCAAAAGGGAAGATTAACGAAAGATCATATGTTAAAGATATGTTTAACATATGATAAAGACATCTTTGATTTATTTACTCAAGATGAAAACGGTCTTTATTTCAATGAGAGATTGGAGTCTGAGGTTGATAGACGTAAAAAATATAGCGAGTCAAGACGAAGCAACAGGAAGAAAAAAACAAATAATGAAACACCTGTCTTAAACATATCTAAAACATATGATCAACATATGGAAACTGAAACTGAAACTGAAGCTATAACTATAACTAAAACTGAAGTTGAACTATATCCAAGCTTTGAAGATTTTTGGGATTTGTACGATAAGAAAACAGGAAACAAAACTTTGATCAAACCAAAATTTAATAAGCTACCTCAAAAAGTAAAAGAAGAAATACTCAACTACTTGCCTGCTTACATTGAATCAACACCAGACAAGACCTACAGAAAAAACCCTCAAACATTTTTAAATAATAAAGCCTGGGAAGATGAACTCATAAAACACAACTCTAATGGAAGACAACAAAACAATCAACCGGACTACTCGAACCTTGAAAGGATACTCGCAAACACCGAAGGCCTCTGAGCAAATGGAAATATATTTAAAAACTCAGGAGGTTTCAAAGCAAACAAACACGGTTGCAATATCGGAGCCCAGAATATCATTAAGAAACCCAAACATCTCAACGGTCCAGGATGCTTTAAAGATTAAAGGGCTCCCAAGTATCGGACGCATGGCAAAGGATTTTTCACCGGTCAAGATTCACGCTATTTTAATCAAGTGGTTGATGGAAGTCAACAGATCAATAAGCGTCAAAGATAATATGAACGAAGACCAAATACAATTGGCCGCCACTTTCATCATGGAGGACCACAAATCTTTAAACGTCAGCGATCTGATTGTGATTTTTAAGGACATAATTAAAGGGAAATACGGGAAAATGTATGGGAGTTGGGACCTTGCGAAGCTACTGACTGCCTTTAGAGAATACGACGAAACTAGAATGACAACAGCAATGAAACACAGTGCAGACAAACACGCAGAGATAAAGTCCAACACATACATTGGAGAGCGGACCAGTGAGCAAAGAGGATGATTTGCGAGAACTGCGGAGGGTTTCAACATCCGGATAATTTTATATGTGAATTTGAATACTGTGAAACCGTTTTTGATTTAAGAATTGAATATTTAAAAGAGAATGCAGAATGGCCCTTTATATCGATCAAATAATTAAAGTCAACTACTATATCCCCGACAGGGAGTTAGTGCCTCCAGAGGTCTCAGAAGGCCAATGCCTTGAATGTTTAACACCATGCGACGGAGACTTTTGCAGCAAGCAATGCGAGCAAGTATATATAAACTAAATAAAGCCCCAAGTTTTTTAAATAACCTATACAATTAAACACAATTAAAATGCTTACACAATTATTCAAAACAGAAAGTCGTTCAAAAAATGAAACGTTTGACACTTCAAAAATGAAAATCAAGCAGTCGATTTTCACAACAAATGATTATTCCAGATTTTCATTTAAAAAAGACAATCGAAAAATTGAAGATCAACACATTGCAAAATTAACAAAATCAATTAAAATTCACGGTCAACAAGATTTAATCAAAGTAAATCCAAAAGGTCAGATCCAAGACGGACAACACAAATTCACAGTTTTAAAGCAGTTGAACATGCCTATTAATTTTTATGTGATGGATGACGCAGATGTTGATATGATTGTTTTGAATACAGATAGAAGAAACTGGCAACTTCATGATTATTTAAATTATTATGTTCAAAATGATGTTTCTGATTACATCAGAATAAATAACATCTGCGAGAATTTTTCAATGTTTTCTGTCCCAGGAGTCATAAAAGCTTTAGGATTATCAAATAAAGATTTTAAAGTAAATAAAATAAATCTGTTGACTACAAATGTGACCACAGGAGTTGAAATTTTAAAAGCTTGCAAGGATTTGGATTGGTTTTCACAAAACAAAGCCACCTCTTTTGTTTCCGCAATTGCTAAAACAAACAGAATGCACAAACAATTTAACGTTAAAATATTTTTTGAAAAATGTGAATTGTACAAATCCGCAAAAATTTACAGATGTACATCTGAGGAAGAGTTTCGCAACATGATCAACTCGCTTTGGAATTTTAAAAGCAGAAATAAAATCAATAATTAAAAATATCATTATGAGCAAACCTTTTACAATTACAGACTGGACGGTCGAAACTGTCGGAGAAACAAAAACGTACGGAGATAAAGGATTCCAAAAACGTGAATTAGTAATCACAGATAAAAACGCCAAGTGGGAGAATTTCAGAGTGATCGAAGCCACACAAGATAGGTGTGTTGATTTTGATGGATTCGCTAAGGGCGATAAGGTGAAAGTAGATTTCTGGGCAAGTGGTCGCAAATGGAAAAGTCCACAGGGTGAAATTAAATATTTTAATACAGATATGCTTGCCTCTATTGAAAAAATTGGGCACGACTGGGATGCTTCTACTGCAACACATGAACAGCAAGTGGTATCGGCGTTAGATAAGATCATGCCTCCTGAAGATACTGATCTACCTTTTTGATATGAAATACACACACCAGGACACAGCTAAAATCGTAGGCTTCAAAACGTGGAGCGAAACAAGGAAACTCAACACTTTACTTAAAATTGACGCATTCATGTACTGCAACCTAGGACTTGAGTCTACTTCCTCAGAAAAAAAGAAAGTTAAATTAATATCCAGAAAGATATACAAGGCAATATCAATCATCAATCCTCTTTTTGGTTATTTATTGGAGGCCCACATGATGGAGAAAGATTTAACCAAGGCTATTTAAAAGCTGTTTTAGGCACATAGGGCAAACCATTTAAACAAATCAGATGAACCAAATACAATATTTAAAGCACTGGATTGATCAGGAACAAATGTCCTTGTATCAATTTGATAGTTTGCCCAATGGGTTTTTAATTAATGGCCTAGGTAAAGATTATCATATTGCAAGGATTAAATTACTTAAACAAGATCTAGCAAGAGAAGAGGAGATTTATTTTTTCTACAATAGCACAAAGAAAATACTTAAAAAAATAAATGAGCCGGCAAGCATTTCATTATCCTTATCAAATCAATAATGTAGGCCGTCGCAATTATGGATCACAAAAAGGAGCCTGTCGGTGAATATTTTTACCTTTTCAATTGCGATAAGATTGACAGACTGGAGAGACAGACAACAAAAGAACAACCCTAGCTCAAATAGTTAGGGTTTTTTTTTATGGAAAACTTAGGGGTGTTGTTAATAAAAATATAGTTTAAGATATAAAAATCCTTTTTAAATTGGCAATGCCATTTGATCGACCTAAAAACCGAAGAGGATGGACTATCTTAAATATCAAAGTAAAACTCTGAGCCAACTCAAGGCGACAGCAGTCAGACATTTTCACAAATTCATTAGAGAAAGGGACAAAGGACGGCCATGTGTTTCATGTGGGTCCTTCAATACCTCGGACGCCTCTCACTTTCATTCTGCTGGACAAAATCCAATAGTAAGATTTAACGAAGACAATGTACATCTAAGCTGTAGAAAGTGCAACTATTTTCTTGCTGGGAACCTTATCCCCTATCACATTGAACTTATCAACCGCATTGGAGAGGAACGGGTCATCGACCTACAAGACAAAGTTTCACGAGCAAAGCAGACCGGCTATAAATGGGACCGCTTTTTCCTCATTGAAATAATTGAGAAGTACAAAGCTTTAAATAAAAAATCATGACTAAAAAAGAAGCCCTCAAAATCCTTTGGAATAATTACGATCAAATAAAGGAAATCGTTTTAAATATTGAATCTAGGTACACAAACAAAGGAATGTATCATGAGGATATAACTCATGACCTGTACATCAAAATTCAAAATGAGATTGATAAAATCGAAGAAGATCCAACCGAAGTCAAAAAATTTCTAGACCGATATTGGGATGGTCATTCGTTAAGTATATATAAGGTCGTGAAAAATATGTTTGTCGATATCATAAGGCGAGAAAATAAGGGGGTAAAACTCGAAAAGATGTCCAATAGTCAACTTGAATACATAGTCAATGAATGCAAAGACGATGACTTTGACAACACCATTCAACAAGACATGGACAAATATGTCGATACTTTTTACTGGTTTGATAAAAACCTTTTCAACCTGTACAGATACGAGTTTAAATCTCACAAGGGTCTGATGTCGGAAAAAACAAAACTATCTCTGTCGACCATATACAGAACAGTAAAGCGGTGCAAAGTCAAAATTAACAGAAAATTTAAAGTTAAATACTATGAGCAAAAAAATAAAGGGTCTCGGTGATAAAGTTGCAGAGTTCACCAAAGCGACCGGGATCAAAACATTTGTCGATAAGGTTTCGCATTTAACAAAAAAGCCTTGCAACTGTGACGAAAGACAGGAGACTCTCAACGAATGGTTTCCGGCAAAGGGTATGTTAAAAAAAGACGAATACAATTTCCTGGTTGATTTCTTTAAA
>Ga0209816_1002873_pt1 | contig 11992 bp, 19 predicted proteins | sample CoawatmetaG01DNA_FD_187509 | JGI IMG/M metagenome (GOLD analysis project Ga0209816, IMG submission 187509) | Marine microbial communities from the West Antarctic Peninsula - Coastal water metaG017-DNA (SPAdes) (version 2) | ecosystem: Environmental > Aquatic > Marine > Coastal ... | reverse complement strand
TAATGAAGCTAGTGGTGGCGTTAGTATTCTTATTCAATGGTCAGATAGATCACGACAAAACGATTTATTTTCAAGAGCTAAATGCTTGCATGTACTACGCCCAGAACTACAGCAGAGAAAGAAGTTACTTTGAGCCTACTGAATGTGTATGCAAATTGGCTTGGGTCGATAGAAAGGCAAAGGTACTAAAGTGAAGACTCTTGTTTTTGTTTTAATGTTGGAGACACTTGTTGACGGCTATGTCGAAGACGTTCAAGAGTTTGGATTCTTTGAAAACATCGATCATTGCACGTATTTCGGAAGGTCAATTACCAGGCAAGGGACTTCAAAGTATGCGTCTAGATTAGACTACCCAGTGCCATATAGAGCCTATTGCATCCCGAAATATGTAGATTCAGAAACAACAGTAATCTTTAAGAGATAGATATGAGCGAAGACTTTAAAGATTCTAATGTCATAGCAGGGCTTGTCCTGGCTATTATTTTATTGATAGCGACACTAACAATATTAATCATAGAGAGATTTTAAAAAATGCTAGAGCATTTAATTGCGCCCGTCACTAGCCTGCTAAACAAAGTTATACCTGACGCAACCGAGCGAAATCGTATTGCGTTTGAGCTTAGTACGCTTACGGAAAAATATGCCCAGGAGCTTGCTAAAGGGCAGTTAGAGGTCAATAAAGTTGAGGCTGAACACAAGAGTCTTTTTGTTAGCGGTTGGCGTCCAGCGGTTGGCTGGTGTTGCTGCATTGCTCTCATGTATTCGACAATTGTAGCGCCCATTTTGGGAATTTGGTTTACCGTACCGCCAGTGGATAGCTCGCTGCTAACAACGGTGCTTTTAGGGATGCTTGGGCTGGGTGGGCTTCGCACCATAGAAAAGACCAAAATTGTCGCGAGAAACAAATAATGAAGCACTTTTCTGACATAGAAAAGGTAGCTGTTATGGCTTTTTTTGCCGCTTTTTCAGTGGCTATTTGTGCCTATTATTTTTAGATAAACCCACGTAGTTTTAAACCTATACAAATACGAATACCGGTCAAACACCGGTCAAAACAAGCATTTTTGACGTTAGGTTGATTTAAGTCATTGATTTTAAAAAAGATTAATGGGGTGGACGACGGGGATTGAACCCGTGCCAATGACGGTGAGTGTCGGCCAGTGTAGGCTACAAGCCGCATGAATGCTGGCTTCTTATTTTTGCAAACCGACACTAAGCGACATTAACCGATATACCACCGGTCAAAACACCGGTCACCGAAGGGGTTTATGCTCTGTTCCTGGTAGCGGTTCAAACTGCGAGAAATCCTTGTCAGAGGAATACTCGTCGATCCATTCGGCATAAGTGTTTAAGAAGACGGCAGTCGAGTGGCCTAATTGCTTTGCAGCCAATGGTGACAATACGCCTTTAGACAGCAATTCAGCAGCTCTTGTGTGCCGACAGACGTAGGGCGTTCTGTAATGGATTTGCTTGCGCTTATGCGCTTTTTGCCAGGCTCGATTAAAACGCCTAGTGTCTTTGTAAAAACTACCGTTTTCGTTGACAAAAAAGTAAGGAGAATCGATGCGTAGCGGCATCATCTTCATGGCCTTTTTAACCCAATTTGGAACATACACTTTTCTGCGGTGGCCTGTCTTGGTAGACTCAACTAACCTTCCTCTCACTATTTGCTGGTGTACATGCCAATGTTCCCCATCAAAATCATTCCGTAACAACCCCTTAATTTCTCCAGGGCGAAAGCCACAACCAAACAGTAACGAAAAATAAACATAAACATCACCACTAAAGCAGGACATTATCTTGTCACGCTCAACTGGCGTGTAGCGGTCAATTGGCTTAGTTTGAGCCTTTTTAGTTTTAATGATCGCCGCTGGGTTTGGGAAGACCTCGGCATAATCAAGAACGCCGCGTAACGGTCCAAGCACGTTGTCACGGGTCTTGCTTGACGCATCGATTCTACTGAGAGCTAACTTGATTTCACGAGTGGTAATGGACGCGCAAGGCTTTTTACCGAATAACGGAATCCAGTATTTATTTAAGATGTTGAGGTAGCCTTGCTTTGTTGAGTGCTTTCCTTGATGCGTCTCAAGATACTCTTGAGCCATGCTATGAAACGATTGCAGGTGGGTAGGGTACTCTTCTTCCTCAAAAGCAAGGCCAAGCCGAAACTTGACCTGTAGCTCATCTCTGTATTTTTTTACGCGCTTAACGTCAGCCGCATTGTTGGGGTTGGCCTCGATAATCTCCTCATGGACTTCTTTTCCGTTCTGCCAGATTCTGATCTGCAAACCGTTTCCGCGAGGTCTGATTCCTGTTGGGAATTTCTTATCCATCGCTCAAACTCCTCTGTGTCAATCATTGTAGTTCTACCAATTACATAATATTGCAAACCTTTTGTCCAATGGCGCTGCATCCACCCTGATACTGTGGATGCTTTTACGCCATGTTCCATTGCAAATTTTGATTTATCAAGCAACATCACGGGTCTCCAAGTAGTAATCAACAACGCTGGCTCGGTCGCCGTAACGATTAGTCACCTGGATGGTGCGCGTCCCAATGGGGTGACCCTCACGCTTTAACTCAAAGATGCGCGCTGCAACTTGGGTAATCCCTAAGTCATTAAACGCGTTTAAGCAGGTTAATCGCTTACCATCGGTTAAATGCTTTAACACTCGCTCAGACTGTTTCATAGCTCACCTCGTATAGTAAAAACTACATCTAACAAACAAGCTGCCAAAAAAAGTAATGCAAAGGCAGACCCAACTATTTGATTTAATAACTCCATGACTTTTTCCTCAATTTCAGAAAGGGATATCCTCATCATAATCCTGTAGCGTTTTAGGCTGAGAGACGGGCATTGCTGGCGCTTGAGCAGCGTCTTTAACAATTGTTACACCCTCACTCCAGAACGCTTTTACGTTGCCAACAAACGGCATCTTGGTTCCGGCTTGTCGCTCATCAGAGGTCGTTGACTGCTGAATGCCACCATGCTGACCGTATTTGTCAGGCTCTGAGGGTGAAATAAAGCAGGTAAGATCGACATATTTACCACCATTTTTGCCTGAGACAATTCTTGATTTATCCAATTTCGTTACGTCGATTGAAAAGTTAACAGCTATCTTTGTCATCATTTTTATCCTTACCAGTTAATGTATGTGTTGTAGGTGTTTGAGTATTTTTTTACATCGGGAATAACATTGGTCTCGCGATACTGATTCATCGTCTGACGTTTTATCCAGCGGTCAAAACCATAAAGGATCATCGCGAAGTCGTAGGATCGATGCATCACTATTCATGCTGCTTCTCCTTGTAAACCAGCTTGTCTGAACTCACTGGATTTGATGGTTTTAAGTTCCTCGGTGGTAAAAATCCCACCTTTGGTTGGTGCTTTCCACAGTGTGAATTGCTGCTCTTCAGTCAACTCGTTCCACTCCTCCGACGCCGTCTCAAGATCACCAACAAACATGGCATTCTTCATGGCAAATATCGTGTCGGCGTGTTCTCGAATTGCCTGGTTGTATTCCAGCAAATCAGACCCAACCATCGGTGTATCGTTTATCGATACAGGCCGAGCCTTCTTAAAGTCATCAGCCTCTTCTTCGGAATAAACATGCCCGTGCAGGCCCACAAGCTTTAAGATTACGCGGTCTTTTGCGCGTTTCTCAGCCATTGCGAAGGGGTAGGAGTTTTTGTTGTTGTAGGGTGCAGCCTCACCGAATGACCACTCTGACTTATCACCTAGGTGACCAGTAACAACGATGGCAACATTTTTGCTGCTTACATCGCTTTCAACAATGGTTGGAGGATCAAAGGTAATCTTCTTGTGTGCAGCAACACGCTCTAATGCCTTGTGCAGCAAAACAAACGTGCCATGACAATCCCAGCCAGCAGTCTCAGGTGTCTCGCCAATCTCCTTTAAAACATCACCAACAAGCTTTGGGACATTGTGCTTTTTCATTCAGCACCCCCGGCAGCTTCAATTTCATATCGCTCAGAGCGACCGGCTATGTACGCCGCAGATGGGTTCGGCGGCTCTGGATGATCGTAAATACAGTCGCTGTGGCCTCGATAAAAATCCAAGGTTTTAAAAAAATCATCGGTCAGTGTTTTAACATTGTCTACCTCGCACTGAATACTCATAATTGCACTCCAAAAATAATGTTGATAACAAAAAGCCCAGCGCCGCCGATGAATACACCCCAAAGCAAAGCAGTAGTATTTTCGTGAGCGCGACTTTTTGGTGGGGTATAAATGATTTCGTCGTGATGTCTATTCATCTTCGTTTTTCTTTTGCCAGATGCCATCGGCATATTCTGTCATTTGAGACGCTACCAATTCGCCAATTAGACTGTAATCTTGGGTCGCTAATCCTAAACGGAGGGTGTCTTCAAAAGACTGAACAGTTTGACGATTACGAATATGCTCGACATCATTTCCTGCCATTGAGTAGGGCAGTTTTATACCGTCGATTCCGTAGCATTCCCAAAAAATTATTTCGCAATCTAAGATCGCAAGAAGCTCTGAATAGGGAGCAATCTTAATATTATCAGAGACACATGAATCATCGGGACAGCCAACGCGATTCGGATCGTCAGGGTAATTGTAATTCAACATAATTGTTGTCCTAGCTGTGGTTAATTTCAGCTAGTGTGACACAGTATGTGTTTATACGCAACACAAAATACCCACAACATTGTGATTGAATAAACCTTGCAATGATGCATAAAGTCAATTTATAGTATAACTCTAGCGTGTAAGGCGACACGCAAAAACGCACAATACGTGGGAATGCAAAATGGAAGGCAGTGATAGTTTAGAGGGATTTTCTCAAGATGCGTTACTTAAAGCCGTTAGCTCATTAAGCAAAGAAAATGCGGTGGCGCTTACTCGTCTTTTAAAGTTGAACGAAGATAGGCCCGAAGAATCGCATTACCAGCCTCAGCTTTCTCCGGTGTCAAGATAGAGATTCTTTGTATTGTTGCATACAGCTCTTTGTGTTCGGCGCTTAACGCATTAAAACTTCCATCTAACGCGCTATCCTCACCAATGCCCATGAGGTAGGCTGGGGTGACGTTTAATGCACGAGCTAAAATCTCAGCAGCGTCTAACGGTATTTTTCTAATACCACTGTCATAATTTCCAATTCGGCTCGCTTTAAGCTTTCCGCCTGTAGCGCGTGAGAGACTCACGAGAGTATGCCCGGCAGCGACACGTACATTATTAAGCCTAGTCATAAGTTTGCAACCTATCCCTTTTCAATGTTGTCTTGCGAGACCAATCTTATACACATAGTGTGGACCTAAAGCACGGATAAAGCAACTTTGCTAGTAAATATCGGTCTTTTATCATTATAAATTTACCTAATTAAATTACACAATATCGTTTGGTCTTTACTCACAATCTGTGTTTAAATACACAAATGATTAAACACACAACACGATTTCAACGATACCTCACTCGCATTGGCGATGATTCTGCTGCGGAGCGATTTTCTCTACAGCCCAGAACGGCAAGGGCTTACCGCTTGGGTGAGAGGGCGCCGAAAATAAAGCAAATCCCTGATTTGGTCAAGCTTTCTTCTGGAGAAATTGCATATTCATGCTTTTTTGAATCTCCTAATGAATAGAGACTTCAAAGGCGTGTGGATACCAAAACACATTTGGTTAGACGAGACATTAACTTGGATGCAAAAACTGCTTTTGGTTGAAATTGACTCGTTAGATAACGCTGATCACTGTTTTGCCAGCAACGCGCATTTCGCAAAGCATTTACAGCTATCTAAAAGCCGCGTCAGCGATTTAGTGGGTCAGCTTGATAAGTTGGGTTACATCAAGTGTTTTTTTGAATACAAGGGGAAAGAGTGCGTTAAACGAACTATCTCACTGACAAGTAAGAGGGTGGTCAGTATTCCGAATACCCCCCTTCGAGATTCCGAAGACTCCCCTTCGGGAAACGGTGAGGATAACAATACAAGTTTAAATATAAATATAAAGCGATTCGCTATTCCAACGCTAGAACAGATTGAAGCTTACAAAGCGGAAAAGAATTTTCAGTGTTGTGCAGAGAAGTTTATTGATTACCAATCTGCCAAGGGGTGGGTTGTCGGGCGATCTCCAATGAAATGCTGGAAGTCTGCATTTCGGACCTGGGAGAAGAATCATCATGAATTTAAAAAGCAAAGGGAGACAAGCAATGTCAAACGTGGCAGCAGTGGTAGCGCAAATCCAAAGTGGCTCGACATCGACGCCGGGTTCTGATGCACCAAGACCGGCAAGGGAGACCCAAGCAACTAATTACTTATTTGGTTTGTTGGCGGTGGTGTTTGGCAGCAAGAAGATGACGGTGACCTTTCCTGATGAGATGTTGGTGGCCGCTAAACGGATGTACGCATCACAAATTGCAAAGTATGACCGGGATGAAATTAACAAGGGCATTGAGTTTATTAAGGATGAGCGCTCCAAGGGAAACCCTGATTTTGAGTGGCCTAACCTGGACCGCATCATTGGATCAATTCGAGATGCTAACCGAGTGCGCGCTCTGCACCGTCCTTTTGAGACCCCAGCGGCGTTAATTGGTCACGACAGGGCGGTGGCAAAAGCAGCAGGCGCTAATGCGCTGGCAGCAATGAAGGCGATGTTTTAGTGGCTAAGTTGATCAGAGAATTTACGTACACCGGTACATCTGAGATTTTCATCACCGGAGAAAGGTACACGATTAAAAAAATCATGCAGGCAACAGGCTTGAGTGACAACGTCATTCGCTGTCGGCTCCAATATGGTAATGAGTTTGACGATGGCATGTTGCTGCCCAGAGATGCAAGACCTAAGACGCTAAACAAAAGAAGTGTCGCGCAGAAAGCGCATCGGGCAACCACTATCAAAAATGCAGTTATCACCGAGACAGAATATGTGTTGCGGTTTAAACCTGCTGCGATGGCAAAGGTAAAAATTTGGTTAAAAGATGCAATCAAAAAGCCAGTCGATTTTTGGTTAGAGATCGACAATCTGCTGCTGAGTCAAATCATCAAGGTAGCGGTAAATTACAAGGCTAAGTCTGATGAGTGACTTTCTGGGTCTTTTAAAGTTTCCGCAAACCATTAAAAACGATTGGCAGCGGCAGTATTTTTTAAAGGCGTTTAACGCGTTAGAGGTGTCACTGGAAAACCCGTTTACGATTATCTTAAAAATGGGCGAGGCCAAGCGCTCAGAGGCGATGAATCGATTAAGCCACATGTGGTATTCAGAGGTGGCGACCAAAAAAAAAGAATACAACGCAGACCAAATTAAGTGCCTGGCTAAAAAGCACATTGGGCTACCTATTATGTTAGCCGAGGACGCTGAGTTTCACGCCGTTTACACCCAGGCGGTCAAATCATTTCCAACCTATGAGGCAGAGGTCTTTGATCTTCTGTCGTTCTTTCCTGTGACCTCAATTATGACCAACAAACAGATGTCTAGGTTTTTGGATGACTTTTACAAGTTCTATGGCGTCAATTGCAAATTAACTGATCCAACGAACCTGGGGGTCTAGATGGCCAAGAAGACATTAAGAGCGCAGTGCCTGGAGGCAATTCAGAAGTTGGCACGCGTGTCTGCGGCCAATGATAACGGGTATTGCCAGTGCGTTTCTTGCGATCCTAAAAATTTAAGTAGTTGGCACCATTGGAAAGACATGGACGGAGGGCACTGGATACCGAAGGGCGATAGCAGTTTCTTCGCGCTTGACGACATCAATGTAAATGCCCAGTGCAGGCCGTGTAATAGATTTGGGCAAAAATACGGTGTGGCTGACGCTTGGTACACCCTGTGGATGGAAGACCAGTACGGAAAAGCGTACGTCGAGCAAATGCTCCGCGATAAAAAGAAAATAAAAAAGCTTTATGCGGCTGATTATCGAGAAATGCTGGCTGACTTTAAAGAGCAGATTAAATTCCACGAGGACAGACTTAATGGCTACTGATTATTCGTTTTTACAACAGTTTTGCACTACTGACGCGCAAAGAAGCGTGCTGGAGGCCGTTAATCTTTACCACGGCAATCAGTCAGAGGCGGCTAGGAGCTTGGGTCGTTCGCAGTCTGGGGTTTGGCATGTGATTAATAAGCTTGAGCGCGCAGCGGCCAGCAACGCCATTGCACCGCACCGGGACGTTGACCACCCGACGATGGAAGGGTTTCAGGCAAAGTTTGTCACCTCTCGCTACGACGGGGAGGGCAATTTAAAGGGTCAATATGTCCGACAAGAACGGGAAAAAAATGATGATTCCCAGGAGGTGCTGCGAAGCTTTGTTGATGGGTTGCTGGAGGAGCTTCCTGATGTTCATAGGCCAATCAAAGCACCGGAGATCAACGGCAAGGACCGCTTAAATGTCTTCGCCATCGGCGACCATCACCTGGGGATGCATTCCTATAAGCCGCAGACGGGGTTTAATTACGATGTAAACATTGCCGAGAATTTATTAGAGCAAAGTTTCGAAAATTTAATTGCTCGTGCAAGTAAGGCAGAGGCTGCGCTGTTTCTAAACATGGGTGATTTTATGCACACTGATTCAGAATCATCGACCACCGCTGGAACACCGCAGGATACGGACGGACGCTATGAGAGAACGGTCCGTCATGCGCGCATTTTGATGAAACGAATGATTGTTCGGTTGCTCGAAACGTACCCTCACGTTTACGTGTTGAATATTCGGGGTAATCATGATCACCGGGCATCGTACTTTCTCAATGAAATTATGATCGCCTACTTTGAAAATGAGCCACGTATTACCGTGCTATGCAACCAAAAAAAGTTTATCCCTTTTTTGTGGGGCAAGGTGTTTATGTTGACCCATCACGGGGATGGCATTAACGCACAAAAGATGTATGAGGTTGCAACACGCGATTACCGCGAAGAATGGGGTCGCCACTCCTTTGTGTACGCATACACCGCTCATTTTCATCACAAGACCGTTTTAGAGCTACCTGGCATGGTCTGTGAGCAGATGGGAGTGCTTTGTCCTGTTGATAAATGGCATGCGGCTAAGGGCTATGGCGCCAGCAGAACAATGGTCTGTATTACCCACCATAAAGAGTTTGGTGAGGTAGGCCGGGTGACGTTTAAAGCGGAGATGGCCGAATGAGAATGGGCGTGAGCACAAGAACAGGATCGGTCAGTGTGAAGAGTGATTATTCGTTGCGCGACATTGAATCAATGCAGCGGTTTTTAAGTACGTTAGAGAGGAGCATGAAAATGAAAATGACAGCAGACAACCTGCATTTTTGGCTTATTAGTGCCAGTGATCTACACCAGCCAGAATTGTTTAAGGAGCTTGCAGAAACCTTAACCACATCGCCGCACTCATCTCAGGAGGCTGGTATCGACCTGTGGATTAAAAGTGTCAGCGAAGTTATGGATAGCCAGGCGAAAGAAGAGGAACAACGCGCAGCGCTGTTTGACGAGAAGGTCGAAGCCATTACCTCTCGTTTTGATGATGAGTGAGTTATTTGCGCTGCTAACCTCTGGTTCTACGCCGTTGACCCAAGATGTCAGGGGTACGTCTCAAAATAAGATTACCCCGGATGACATTGCTGGGTGCTTAATTCATGCTGACCGCCATTGCTATCTGTATGGGCTGAGAAAATTTTGCCTTGATGAAAGCACCGACACAGAGTTAAACGCTCTGGCAAGGCAGGCAGCACTGTCTCATGGCTTTACCTGTCGAGACAATGAGCCTGCGGACGGGGTGAGTAGATTGGCTGTGTTAGCCTTAAAATTTAGCGTGATGGGTAGCCGCTGCGGATCATGCTCTGGGACCGGTAATATTGCCTTAAAAAACAAAGTGGATACGTGTGATCGATGCGAGGGGTCAGGGAATGCTAACTTATCGGTGCGGCGACTAGCTGATGTCATTGGCACTGGTCGCTGGAGGGCGCAGAAGGTTTGGATGCCGCGCTTTCAATTGCTGCTGTCAGACTACCAGATTATGGACGATGCGCTGAATACGATGATACACAGAGGTTTACGCGATGGGTAAAGGCAGCGCACCTCGACCTATTCCAGACAGGGATAAATACGCCTCTAATTTTGATGCGATATTTGGTAAGAAAAAGGACAAAGAGGTTAGCATTGATGACAAGACCTGTCGGACACCGTGGCGTCAATTTCACGTTGATTTGACCGAAGATAAAAATAAACACAAATTGTCGTAATACTGTTTTACTTACCAGCCAAAGTGTGTTCTAATATTTCTATGGTAGGAGTAATGTTTCTTATTGTTTACTTTTCCTGTTTATGTTTCTTAATGTGTACACAAATGTATATTTCACTGTACATTCTGTATCAAGCTAAAACGCCTAGATTAACGTCTGGGCTTTTTTTTGTCTTTTTTTAATCTGGGACTTTTAAAGTACCCCGGAGAAACCTTATGTCCAGACCTACTGTGATGACTGATGAGATTGTCGCTAAACTTGAGAGTGCATTTCTATTAGGCTGCACTGATAACGAAGCGTGTCTGTATGCGGACATAGACCGATCAACGCTGTATCGCTACCAGGAGAAGTACCCTGAGTTTAGCGACCGAAAAGAGGTGTTAAAGAGCAACCCGTATATGCTCTCCAGAGGCGTTCTAATCGATGCGCTACGTGATGGTGACGTTGCAACAGCGCACAAGATGATTGACCGTAAGGAAGGCAGTAAGGTGGCTTTAGATCACTCCAGTAGTGATGGCAGCATGAAGCCGACAATGATTCAGCTAATGCCTGTTACGCCTGATGACAACAGCGACAGTTAATCTGCCTGAGAAGCTGGTCCCTGTGTTTGCAGGGGAGGCTCGATACCGAGGTGCTTACGGCGGCAGAGGGAGCGCAAAAACAAGAACATTTGCATTGATGACGGCTATTAAGGGTTATCAGTGTGGCATGTCAGGTCAGTCTGGACAGATACTGTGTGCCAGAGAGCACTTGAACAGCCTAGATGAGTCCTCACTAGAGGAGATCAAGTCAGCCATACGTGGTGTTGATTGGCTTGCTGATTACTATGAGGTCGGTGAGAAGTTTATTCGATCCAAAGATGGGCGCATTAGTTATGTCTTTGCCGGGTTAAGACGCAACCTTGATAGCATTAAGTCAAAGGCCAGAATTATTATTGCCTGGGTAGATGAGGCAGAGCCGGTGTCTGAAGAGGCATGGCGTAAGCTAATCCCGACGGTACGAGAGGCAGACTCTGAGATATGGGTCACCTGGAACCCTGAGAGTGCACGATCAGCGACAAATAAACGATTTAGAGATAATCCACCGGAAGGCTCAAAGATTGTTGAGCTTAACTGGCGCGATAATCCGTGGTTTCCTGATGTATTAGAGCTTGAGAGAAAAGCTGACAAGAAGGTCAGGCCAGATGTCTATGACCATATCTGGGAGGGTAGCTTTCTAGCAGCGCATGAGGGTGCGTACTTCTCGCACTTGATCGAGGATGCCAAGCGTGACGGTCGAGTGGGTAATGTCCACGAAGACCCCTTAATGGAGACTAGAGCTTACTTTGACATTGGTGGCACTGGAGCAAAGGCAGATGCAACCAGTATCTGGACCGTTCAGTTTTACAAGTCAGAGATTAGAGTGCTGGGGTACTACGAGGCACAGGGTCAGCCATTGGCAACACACGTTGCCTGGTTACGCGATCAACCACAAGATATTAAGACCGTTGTACTGCCGCATGATGGGCGTACACACGACAAAGTGTATTCGGTCAGTTATGAGTCAGCGTTAAGAGAGGCTGGCTACAACGTGATTGTAGTGCCAAATCAAGGCACTGGAGCAGCAGGGCATCGAGTCGAAGCTGTCAGACGAATATTACCGTCAACGTACTTTAATGAGCCTGCCTGTAAGGATGGCATGGAGGCGTTGTCCTGGTATCACGAGAAGCGTGATGAGAACAGAAGCATCGGGCTAGGCCCAAACCATGATTGGTCAAGTCACGCAGCGGACGCCTTTGGCATGATGGCAGTGGTGTATGAGCCGCC
>Ga0209816_1002872_pt1 | contig 11994 bp, 17 predicted proteins | sample CoawatmetaG01DNA_FD_187509 | JGI IMG/M metagenome (GOLD analysis project Ga0209816, IMG submission 187509) | Marine microbial communities from the West Antarctic Peninsula - Coastal water metaG017-DNA (SPAdes) (version 2) | ecosystem: Environmental > Aquatic > Marine > Coastal ... | reverse complement strand
TTTTAGCATTGTATGATGAAGTTACAAATCAAGTCAATACTAGTTTTCCAGAGTTTATGAAAACATTCTTTAATGTTCCTAGAAAAGAGGGTGAGATTATAGTAGCAGGTCGTGAGAATTGTGCAATTACAGGTCTCTTCATTAAAAAGAAACGATATGCATTGCTTATGTATGATGACGATGGTGTTCGCCGTGATGTAGATGGTTCACCTGGTAAAGTTAAAGTGATGGGGATTGACATAAAGAGAAGTGATACTCCATCATATATGCAAAACTTTCTTAGTGAAGTACTGTTATCAATCTTAACTGATGGGACACGAGAACACGTAATAGAAATGATTAAAGTGTTTAAGAAAGAGTTCAGAATGAAGCCAGGGTGGGAAAAGGGCGCACAAACACGTGTTAATAACTTGACTATGTACAAGAACAAAGTGAATAAAGCGAAAAAGGCAATGGCAAGAGATTTGACTAATGGTGGTGATAAAACTAAGAAAGACAAAGTACATCTACCAGGTCATGTATCAGCCGCTTTGAATTGGAATATGCTACGAGAACTCAATCAAGACCGATACGCAGTAGAGATTGTAGATGGTATGAAGTGTATCATATGTAAACTCAAACCAAACACATTCAAATTGAAGAGTGTTGCATATCCTGTTGATACAAGTAAAATACCTCAATGGTTTCAAGAGTTGCCGTTCGACCACGAGTTGATGGAACAGACAATCGTTGATAAGAAGTTAGATAACCTGATGGGAGTACTAGATTGGGATCTGAGTGATGCAAATGCATCAGAAACATTTGATAATCTATTCGATTTATAGGTTGACAAATGGGTCTAATTTGTGTTATAATTAATGTAATTAATCAAAAGGAGTAAGTAAATGCGGGATATTTTAAAAGATATTGTCAAACATACACATTCGTTAGGCATTATTCAAGCGGCTAAAGTAACTACAGATGCTGAGGGTACGACAATCGATGCGATGGATGATGAACGAACAGTAGTATTACGTGGTAAATTACACTCACCAGTTCCTGAATTTGAAGGAAAGTTTGGTTTAGGACGACTTAGTGTCTTAAATGGATTACTTAGTTATACTAGTGAAGACAAAGATGGCAATTCAATCGAGGCAGATGTTAAAGTAGGAACAGAAACACGTAATGGTGTAGATGTAACTACTGAACTTAACTTCTCAATGCCTGGTGGTTTTGATAGTTCGTATCGAGTAATCGTTTCAGAACTAGTAGATGCTCAAATTAAGACAGCAAGTTTTCGTGGAGCAAGTTGGAATGTAGACATCATGCCAACACAAAAAGCAATCAAAGACTTACAATACTTTGCAGGTATTCTAGGTGCATTTGACCCGTTGCTTACTGCTCGAACAGTTAAAGGCAATTTAGTTTTCTTTATTGGTGATAGTTCGACAGATAAAGTAGAACTTCCATTTGCATCAAATGTCGAAGGCGAATTAAAGACTGGATGGAGTTTTCCATTATCAACAGTTCTTACTATTCTTAGACTAAGTGATACAAGTACAATGAATATGAAAATATCAGACCAAGGTGCTATGATGATTCAAGTAGATAGTGGTTTAGGTTTATATGAATACATTTTACCGGCAAAAGCAGGACATTAAAGTATAAATAAGTTTATGCAAAGACGTAAACAACTAACAGTACGACAGAGGCAAGACATTAGAGTCGAATGGAAGGAATTTAATCTACGTTTAAGAAAGAAATACTTGCATGATTCACAAATGAGTTTTGAAGATTATATCGACTATGTAAGTGGATATTACGTTAGTGATATCCCTAGTCGGGTGATAAACAAATGGACGCCACCTACAGTTAGAAAAACCCAACACATACCGTCAAGTACATCAGTACATCGAATATCGGCTAATAAAGACAGTTGGGAACTACAACAAGAAAAATTAAAAATTAGTAAGACATATCCAATTATGCCTGCTTATAATAAAGGTCCATACATGGTAATTCCAGTAGGGGAGGTAAAAACTGCTGGAAAAAAATAACGATAGGAGAAGCGAATGTTAAAAAATACATCAATAAAAAAGAAACGCACACACCTAATATATTTAAAAAAGCAACATAGAGATTTAGATGATGGAATAATTACTGCATTTAAAATGCACACAAAAGATAACGTTGTATCTAAATTGAAATTGAAAAAACTACATCTAAAAGAAGAAATAGCACAACTAGAAAGAGACCTAGAAGAAGTCTAGTGAGCATACTAAAACCAACACCAAAAACAATACAAAATCTGATAAGGGTTATACCAGACCATCCTAGGCCAGGGGTACTCTATCAGGATATGGCAAGTGTATTTAATGCACCTCGAGGATTACAAGATGTGATGTCATTGTTTAATGATTATCTTTTAGCAAAAGGTAAGATAAAATTTGACAAAATCGTTGGATTAGATGCCCGTGGTTTTCCAATGGCAGGTGCTTTAAGTTCACAAACTGGTATACCATTCTCAATGGCTAGAAAGAAAGGTAAACTACCAGGTGAAACAATATTTACTGAATATGAACTAGAATACGGAACTGACGAATTGCACTTACAAGTGGATGCAATAGAGAAAGGTGACGAAGTATTAGTCGTAGACGATGTTATAGCAACAGGCGGAACACTCGAGGCTGTCATTGAATTGATAGAGAGATGTGAAGCCGATGTTATATGTATATTAAGTATAATGGAACTTGAGTTCTTGGGTGGTGGTGCTAAAATACGTGATTCTGGGTACGATGTGTACTCAATATTACAAGAACAGTAAAGAACACATACAATTTAGTATTTGCAGTTGATAAATACTATTGACGATGGGTGCTCCCACTCGTTGTCGTTCATATGGGAGAAATAAGTATGGCAAGATATAGAGGTCTTAGAGCAATTGCTGGTATGGCTCGTGTTAAAGTTAGACGTTCAATCGATTTGAGAGAACTTTCTGACTTTGGTGCGATCACATCTAGTGGAGATGACTTACCGACTGCAGGTGCTACGCATCGTGCGGCAACTGGTGGTTCAACTGGTGGTACACGTGGATATACCAATTTAGGTATAATTACGGGTGTTGTCGTTGACAATCAGGATTTTGGTGCAATCACTACAACCGCGTCTTCGGATTTAGGTTATAATGATGAATCTTATAGTTATTAAACTCTAAGTAAAATATTTAGAAGGCCCCTCTTTATTGAGGGGTTTTTTATGGGCGTATTTTGGAAGAATAAATACAGTAGAAGTTAATTATTATTCGGAGAAATTGTAATGCGTGATAAGCCATATTGTAAAGCACCATGGATAGGACTAGCATACGAGGGCACGACAGGATGTAAGCCATGTTGTGAGTTTCAAGGAGCAGATTCTAAAACTCTATCAAGAGCAGAACAATTAGACCCTTCGAATGAAAGACACACGATGCCATGGGGATTCCAGGGTACACATACAGAATATGTTAAGTCAGATTACTTAAAAGATTTTAAAAAGATGATGTATGAAGATGAGATGAATGAAGGTTGTAGACAATGTATCGATCACGAGATGGTGAATGCTAGAGGTTGGGGGAAATCACGCAGACAGAAGTTTGCTAAGTACAAAATCAACGAACATGGTGATAATAAAATTGTACGATTTGACTACAGAGCAGGAAACAAATGCAATCTATCGTGTAGAATGTGTCATCCAGAATCTTCATCTATGCGTGAGGAAGAAGAAATCAAACTTGGCAATATAACAGCAATATACAGGGTGCTACCAAACACAAATGATGTGTATGATATAGATTTGTCTGGATGTGAAACACTTTCAATATTAGGCGGTGAGCCTTCTATCGATTTGGGTGTAAGAAAATGGATTGACCATATACAAGATTTAGATGTTATTGCACGAATAACTACTAATGCAACTAATACATCAAAGAAATGGTTCGACACTCTAAGAAAGTTGAAAAAACTTGAGATTTTATTATCCATTGATGGCACTGGCGCGGCACAAGACTTTCAAAGAAAGGGTAGTGTATGGGCAGACGTAAAACCTAATATACTAAAATATAAAGATGAATTCGAAGATGTAACCATACAGATTACTGCATCAGCAATCAACTTTACTATAATAGATACTTGGTGGGAAGAAATGATGGAACTAGATGTGCCTGTATTTTGTAGTGCTGTTACTTTCCCTCTAGCATACAATCTAAGTGCTATCCCAGATGAAATCAAAGCGACTCAAGTAACATGGTTGAAGAAATGGATTGATGAAAAGTCTACTGTTACAGAACTTAGAGAAATTAATGAAGAGATTGAATGGATGACAAACAAAATAAATCGCCAAGTAGTAGAAGCAAAAGAAGCCATTTCTATACTTGAGAATTATCCCTATAATCCAGAGAATAATAAAAAATTCAAAGAAGTAACAAAGATCATGGATGGATGTAGAAATGAAAACATAAGTCAGTTACATCAACGATTCAAGGAAATAATGAATGACTAGTAACGAACTATCTACTCTACTAGAACGAAATAAACATAAATTTATATTCTATAATTATTTCGGAGGTATGGGTGGCGAATTCATTCTAAATTATCTAGCAGATAATTCACCCAATATCATTAGTCAAAGAGATTTTAAACTAATGGAAGATTCTCATAGGGCTGGATGGAAAGGTCAAGAGGTCACATTAAACAAATATTATTTCGCTGACACCATTTTTTGTCATTACTTTTTATATGCAGGTCTGAAAGAGAAGACGGCAGATCTTCATCAAGAGATGAATCATTACGTCAATGCATCAGACTTTGACCAACTAGCAGACAACATACTTATAAGTTTAGAACATGATGGACACAAATATGATGACCATGATTTTAACTCCCTATTCGAACTAGACAAGCACGAAGATATGCGATATCTAATTAAAACGCATTGGTGGTATGATGAAATAAAATTATTTAAAGACTCGCAAAAGATACACACTGTTCCCAGACAATGGGAAACGCATTGTATGTTAGTAGAAAGATCAAAAAATGAAACAAATTATTCTCTTAGAAGAAAGGATAAGATAGAAAGAATAAAATTGTTAGTACAGTTAGCCAAATTTGAAGACCCATTTAACAAGATACATGAATACAATCAACAAAAAGGCAATCCACACACAGCAATAGATATAATCAATAAGTATCTATCTGATATAATAGAAAATGATGATATTCCACTCTACAATAACACGATTCAAATGGCGATACGTCCTATTAATTACAACCTAGACATGACAACTACTCGTGCTGAAGAAATCAACAATACCGAGACACTTCGAAGATTGCATTTTGGTGGATCACCAGGTGAGGCATATCTCATGCAATTGGAGCCTGTTATGGCATATACTGCACAACCACTACCAGATGGCATTGATGCTACTGTATACTCCTTCAATGATATAGCACTGGGTGAATGGATAGCACGTGAATTTGGTCTAGATGCTGATAAATTTAGAAAGGAATTTGATGATTGGTTTGACCAGAATATCGTATTATTAAATAAATTGGGGTTATCTAATCATCATATCCCTACGAAACCCTTGCGCTTTAATCTTGCCAAGTTATATATTCCTAGAAATAACAGAAAAATCCCTTAAAACCACTTGACCTTTGCCCTATTATTTGCTATAATAGTAGATAAAGTATTAATTTTTAATAAGGAATTACATATATGAATAACTATATTTTTACAAGCGAAAGTGTAAGTGATGGACATCCAGATAAGGTTGCAGACCAAATTAGTGATGCATTAGTTGATGCAGGACTAAAGAATGGTGACGAAACCACACGGGTTGCTGTCGAAACACTTGTAACTACTAACATGGTAACGTTAGCAGGTGAAGTAAAAAACTTTAACGTAACGAAAGATGAAGTAGAAGAAATCGTTCGTAATAAAGTTAAAGATATTGGATATGAACAAGAAGGATTTCATTGGGACAGACTAAAAATTTACAATGAAATTCATTCACAATCAGGTGATATTGGACTAGGAACAGATAAGTTTGGGGCAGGTGACCAAGGACTAATGTTTGGTTATGCTTGTAATCATACACCTACTATGATGCCAGCACCTATATATTATGCACATGAGATACTCAAAGAACTTAAGGAAAAACGCATCACAGGTGCTGATTCCTTGCTTCCAGACGCTAAATCTCAAGTAAGTCTACAATACGAGGGTGGCAAATTAAAACGTTGTGACCAAGTAGTAATATCGACTCAACACGTAAAAGGTCGTGGAGATGAAGCGGAGGCAGAGGCCAGAGTCGCTGGTGCTTACGTATTAGAAGATTTGTTAGATAGTGATACTGTATGGCATATCAATCCTACGGGCAAGTTTGAGATTGGTGGACCAGACGGAGACGCTGGAGTAACGGGTAGAAAGATTATTGTAGATACTTACGGTGGATTTGCTCCTCACGGTGGTGGTGCTTTCTCAGGAAAAGACCCTACAAAAGTAGATAGAAGTGCCGCTTATATGGCACGTTGGATTGCGAAAAATGTAGTAGCAGATGACATGGCAGATTGGTGTCAAATACAATTATCATATGCAATCGGTGTTAAAGAACCAACAAGTATCTATGTAGACAGTAATGGACATAATCGTACAATTCAAAAGTTTATTGATGATAACATAGACTTAACACCAAAAGGTATTATTGATAGATTTGATTTATTTAACTTTCATCAATATAGTAACAATTGTGTATACGGACATTTTGGTGACAAAAATGTTCCATGGGAGCAAATAGGATGGTAGTACCAAATGACTTAAAAGATTTTACAGTTCTATGGGAAGTAAATTATTATGATGCTGAAAAGGTATTCTTTGTACGAGAAGGAAATACTGCTGAAAGTTTAGATGATTTAATGGACGATTTGGGTGAGAACGCAGTCGACCATGAACCAGAAAATGAAACGCCAGTTGGATTAGGAGACTTCGACATCGAATGGATTAAAATTTTAGATAACAATGATAACGAAGTTTGGAGAGATAAAGACTACGACTTCACTGAATATGAAAAGGAGATACTATGAGTAAAACACTCAATCCAACTACCTGGTTTGGCACACCAGAAGAAAAAGAAAGAGCCGTAGCAAGACGGATTGTTGATGAAAAGGAACAAGCAATCGCACTTGAAAAGATTAACTTTAAGTATGGTCATATAGACCAACATGCACACGATAAGAATATGGCAACTCACAATGGTAAAGAATATGTCAGAGTTGTTGGTATGGAACTAGACGAAGAAAAACCTGGACAAGGTTTCTTTGAATTAGATTTCAATGAACACTTCGTAGAGTATCTTGCAAAGTCTGGTTATGAAGGATTAGAACCAGATGATATAGTTGACAGTTGGTTCAGTGATTTATGTAAGAACATAGTACTTAGCGACTTAGAGGACGAGGAAGGTGTCTCTAAAAGCGTACTAACTGATAGTAAAGAGGGATTAATCATTAAGAAACTTAAAACAGGCGATAAAACTTCTGAGTATTATTGATTATTGACTTTATATCCGAAATACTGTATAATATAAGTAATAAACTTTTATAGAGAGGAATAATATGGCTACATTCATTTTAGTAGATTCATTCAATATGTATCATAGAGCAAAGCACGTAGCAATGCGTGGTGCTAATATTGATATGAAAATTGGTATGGCATATCACATAATGCTTAGTAGTGTCAAACTATGTTACAACAAATTCAATGCAGACCATGCCGTGTTCTGTTTAGAAGGTCGTAGTTGGCGTAAAGACTTCTATGAACCTTATAAGAAGAATAGACAAGTCGCCCGTATGGCAAAGAGTGCCAGAGAGCAAGAAGAAGACCAAATCATGTTTCAGTCATATGATGATATGGTTACATTCTTAAACGATAAGACAAATGTAACTATGTTACAGAATTCCGAAGCAGAAGCAGATGATATGATTGCTTTGTTTATTGCGGCACATCCAAATGATAATCATATTATCATATCAAGTGACAGTGATTACTTTCAATTAATTACAGACAACGTAACGATGTATGATGGTGTTCAGAATCGTATCATTACTAAAGATGGGTTCTTTAAAGATGATAAGAACATGACTCCTATAAAAGAGAAGAAGACTGGTGAAATTAAAGAAAAAGTAGACCCAGAGTGGGCATTGTTTGAGAAGTGTGTCCGTGGCGATACATCAGATAACATCTTTAGTGCATATCCTGGTTGTCGTAAGAAAGGCACTAAGAACAAAATAGGTATGTTAGAAGCATACGCAGATAGAGAAGTAAATGGTTTTAACTGGAATAACTTTATGTTACAACGATGGACTGACCATAATGGTGTAGAGCATACAGTACGTGATGATTATGAACGCAATGTAAAACTAGTTGACTTAACTGCACAACCAATGGATTTAAAAGTAAAGTTCATAGAAACTATTGCAGAAAATAGTAAACCAAAAACTAGAACTGGTGTTGGTATGAATTTCTTAAAGTTCTGTGGTATACATGATTTACAAAATCTTGCTAAATCACCTGATGAACTGGCATCTATACTTAACAATCCATATCCTGTTGAATGAAAAGTTATATATTCGATGTAGACGGTACACTTACTCCAAGTAGAGCAAAAATCGATAAAGATTTTTTAAAGTGGTTCTTAGAGTTTGTTAAATGGCATAATGTACACTTAGTCACAGGAAGTGATAGATACAAAACTGAAGAACAGATTGGTAAAGAACTATACGAAAAAGTAGAATGTGTATATAATTCATCAGGTAATACTAAACATAAGAAAGGTATCTGTGTATTCAATACTAAAGAATTAGAGTTACCCGAAGTTGCACATAAGTTTTTAGTAAAGAAAATGATTAGTAGTAAGTGGGAGCCGAAAACTGGATTACATTTTGATTCTAGGCCAGGATTGATAAACTTTAGTATACTTGGTCGAAATGCAACAAAGGCCCAAAGAAAGAAGTATGTTACACACGATACATCAACGAATGAAAGACAAAAGATTTCTGATGAATTTAACAAAAAATTCTCAGAGAAATTTAATATAGTATCACAGGTAGCAGGTGAAACTGGGTTAGATATTATTCAGATAGGTAAAGATAAGGCACAGATATTAAAAGATTTCACGTTTCAAGATGAATTGATATTCTTTGGTGATAACATACAATCTGGCGGTAATGATTGGGGTATTGCTCAAGTAATTGAATATGGTCCATATAAGTATTCTAAATGTCACCAAGTAAAGAATTGGAAAGAAACATGGAAAATACTGAAATCACTTTAAACGGTACAGACTGGAGTAATCTATATATTATAGACTACGCAGGTGGCTGTGGTGGTGAGATGATGTGCGACTTGATTAGTGATAAAGTAGATGCACAATTTACAATTCCAAAATCATCAACTCAAGATTATGCAATAGACAGTTTTGATAATCTATACGTGACTTATTCGTTAGTACTTGTTCATACTGATATCAATCAATATGATGGATATAAGTACAAAGAATCTAACACGCAAATTCATTCCGATGAAACGATGAAACATAATCTAAAGATAAATCTCATTCATCGAGGTAAACAGGATTACTATACAAACATTCTAGATAAAGATGAAACCACTCCTGTCTACCAGAATTCGATAGACTTGGCAGATGGACCAACAGAAATCGAGTCGTTAGTCAAAGATACTCATTTTACTAAAAACTATGTATTACGCAGTCATCGTAATTCAGATTGGAGTTCATTTACTAACGCAAAAGTAATTAAGATTTATCCTTTGACTAATTCTCATCTAACACAATCATTGATGATGTTAAAACGTTGGGTTATAGGACATAGTTATATTGAAGAAATTAAAGAAGCCGTGTCTCCTAGTATACAAGAGTGGATTGAGAATAGCGTTTTGACAGATACACTATATAGTTGGCAATGTGAACTTATTATAGAGATGGGTCTTCAAGCCTTTAACTGGGATTCTTTTGTTGAAGATAGATTTGCAATGCATTCTAACGAGAGTAAGAATAGTATTCCAGCAACAGATTGGGTGTTTGGTACTAGTACCCTACCTATTACGATGATAAAAACTATAACAGAAATAGATATATCAAATGATGCGATTAAGACATGGCAACAAGACAATGTTGATTTATTAGCACAACATGGCATATCAATGACCAGCACGAAAGAAGAGTGTATTGCCTATTTTAAAAACTACTGGGATTTAAATAACATTCCATGTGTAACGGAGATATAAAATCACATATACTAAAGAAATAGTTAAAGATAAGTTTTGGATTGTAGAAGACGCTGGTGTCAAAGTGGGAACAATACGTAAGTGTTCTTCTGATACATTTGAGATAAACATTCGTGATGATGATACTGAACAGACATCTTTGTCTGGTCTTATGTCTCGCTTTGGTGAAAAGATATTAGAATCAAAAGAAAGTTCGGTAGTTGTTGAAGAAAACAAAGTTGGACCTCGAGGTGGATGGAATACTTCTATGTCTGAGATTGATGGTTATGTTTCTAAACACATAGTGCATAATGCAGAAACAATAGAGTTAAAAGGAAAACAAATTCCAACCTATACTAAAACTGAAACAAGTAAAGTAAGATATGTTGCTGGGTATTACGGAGTAAGATTTCCAAGTGACTGGCGATGGTTTTACGGTGGCAAACTAGATACGCTAAATACTTGTGAGTTTATAGGACCATATAAAACTAAATCTGAAATGCAAACTGAAGTATTACTAAAGAACAAACGCGATGTATAAAAGTTTAAAAAATCTATTAGCAACCATTAAGCGTGCCAACTTGAAAGGTGATAATAGTATTCGTCTATCAATAATAGAAGCAAATGAGATACAGAATGAGATTGCTGTACTATTACTAGATATCAAAAAGAAAGACTCCTCAGCGAGTACCACGCTAGATGGTGGGTCATTTAAGTAAGTTTCGTTCATTATATACGATGATAATACTATCTTATTAGTAAAATCAGCTAAATAAGTGTATAGAATAGAAGAGGCATTTACTTATGGCTAGACCTAAACCAACAATCATACTAGAACATACTGACAACCAAACTTACAGAAGTGAGCAGGTTCTAAAGGCTACCGCAGTATATTCAGTATTTTATAAAGGAGAAGCGATTAATCTTCGCAGCCTCAACTCACTAGTCAATTTTCCAGGACCAAAATACAAAAAGGTATCTTTTAGTAATCCAGGTCACGCAATTAATCTCGCACAACGTTTGAATAAACTATTTAGATGTGATGATTTTGAAGTACACGTACTTACAAAAGGTGACAAATTAGAGTTTTAAAGTGGACAAGATTGAGTTAATCAACTATATTAATAAAAAGACTATTGGAAAAATAGCAGGCAGAAAAGAAATCACTCTTAGTGATATATTCATCAGTGCCCGACCTGATACCGGATTTAGAGTTTCTGCATTCGGACGAGATATCATAGCCAAACACTTCAAAAAGTACAAGATAGTACTAAAGTTGGATTCAGCCACGATGCATAAACACAGGCAAATGGCAATAGGAACAGGCAACCAAATACTTGCACTTGATAAGTATCTTCATACTCCATATTATCTAAAGAAGGATAGGCTAATTCTTTTTGAAGAAGTACCTGCGGCAGAACTACTTATGATAGATGGCGATTTAGACTTATGGGTACAAAATAAAAGTTTCTATAAATAAGTTACTTATTTGTTTTCTATTCTTTCAATTGCTTCTCTAGCCGAAGTTACCGCATCATTCACTATTTCTGTGTTATCTTCATCAATGGTTCTTTCTGTGTCTTTTGCCTTTCCTTTTACTCCAGCACACATTCTTTTTACTTCACCAAATTCAGGACCCAAATCAAGTCCTTTATATCTAGCACACATTTTAAGCATTTCTAACTGTTGTCTTAGTAATGC
>Ga0209816_1002870_pt1 | contig 11999 bp, 6 predicted proteins | sample CoawatmetaG01DNA_FD_187509 | JGI IMG/M metagenome (GOLD analysis project Ga0209816, IMG submission 187509) | Marine microbial communities from the West Antarctic Peninsula - Coastal water metaG017-DNA (SPAdes) (version 2) | ecosystem: Environmental > Aquatic > Marine > Coastal ... | reverse complement strand
CTCACAACTGTTTGCATCGATGGTCGATGCCGGCGTGATCACTGATGTATCCACAAAGTCTGCCTATGGTGTCTCTGGCAAGACACTAATGGAGCACTACCTGGCGCTCAACGACCAAGGCGATGTGCCGCTGACGACCGCCGATGGCATCGTTATCTCCAAGCAAGGTATGCTAGCGGCTCTGGCGGACAGCAACAATGCCAAAGATGTGCCGGTGATAGCGGGTGCCAACCGAGACGAGGTCACCCTGTGGATGAGTAGGCATCGCTACTTTGTTAATGCCGATTACGTGCTGACCCGCTGGCTGCCACCCCGAATTACCCTGAAAGACCCTGACCTTTACGCGTTCTGGACGCGGATACGTTCCGAAGCATGGAAAATACGTGGGGTTGACGAGCCCCTCGCTGCGATGGAAGCTGCAGGATATCCCGCACTTTACGCGTACCGTTTCGACTGGGATGATCAGGAGAACTCTTTTTTTGCTGACTTTCCCCATCTTATTGGCGCCGCGCACGCCATCGACATCGCTTTCATAACGGGAACTTACACCTACGGCCCAATATCAAGCTATGTTTATCCCAAGGGTGAGTCGCGTGATCAGATGCAAGATCTGATGATGTCCGCATGGGCTGAATTTGCGAGAACAGGGGCGCCGCAGCTACCAATAGATTGGCCGAATTTCTCCCCAGCGGATCGAAAGTTCGTACACCCCAGCGGATCGAAGGTTCGTACACCTAGATGTTGGTGATGCGCTTCGCGTATCGAAGGATCGAGCGACCATGGCAAGCATTCTTGACGAAGCAAAACGTTCGCCCTTCTTGTCGAACATAGAGCTTTGCTTACTCGTGTGGGATTCACTTACCAAAGTAGGCGATGCCGATTACGCGGGATACGCCAACTGGGACCAGGGCCACTGTAGAGAAGTAGACGCAGACGCCGAGCAAACTGCTATTGATAATGCGATTATCGCTGAATATGGTACTACAGGGCTTTGATGCGCCGAGGCCTTGGCCTACAGGTAATACCTGTCGCAGGCCATCGCCTAATTCCCCCATTCGAGGGCGCCCGTCACCGGACTTTCACTAACTCCGGCGCATTCAACGCGTCGCTATGGTCAATAAGTCCCGCGCACTTCGTGCGGCACCGTGCCCCTTGATACTCTTGCTTCAATATACGGCTATATCCGAGGTGACAGATCGAGCCCTAATCAGCCTTGCATCCTTTTCTAGCAGAAACCCTTCAGACACTGCTTGCTGACTCGCCGCCTCCATTGCGTCAATATAAGCCTGTTTGTCTGGGTACAGGACGGCCATCTGGGCACTATCAAAGAGTTCTGTTGTGCCAAATAGATTGCAGAAACTGTCTCCACGAGGCTGCCCCTCTCCATGAAGTATTGCCACGGGAACCTCTACGTGAGTCGGGAACCTCTACGTGAGTACTTCTAACCCCACCTTCAACATTCCCCAGTTCATCATAAATAAACGTATTTTCTACCTCATCAATAGATAGAAAAGGTGCCGAAGGCGCTGGCTCACCGTCACGCACCCAACGATCGAGTGCGTGAAGAGCAGCCTTGGCCACAAAATGCATCGGTCCGTCGTTGGCAGGAATACTGCAGGTGATAAATGGCGGGCGCACTTCTGCCTCTGAAATTATATCGGCAATTAGTGGTTCAGTACCTATGTCTTCGGGTGACTTCAGCGTCGTGTAGATATCCGAATGAGCAGTGCCAGCCACCTCCCAGATACGCGTATTGGTGGAGTCGCTCTGCCTTGAAGTGACAGAATTAAGCTGGAACACATCGGTCTCGCTCTGGAGTGTGATGACAGGCTCGTCTGTGTCGGTACGGATCAAAACCACTGTAGGGACAGGCACACTCGCTTGCGGCTCCTGCGAGATACTGGCTCCTCCTCCGGAGCGGCTGTGTATAATAAAGCCATCAAAGAGATCTATCATAGGATTGACCGCGTTAAAATAGGTCACCAGCCTAAACGCCGACTGGGATTGACCCACAGCCAGTATACGCTCGACACTGAGACCCTCGAGCGGATCGATACCCTGCGGTCTTAACACCGCTTGGGCTGCCTGTGAAAAAATATCGTAGGAAAAGCTGTCTCCAGGGTGATTCAACGTCCCGTAGCGCACTGAATCAACAATCTTTAACGAGATATCGAAAGCACCTCCTCCGCCCTCAACCCCTACAGATTGTGCCGACACCCCTACCCAAACATAGCCTTCTCGCTCGAACTCTGTGTGCAGCGCCAGAAAATCAGGGGCAGCGTCTAAACCACCTGACACATTGAACCATTCCACTACCACTGTGCCATTAAATTTCTCAGGATCAATAGGCCGCCTCACCACTATACGGGTTCGATACTCGGCAGCATCTGCTTCCTGCACCGACCACACACCGTCCTCTTTCAACTCATCGGTAGCAACATAAGAGGTGGCGGTGCCTGCGATAAAGAATTCTGTTTCTCGATAGCCAACCTCAGAAGCATCAAAAGCGAGACCGGAATAAAATGCAGTGCCCGGGGTATAATTCTGGTCTCTAAGATCGATTACTCCCCCGAATATCTTACAGCATGCCGGTCCGCCACCGAGGACAGTGACTTCCTCCACAACAGGGTTAGGGGGTTGCGGTTTTAAAATCTCAAACGTCGAATTATTATTTCCGTCGCTGCATCCTATCGCTAAAAACAATAGTGATGTTAATGCCATTACCGATCTTGATATTCGAACATGCTGAGCCAGATATGCCACGGGTGCCGCTCCCTGTAAGTTATAGCAACACTATATATACACCGATAAGAAAGGGTCGTCAGCTCATTTAGGGCAATAAACAGACTTTTTCAACGACACGTTCTACACTTGACAACCTGGCTCGCGTCATGCGGCACCGATTTTTCGAGGTTTAGAAACCTCGCAGTGCAAACCCTCTGCGTTCATTTAACACTAACCGACGTGTTTCTTAATGAGTGGCGTTTGGTGCTGACGAATGTTACGTCCCACAACCGCCTGCCCATTATGAGCCAGAAACTGTCTCTTTCTTGGATATCTTGTTGGCGCCACGGCTGTCAGGGGTGTCACCCACATATCGTAAAGTATTAAAGCCGAAAAACATTTCGTGCTTGGTTTGCAAACCGAAAACAACCGGCACTTCAGGGTTGGGGTTAAACGGGTTTTGCGCAGAGTTATCCATCGCACCATGCGCTACTAGTCGAGTGCCCGCCGGCAGCAGCAGGGGCTCCTCCAAATCATAACTGAACTGCCAGTTAAAATTGTACTTAGGCACTGACAATAGCAGCTCCGAAGTGCCGTCAGGATATTCCGCACTGTAACTCATGTACCTGCCGCGAAAATGCATATGCGGCGTCATACCGTAAAGATACGCATCACGTTCGATGAGCATTTCACCCTCAAGTTTGTGCTCCTTAGCATGGGGCGGCACCATAAACCTGCGTTGCCCGGCCACCCCACCAGACATCACATACTGTGGTGGCTTGTCATGCAGGTAGATACCCACCGTTGTTGCGTCAACGGTCTCTTTACCCGATGTGGTGTAGTGCATTTGCAGTAACAGGTTTGAGCCCTTGGGTATCAGGCGGCCGCTCTCGTCACGAAAAACATCAGCCTGACGGCCCGGTGCGAAACCACCGATGCTGTCATCACGGCCATCGCTCTCGTCGCGGCCACCCGCTGATTTATCGGCAGGGCTCTGGAGATAGGCGATGACGTGATGCAGTACTTTACGATCACCCGGTGCGAATTCGATGGCCTCTATCCAGACATCTTCATCAAGATTCAGCTCTACGGGAATGTAGCGATAGTCGACAAGCCCCGTCGCTGGAATAGACTGGGCCGGCACGTTATAGATCAGGTCTGGCTCGCCAAGCGCAAACAGAGAATCGCTGAAGGTGAGTTCAGGTAAAGGATCCTTTTCGCCTTCGCCCATAGGCGCGCCCGCATCAATCCAATACACCAGCATTTGCAGCTCCTGTGGAGTGATTTCGACAACGTCCTTAATGGTTTTTCCCACATGCGTATCGATTTGTCCAGGTGGCATGCGGCGAGTCATTAATACCTCTTTCATCATGCGCGACCAACCCTGCACCATCTTATGATCATTCATCGACCATGGACCAATGCCGCCGTCATGGTGGCAGGACACACAGTTTTCCATCAGTATGGGCGCGATATCATCCGCGTAGGAAATAGTGGTGTTCTGATACCTGTCGCGCGCAGGGAAGTTGATCAGACAGCCCGGGGATTCCGGTGTACCTTGCGCCACTGCAGTGCCAGACAATACCGCAGTCAGCGCATCGCGCAGATAGTCGTTTTGCGCTTCGGGCTTTTGTGCTTCATAGCCGAGGCGATCATCAATGGGGCCGCGATACAACACCTGCAATGTCTTCGGATCAATCACAAACACCTCTGAGGTGCGATCCACCCCGAGGGATTCTGCCACCAACTGAGATTCATCGATAAGGATGGGAAAATCATAGTTAAACTCAGCAGCCTCATCAGCGATACTGTCGCGGTCATCCTGTGGTTGTGGATTGAGCATGAAAAAATTCACACCCTGACCGGCGAAATCGTCGCGGATAGTCTCTAGGGTAAGCGCCCCGTTGCGCGTGATAGGGCAACCATTGCCCTGTATGAAAATCACGACTGCCTTTTGGTCGTTGTACCAGCTCAGTTGATGGAACTTTCCCTGATGATCGAGCAGCGCGAAGTCGCCGATTTTGGCCGGTTGCGCAACGCCGAAGGGTGTGGCGGAGAGGCTGGGAGCGAGCAAAAGCAGTAGCAGACAATAAAACTTCACCGGTATCTCCTGGTGCCCCTCATCTGCGCAGCGCAACGGGGCGAATTAGTACAGTCATGATGCTTAGGCTGCTATAAAACCACAAATCAAATTGCTGAGCAAAGTCAGGCCTGCCGACTCCTTAGTGCGCGGCACTATTATGAGCCGCGCGGAGGGCGTTCTGCGGCACACCTGCTTCAGGCTGAAGCCATCGTCTATGCCCTGTACGGGAGGGGCCTCTGGCCGCCGCACTGAGCTTACCGAGACCGGCTAACCTGTCAATCTCGCGCGTTACTCTCGGCCAGAATATGGTATAAACACGCTCTCAGATTTAGTGGCGATCCCATGGCACGTTGTTCTGCGGCACACCTGCTTCAGGCTGAAGCCATCGTCTATGCCCTGTACGGGAGGGGCCTCTGGCCGCCGCACTGAGCTTACCGAGACCGGCTAACCTGTCAATCTCGCGCGTTACTCTGGGCCAGAATATGGTATAAACACGCTCTCAGATTTAGTGGCGATCCCATGGCACGTTTGATCAGTTTTCTCCTATCACAGCGTTATCTCCTTGCAACCCTCTCTATCGTACTGGGTGGCGCTATCTCGCTGGGCGCCCTGCAGACCACCATTGACAGTAGCGATGATTCTATTCTCAGTGAAGATGACCCGTACCGCCTAGAAGTTGCTCAGGTCAACAAAGACTTCCCCCCGAGCACATCCGTACTCTTTGCCTTCATGTCACCCGAGGGCGACGTGTTCAATATGGATATGCTGCAGGCGATGCAGGATCTCACCGACCGCTATACCGATGTGGAATCAGCCGTTTCTGTGGCGTCTCTTATCAATCACCGCCTCGATGCAGTGGATGCCGACATTCACAGCCGCGACTACCTGCTGCCAGAACTGGATGAACTCACGGCCCAGGATCTGATAAAAATTCGCGAGATTGCCCTCGAAGATGAAGACCTGATTCAAAGTATGCTGTCGCCCGAGGGTGATATGGCGTTGGCTGTGATCAAGTTTCAGGCCACCTCCGAGGAACAGGAAACACAGCTGCGGATTGCGAAAACAGTCATCGACCTACGAGATTCGCTCCGCGAGCAGTATCCTGATCAGAATATTTATGTCCTCGGCCGCATTCTCTTTGAATACGATAACTACAACGCTCAGGTCAAGGATTCAAAGTATCTCTTCCCGATCGTCATGCTCACTGTCCTCGCCTTGATGTACTTCTGCCTGGGCTCTCTGTGGTTTGCGCTGGCGATTGCAGCCGTGTCTGTAATGTCAGTTGGCTTAACCGTAGGCACCGTCGGCTGGGCGCAGGTACCCTTTAACCAGATATCCAATATGGGCCCACTGGTCGTATTTATGATCGCTATGGCCGATTCCATTCACCTCGTGTCGGTGTATTTACAGGGCCTGAACAAATCACTCAGTAAATTCGAAGCACTGCGTGAGAGCCTGCGCGTCAACATACAGCCGGTGACCCTCGCGACAGTGACGACAGCGATGGGCTTTCTCAGTCTAAACTACTGTGCATCCCCCGGCATCTACGGGTTTGGCAATGTTGTCGCCATCGGTGTGGTATGGGCATTCCTTGCAACGTTTACTCTATTGCCCGCGCTTATCCTGTTGCTGCCCGTCAAAAAAGTGCCTAAGCCTCTGGGTGTGAGGGGTTTTATTAATTTTGTCGCTAAACTGGTGGCAAACAATGGCACACCGCTTTTTTGGGGTAGCCTGACGCTCATCGTGGTTACGTTTGCAATGCTACCGCTAAATAAAGTCGACTTTGACCGATTCAGCTTCATTGACAAGGATTCCGATTTTCACACGGTTATCTCAGCGCTGGCAGAAAAAATCGGTAATGACCAGAGCCTGGTCTACAGTATTAATAGTGGCCAGTACTACGGCATTACTGAGCCTGAATTCCTGCGTAAAATTGAAGAGTTTAGTCTCTGGCTCGAAGACCAACCACAAACCAGTTTTGTAACCAGCTACACAGGCTTCCTTAAAAATCGCAACATGGCCGAGAACGATAATGACCCAGCCTGGGAAGTATTGCCGGAAGACAATTTGCAGATCATCGATTACTTAGTAGGCTATCAGCTTGTGCAGGAAATCGAGCCCCAGCTGGAACCTATTTTTAATGCCGACTACTCGGCCATCCGCATGGTGGTGGGCACCTCAAATCTTTCCAATGTACAACTGCTCGACTTCAGTGAACAGATTGAGGGCTGGATTACCCTGAATATGGATCCGGCGTATGACGTCTTGCATGGCGACAACAGCATTTTGTATGCGCGTTTAAATAAAACGATTTCACTGCAACTCATGGAAGGCTTCACCGTTAGTTTTCTGTTGATCACAGCCACATTACTGGTTGGCCTGAGAAGTGTGCGCTACGGCTTACTCAGTATCATACCCAACCTGTTTCCTGCGACCATTGTGTTCGGCGTCTGGGGCTTGCTAGTTGGCGAGTTAAGTCCGTACATTCTCATGTTGTTTTCAATCAGTATTGGCCTAGTAGTGGATGATTCTGTCCACGTTTTGAGTAAATATATCGTCGCTCGGCGTGAGGGCGACTCACCCGAAGCCGCCGTGCAGTACTCGCTTGATAGGGCAGGATCGGCGATCACTATCACTACATTATCGCTGGCAGTCGGAACCTTTATTCTCGTTCTATCTAACACCTTCTATTATCAAAATGTTGCGCTGTTACTCACGCCGATCATTATTACTGCACTGCTACTAGACCTACTTTTCCTACCACCACTGCTGGTGCGCTTCGATAATTGGCTGGAGCGGCGTAAACCTTCCACCGCCTGATGCGAAGGGTCTTGGTTCTTACAGTATAGAGAGATGCTGACAAACCCAACAATGCCGGTACAACCCTAGCGGTCGATCTTGACAGCACCCCTGCGTCGTTTCACTCAGGCCATCAACCCACTGTGTGGCTCTTGATTTTGATGGCCACTTATCGCCGTTGCTCCGCACGCTCCCAAATGCGGATATACGCCTCAGCTGTTTTAAACAGTGCAGTGATACTCTCGTCACTTGCGCCGCTGCGCCTCGCCTCTTCAATCAGATCAGGGTATAAGCCAATATTTGCTAAACCTAATTGATTAAAATCGAATTCCTGTTCACCCGTTTTTAATTTCTGAAAAACAATGTCACCACCGACTGATGTAAAAGGATATTCCAGTGGATCCTTTTGCTTTTCTTCGCACCTTGAAAGCGCACCAAAGCGTGGTTTATTGTAGGAGGCAAAACCATTGAAATCGTAACTTAAACCTTTCCTCGGCAGACCCGTTTCTGGGTCACTTTGTTCATTTATATTGTCAAAGCTGGCAAGCAAACCTGAGCCCCCCTCCTCGTCTCTGCAGGCGCTTCCGAGGCCTCTAGACGCCAGCCCATCGAGGAGATTAATCGCTGCCTGATCGCCGCCGTGAGTATGCACCGCAGGATAGTTATTGTGGACTAACAGCGGAATAATATCGTTGAGTGAGGCTTTAGGAGTATGCCCTAAATCAATAATCATACCGAGTGACATCATCTCTTTAATTAGACTCATGCCCAGTGGGGTGAACCCATTTCTTTGGCAATGTGTTTCGGCTTCTGCATAAACCGGTAGGGCTTGTTTAGCCGGATCTTTGCCGTCAGAGAGAAATTCGTTAAGTGCCTTTATGCCCGGAATGTCTGATATTTTAGAGAATATACTTGTTTGCTCACCCTCTCCGTGCGCTTTCATCCAATATCGTCCGGGCACTTCCTCGCAGGCAACATAATCGCGCCACTGACCCGTGTTAAGATAATCGCCTAATTCCAAGACTCCTGCATTGCCGTCGCCACTTGAAAAGGCATTTACAAATTTATGCGACGGGAAGAGTGCTCTGACACCTTTGTCGTAATAGCGGTTCAAGCGTTCACGTACCAACTCATCATCACACGCTTGAAAACCTTCTCTTTCATCAACAAAACAATTAAAAGGATTTTCAATTTCTATACCTAGGATTACGGCCAACTTACCCGCCTTCACAACGTGCCGTGCTTCTTCGGGGGAATACACAATCCGAAACCAGCCTCTGCCTGGACCACCCGATTGTGCGTCTACATAATCCTGCAACTCTTTTATTTTTATCAGCTGATGATCAACATGCGCCATCTCATTACAGCTTTTTGACTCACTATTTCCAGGCAATAACGTTTTATAGACCTCGCAAACGACTTCTGTCGACTCCATATACTCGACCATGACTCGCATGCCGCCTAGGTAAGCGCGCTCTATCCACTTATAATATAAACTTTGGTGAGTTGGCGCTTCGTGAACGTTCCATTCGCTAAGCTTTGGGTATCCGGAAGTACGATGGTCAGCTTTACCCTTTATTAAATGATCGTACAAATCACTTCCAAAGGAATCTGGAGCGACATTTCCAGACCCTGATTTATAGGTGACGCTCATTAAATCCTTAGACCCGTTTTCGCCGTGATGTTTTTCACAATCGGCTAAGGCGTGTTCAATGCCAAGCTTATGGAAACTAGCGCCATGAAAAATTTTTCCGCCAAAGCCATGATTCGCACCGCTATGTTCATGCGCATCAGCAAAGCCCCACAGCATGCCGTTGTCATGTTGCGTTTTGGTGATGTCTCCTGTCGCGCCTAATTCGGATTCAGGAAACTTGGCGCAGCCGTTTGCAGGCTCAAAGCTAATAGATGCTGCAAGATTAAAGTTTTTATTCAAACCCTTTCTGGCGAGCCATGTCTCTTCTTTTATATTTTTTAAATGGTACTCATTGCCGCCTTTTTTCGCCTGCAGCTCCCATTCTGCTGGCGTTATAAGATAGTCTTTTTCAGGCACGTCCAATGTCATTTCTGATTCAATTTTTCCCGCTACCGTCAGGTTTTTCCCTTCAGCGATCAGGTATTGCTTATCTTGATCAAAGAGCAGGTAAACACCAAGGGCAGCAGGCCGCATGTAGATTTTTGTTGCAAAATATTTTTTTTGAGAATTGAGAAAAAACAAAGCCGTTATCGGTCTTAGATAAATAATGATCACTGTCGTACAACTTCATCAGGTAGCACTGATTTGCAAACTGATAGAGGTTACCTCCCTCTTCTATACTTGCCTTGATTGGCGCAGCACCAATAGCGTGTAAAGAAAACAGCGCTAATGCACTAACCACTGTTGCAGAAAAATTGGCTTTCATCAAAGTCGACCGTGCTTCATGGATATAACAAACAACAGACATACCGAATTTTTTTGCACACTATCATTGCCTCATCATTTTTTAAACCCGAGTTTGCATCAATGAATAACGCGAGTCATTATCACTCTTCAACAGGCACCAGCGGGATATACGCATTAGGGAAATGCTTTTTAATCCAGGAGCTGCTCTCGTGATACGGGTAGCAAGCATTGAGCATACTTGACTGTATCTTGCGCTCCTCAGGCGGTGGGATTTCTAGTGGCTCGCCGATCTTACGTGACCAGCTGGCCTGCATGGCAACCGTAGCCATCTGCGCCAGCATTTCAATGATGTGAGTACAACCGCGGCCTGGCGACATAGCCACTTTGACTTTCTTATTCCATCCCGGCCCAACCTGTAAGCCAAGCAATCGCGCAAAATTGGGTTCAGCATCTGGGCAAATATCATGCGCGCCCTGATCCATGCAGGCTTCTACTTCCACCACCGTAAGACTGCCATCCAGACTGATTCGCAGTGACAGGTCATGTACCGGCTCTCCTGCAGCCCGGACACTGTCCATCATCTGGTGGGCAAACGGTTTCACGTCAGTCAGGTGGCCCTCAACGTCTAGCACCCCGTCATCGCGTCGAAACGCTGTCATGGCAATGGTGCGGGTGTGTATATGTTCTCTATTGTCTAACACAGGCAATGGCACGGCCGGCTCTCCTCTTCGATATACGATCAATGTCGACCCGCTAGGTTACACGGATTAGTAAAAATTGCAGGTGCTGAAGTCAATTCAAGTAAGGCCGTACGACCCCGCTCTGCGCATGGGCGACTATAATAGGTTCTACTTGCCACAAGCAGCGCTTTCGGCGGCGGCAGAGACTAAAACGGCAACATCTCACGTTACTCTCCCTGCCAGTTTTGTAAATTTTTCACGTTTCAACGTGAAGCGGTAGGGAGATATCGTTGTTGTTGGTATATTTGCGTTGCGTATTGTCACTCATAAACAGGATTCTAATCATGCATAATAATGCGAAGCTACTTTTCCCTTTAAGCTTAATTTCCGCTGCGATCCTGAACGTGACGCCGGCGATTGCCCAAGAAAATATCATGCTGGAGGAGGTAGTGGTCACTGCTCAGCGCAGAGAACAAAGCCTACAAGACGTTCCGGTGAGTGTGACGGCCTTTTCAGGAGCCACTCTGGAGCGACGCAATATCAAGAATGCTGTCGAATACCTAGCGATCACCCCCGGTGTCAGCTTCACAGAAGACGGTCAGACAGGTAGTCGCGGCATGGGTATCTCTATCCGCGGCGTCACCAGCCTGGTAACGGGTGAAAATGCTTTCGTTAACTCCATCGGCGTTTACTTGGACGAATTTAGTGTGGCCTCGGTACCGAACAATGTGACCAACCCTAACCTGTCAGACATGGACAGGGTCGAGGTACTGCGGGGTCCTCAGGGTACCTTCTTTGGTCGTAACGCCGTGGGCGGGGCGCTTAACCTGACGACCAAAAAACCCACAGATGAGTTCGAAGCTGAAGTTATTCTGGGCGCGGAAACATATAAAGATGGTGGTGATCAGGGTAGCATAACCGCCGTACTGAACGTTCCGCTTTCAGATGACTTTAGAATGCGCGGCGTTGTGTATTATGCCGACAGCGAAGGCTATGTGACGAACAACTGTGCATCCGGTGCCAGCGCGGCATCCTGCCCCGCCGCAGTGGAAAACGACTTTACACCAAACGGCGCAGACGGCAGTGATCAGACCTCTTTAAACGGTAGACTGCATCTTGAATGGAGCGTATCTGAAGACACCAATGTACTAGGATCGGTTTATTACTCAAAGGATGACCAAGACACCGATGAAAACGTACCCTCCGGTGTGCTGGACCTTGATTCCATCGATAGCTTTGAACTGACGGAAGCGCTTGATCCAGGCACGGGGTTTTGGTACCAGGGGAATTATTCTGAATTGAGTCACGATCTCCGAGAACGTACTAAGAACGA
>Ga0209816_1002861_pt1 | contig 12015 bp, 11 predicted proteins | sample CoawatmetaG01DNA_FD_187509 | JGI IMG/M metagenome (GOLD analysis project Ga0209816, IMG submission 187509) | Marine microbial communities from the West Antarctic Peninsula - Coastal water metaG017-DNA (SPAdes) (version 2) | ecosystem: Environmental > Aquatic > Marine > Coastal ... | reverse complement strand
CACAATCACCTGATCGACCACTCGCAGCTCCCCTCGTCGAGATCGTAGCGCCCTTTCCCGCGGCTGTAATTAGGCAGACTGCCGGCCGACTGCTTCCCCGCCCGACGGAGGTGACCGGACGCTTACGGCTGAGTCCTCAAAAATGCGAGCGATATTCCGAGCGGAGGAACCCTCCGCCGCATGACTGCCAGCGGTGCAAAAACGCGAAGTTTTTGAGCGGGCGTTTATCAGATTACCCGCTCAGTACCCGCTATTTCGAACGGTGCCTCGACGATTTGCTGGTGTGGCGTGCAACAGGCGCTGCTGGCTTAGGGCCACCCGCCGGCACCACGTTCGCAGAAGGTAATGATTTCGCCGCTGCAGCAGGAGAATCGATGTTAATCTTCGCTACGTCAGCAACGGCGGTAAAATAGGCCATGGGCACCTCGAATATCACGGCACTCGTATCATCGGCTCGGATTTGGATGGCGACAACACCATCAATGTTGTGCGAGCGAATGTCAGCCGGCGTTAGCGCAATTTTAAATGACTCCGACAGTGTGCACGACGGACGAGAGTAGCGTGAAGAAGAGCATCTACCAACGTCCCGACCGGTGCTAATGAAGTTGGCTACGTCACCACCTTTGAATACGGCGTTACTATAGCGTCTCCATTCGCCACTATAGACGAAAAAGCCACTCAACTCTATCGGACTAGCCACCCCTCCCTTACTAATGGTTGCAACCATTATCTGGCCATCACCGGCCTTCACCTCTGGAGAGGTAAACTCCTTTCTCGCCGCAAAATCATCCGAATACACGTCAACTACCACGCCGTTTGCCGCGGCGACCGTACTTTTAACCGCCTGCCCTTGAGCTACGTTGGGCAACGCGATCATTCCAATCAATCCAGCAATCAAAAGACGCATGTGTTTTCCCCCTCTTTAAACTCAACATCCCCAATCAAAAGCGTCGCCGCCCTCCTCGGCCCAATCCGTGGTCAGATCGTCCCGCTCCGGCGGCAGGCAAAGCTTGCCACCGCCGAAGCGCGCCCGAATGATGGCGGCCGAGCGGCCTCGGTCTTGGAACAAGGCCTCGTACCGTTCGCCGGCATCGAGCCACCGCGCGATTATCGCGGCCCGCTGCGACGTGATGTAGCCCAGCTGGATCCCACGGGCGCTGACGACGGCGATCGCATTCTCGTCGGCCTGATGCTTGGGCTCCCGCACTAGGTGAACCGGCTCGCCGTACGTACACATGGCCATCTCGAACCGCCGGTTGCTCTTGTCGACGTTGGGGAAGTCGAGCCCGACGACTGCAAGACTCAGCTCGCGCGGCGACGTTAGCTTGCGAATAGGCGCTTGGAACATAGACGGAACAAATAGCGTGCATTCGACGATTATCGCAATGCGTCGACCCGCCTACAGTCATGTCCGGCGCCCGATGAATATGACACGCGCCACGATATTGACCTCGTTCGCCGGCTCCTCATCGGGTGGTACCGACGGATTGTCCGACAGGATCACCACGCGATCGCCTTTGACACGAAGCCGCTTGATCGCCCCGAGATCGCCGACCGTGAACGCCCAGAGCGCATCCTGTTCCAGAATTTGACGCTGCGATCGATCAAGCAGGACGATGTCGCCATCGTGGATCGTCGGCGCCATCGAATCGCCGCGCCCGCTCGCCCAGGTGAGCAGCGCCGGCGGTGACGATGTGATCGCCTGCACCCATGACCGCGGAAACCTCAGCAATTCCGATTCGACGGGGCCATCGGCAAACGTCGCGCCCATGCCGTAAGCCAGGTCAATCTGCTGGATACCGACGAGGTCGAGCTGCTCCGCGGCCAACTCCTCCGCCTTCGCAGTGCCATTCAGTAGCCCCGAAATCTGTACGAGCTGCTCGGGTGTGGCTCGCTCCAGCAGTCTGCGGACTAGTATCTCATGACTTGTAGCAGGCAACGGCTCAGCTAGTCGGGCTTGCGAAGCTGACCGGTAAAGCGCCGCCTCATCGCTGCCAATGAACGAGAGTAGCTTGCGCAAAGTGTCTGAACGAGGGGCTCCACCTGCCGCCTTCTTCAGGTCAGTAAAAAAGCCACGATTGAGGCCGGCACCCGTCGCCCAATCGCCTTCCAAAAGCTCGTCGGGCTTCATCGCCATCAGCGCGTCGTAGAGCACACGACCTTTTAGATAATCGGGCTTCGGCACGTCGGATATTTCCCACAAGCGTGATTTTCCGCAAAGCCCGAAGTTTCCGACTGGACTTGTCGGAAACGTCCGACTAAATCCGACTGATGAGCGACACGGGCATCCTCGCAGAAACAGAACGCTTCCTTGCCGAGCATCGCGTGCGGCCAACAACGTTTGGCCGCCGTGCAGTGGGCGACGCGAACCTGATCGATGACCTTCGCGCCGGACGAGAACTTCGTCGCGCTACCGAGGCCAAGGTCCGCGCTTTCATGGCGTCCTACGTCCGTGGATCCGACGATGATGGATCTGATGACGCTTTGGAGGTCGCTCGATGAGCCATGTTTCAACCCTCTTCCGAATCGGCCGCTGGCAGACCGGCCGATACACGCAGCACATCCGTGCCGCGGGTTACGCGCGTCTGCCTTACTCCCAAGATGCAACCTTCGGCGCCGATCGTCTGCGACTTTCGGCGCCGCATTTTGGCGGGGTGGCGGCGTGACGAAGCTGCGCCCACCGCTCCATATCGGCCAGGCGCTTGATCGCATCGCCGGCTTCCTACCCAACAGTTGGCAGGACATGGCCGAGATATGCGCGGTCGAGAGTCCGAACACCGTTCGGGCCTGGGGTGATCCAGACAAGCCGGATCGACAGCTTTCTCTCGAGCGCGCGATCGCGCTCGACATTGCCTATCAGCGTGCCGGCGGCGATGGCCGACCGCTCTTCGAAACCTATGCCTTGCAGGTCGAGGTCGCCCGCGAGCAGGCGTTTGCCAGCGAGATCGAACTCGCCCGCCGCACCTGTGCCGTCATCCGCGAAAGCGGCCAGGCGCACGAAGCAATGGTCAACGCGACCTTGCCCTCGGCCACGGCTGCTGATCGCGACAAGGCGATCCGGGAGCTGGAGGACGTGATCCGCGAGGTCACCTCGTCGATTGCGCTGCTTCGCGCCCCGCGCGCGCCCGACACCAGCTGATCGACGGACCTACCGCGCTTTCATCAATCGACCGCGTTCCGAAAGCATCCGCTTCCGGCGACGCCACCGGCTTGCCCGGAAGGATCGCACCCATGTTCCATTCGCCGATCACGCACTGCCAAGAGGCCCCCGCCCCTGTTGAGCAGCTACTGCCGCCGTTGACCGCGGCCGATTACCTCCGCCTGCGCCGCGAAGCTGCCAAGCTGTCCATCCCAGCCGTCGCGGCAGTGTTGGTCAGCACCAGCGCCGATCGCGGCCAGGCCGCAGCCTTCCTCCGCCTGATCGAGACGCCGGGCGCCCGCGTCAGTCGCCATGACACGCTGCTGCGCCTGCAGGCCATCTTCCCATTCGATCCTGCGGTGTACGGTCAGCTGATTGACGAGCCTGCCGATCGCCACCCGCAGATCTGCCGTGGCTGCGGCTGCAGCCATTGGGATCCGTGCGACGATGACGGCAACGGCCCGTGCGCCTGGTCATCGGCGTCGTCGTGTTCGCGCTGCGTGCCGGAAAGCGATGCGGCATGAACCGCATATTTGACGCGCCTGACATCCATCCGATGGAGTGCAGCTGCTCCGCGTGCGAGCCGTACGCCCCCGGCGTTCGGCAGCACCTCCCCGAGCAGATCAAGGCAAGGCTGGCGATCGCTGCGGCGATCGTCGGCACCGCGATCGCCTTCCTGATTGATCCGGTTGGCGCGGCCGAGGCACTGCGTTCGACGGTGATACCATGATCGTTTCCACGCTCGTTGTGGTTGTGATCGTCGCGATCATCATCATCCTCGCGCTCGGCTGCTTCTGCTTTGCCGTGGCTTGGTACCGCGCCGAAGCGGAGAACCTGATCCTCCGCCGCCAGCGTGCGAACCGCGCCATCAGCGCGACGCCTGCAGGGGAGCTTCGCCGATGAACGCGCCGTCGATCGTGAAGCTTGACCAGAAGCTGAGCCGCGCTGCTGAAATTGGGAAAGGCGTCCGCCTCGAACCCGGCGATCTGGACCTACTCAGCAGCCTCGGTCTCTTCACCATCACGGGTGAAGCAAAAGCACAGTACATCAGGGAACAGTCTACATGTCGCGACGCACGGCGCCGATCTATCGGCGGGGGAAATACTGGCTCGGATGGGACGAGCGGGCGGACGGGACCCGTCGCAGTCCCTTCCTCACCATCTTCTGGTACGATCCCGACGCGCGACGCGAGCGCAGCGCGAGCACGGGTGCGGCCGAAGAGGGAGCAGCAATTGTAGCGCTTGATCGGCGCTACTTGTCGGATGCAGACGAGGCTCCAGCGTTCTGCGGCGCATGCGGTCAGCCGCTCGCCCAGGCGCAGGCCTATCTGCTCACAGACGCGATCGCCGACTACAAGTTGGAGTGGGGAAGCACCCGCGCATCCGCGGATACCATCGAATCGCGCCTCAACCACGTGATCGACTTCCTCGATGCGGAGGAAGCGCGGGGAGCTGACAGCAGGTTCGGGATCGCGACAAGCTGCGCGGCCGCCTGCACGACGGTGTTCGCCAACGCGCTGCGCGCCTGGTCACGACTGCAGCCGGTGGTTTGGAAGAACAAGAAGGGAGAAGTGACGGTCAGCCGCCCGCGCTCGCCCTCGGCTACCGAGGCGTCGATCGCACAGGTTATCGCGGTGCTGAACCATGCGGCGAACGCTGAGCCGCCGCGGTCGGACAAACGTCCGATCTATCGGCCGCTGCCGGCCGCGCAGGTCCAGCGCAAACGCCGGACTCGCGTTGGTGTCGAAGAATTGGCGAAGATGGTCGCTTACGCGGCCGAGCCGGGCAAGCAACGCGGATCACTCCATGCGTTCCTGATAGGCTCGCTTTGCACAATTGCGCGACCAGGCGCCGTGGTCGACATCAACGTCGCTCCCGATCGGGAGCAATGGTGGCCTGGCGCACCGACGATCGACCTCAACCCACAGGGTCGAACCCAAAACAAGAAGCACCGCGCGATGGTGCCGGTGCTACCCCTGCTCGCCACATGGCTGCAGGCCGAGCTCGACGACTATCTCGCACTGAAGCCAGAAGCTCGAATCGGACGCGGCTGGCTGGTCAACTACCACGGCCGGCCGGTTCAGGACGTTGACCGGGCGTGGGACACCATGCTGGGAAAGCTGGAACTGCCGATGGGGCGCGAATGGCGCAGCTACGTTCTGCGGCATAGCATAGCGACCTTGTGCCGCAATCGCGGTGCCGAGCGCTGGGACCTCGAAGGCTTCATGGGCCACCGCGCCGGCAGCCAGACCGAGGTCTACGCAATCGGCGAGTTTCCGAGCGTTCAACGCGCGCTGCAGTCCATCCTAGACGATATCGAGACGCTGGCTCCGGGCTCCCTGCACCGGAAACGCACCGGAGCCATATCTCCCGCCGCGCTGCGAGGGGAGGTGAAAATGTCAGGATAATCGCCAAAAAGTCGATGGTGCCGCTTACAGGACTCGAACCTGTGACCCCCGCATTACGAATGCGATGCTCTACCAGCTGAGCTAAAGCGGCCCGGGGTGGACCGGCCCGCTGAGGGGCCGTTCGGGGGTGCGCCTAACAGGTCGGATCGCGGCTGACAAGCGGCCTTTGTGTCGGAACATGCCAATTGTTCGCCTCGCGGCTTTACGCTCCGTTTACCACGGACGGTGCAGAAGCAGCCTAGGACCAGGACCGTCATGTCCTGATGCGAGAAGGGTTTGGGCATGGATACGGCGCGCGGCTTCGATGACGGGCGAGTCGGGGATGGCGAGGGCCTGCGCGCCGATGGCGGCGGCCATGACGTGCTCGACGCGGCGCTGGCGAGCCCGCCGGATGATGGCGGCGATATCGACGGGGGCGGCGACATCGACGGTGGCGGCGTGGACGATGCCGCCTTCTCGCTCGGCGGCGACGAGCGGCGCATGCACGTGCGCGCCTATAACCACTGGGTGTCGCTGCTGAAGGGCCGCCCCTGCCCCGGCATCGACGACCTCGATCCCGCCAATATCGCCGACTTCGGCCCGCACAGCGTATTGATCGATTTCACCCGCGGCATCGACGATCCGACCATCGCCTATCTGGGGCGCACGCTGCGCGAGGAATGCGGGCTGGACGCGCATGTCGTGCGCGTCGCGGACGTGCCGGGCCGGTCGCTGCTGTCGCGCCTGACCGACCATTATCTGCAGATCATCGCGAATCGGGCGCCGATCGGGTTCGAGGCGGAGTTCGTCGGCATCCGCGGGCGCACGACCCTGTATCGCGGCATTTTGATGCCCTTCACGTCCGACGACAGTACGATCGACTTCATCTACGGCGTCATCAACTGGAAGGAACTGGCCGACGCCGACACGCAGGCGACGCTCGCCGCCGAGCTGGACGCCGCGGTGCGCAGCGCTCCGCGCGCGCTCGCCGCGACGCCGGTGTGGGCGGACGGGCCGAGCGGCGGGTTCGAGACCGCAGAGGAACCGATCGCCGAGTCCGCGACCGACGCATCGCTGCGCGACCGGCTGGCGATGGCGCGCGAAAGCGCGGCGGCGGTGCGCGCCGCCGATGCACGCGGGCGCGCCGCGCTGTATCGCGCGCTGGGCCGCGCCCATGACTTCGCGCTGGCGTGCGAGCGGGATGCCGAGGGCTATGCCGCGCTCCTGTCGCAGGCCGGACTGACGGTACAGCCGCGCGCGCCGCTGACCGCGATCGTCAAGCTCGTGTTCGGATCGGATTACGACAAGACGCGCCTTGCCGAATATGCCGCGGTGCTGGCCTACGCCCACCGCACCGAGGTGCCCGCAGGCGGCCTCACCAATGTGCTGGAAACCGCGCAGGGCGGCATCAAGGCGGTGGTCGCTGCCGAACGCGCCACGCGTCGCCCCGACGAGCGCGTCGACCTGTTCGATCGCGCCGCCGCCGAACTGCGCGCGCTACCCGTGCTGGGCCGCGTCGCCTTGCCCGCGGTGGCGGACGAATTCGTCGTGCTGCTGGCGCGCGCCCGCGAGGATGGCCTGGTCGACGTCATCAAATGCGTCGACGACAAGGCACTGCTGGAAAGCGTGCTGCGCAAGGCCGCGGCCTGAACGCGAGGCACCTTTCGGCGACGACCGGAAGGCGCCCGACCAACGCAACACTTTATTGCGCTAACACGTAATTTTCGCACTGCAGCAAAGCTTGAAGCCCGGAAGAGACGGGCGTAGGCGGCTGCCATGGCCGACCAGAACCAGAGCATGGCCGAGGCGCTTGCCGCCCGGCTGACCAAGGGCGCGCTACCGGGGGAGCTGACCGGCTTCGGCGATGCCGAGCGGGCCGCCGCCGCGGCGTTCGTCGCGGAGACCGCCGCGCGCCGTGAGCCCGGGAAACCCGCAATCCGGCTGGAGCCGATCGCGTCGGACGACGTGCGCCGCCGCATGCGCCTCGCCATCGTCAACGACGACATGCCCTTCCTGGTCGATTCGATCGCCGCTGCGATCGGCGCGCAGGATCTCGACATCGACCGCTTGATCCACCCCGTCGTCCGCGTGACGCGCGACGCATCGGGAGCGCTGACCGACATCGGCGGCGCCGGCACGCCCGAATCGATGATCTACATCGAGCTGGAACGCGCCGACGCGCGCGACCGGCGCGGGCTGGTCGAGGATCTGACCGCCGTGCTCGCCGACGTGCGCGCCGCCGTCACCGACTGGCCCGCGCTGCAACGCGCGATGGCGCGCGACGAAGCCGCGCTGCCGCAGGGCGAGGGCGCCGCGCTGCTGCAATGGTTCCTCGACGGCCAGTTCACGTTGCTCGGCCACCAGATCTGGCGGCGCGACGGCAGCGCGGGCGAAGCGCTCGGCATCGTCCGCCACCCGCACGAAACGCCGGTGCTCGCCGAAGCGAACCGCGCGCTCGCGATCCGCTGGTTCGAAGAGGGCAATGACGCACCGCTGCTTCTGAAATCCAGCCTGATCTCGACCGTCCACCGCGCCGTGCCGCTCGACCTCGTGCTGGTGCCCGTGATGGAAGCGGGCGAGGTCGTCGGCCTGTCGATCCATGCCGGCTTGTGGACCAGCGCCGCGCTCAGCGCCAAGCCGCGCGACATCCCCGTACTCCGCGCGCGCCTGTCGGCGCTGGAGGCGAAGTTCGGCTTCGATCCCAAGGGCCATACCGGCAAGGCGCTGACACATGCGCTGACCGCCCTTCCCCACGACCTCGTCGTCGCCTTCGCCCCCGATGCGCTGGAAGAGGTGGTGCTGACCGCGATGAGCCTCGCCGACCGGCCGCGGCCGGCGCTGGTGCTGGTGAAGTCGGCGCTCGGGCGGCATCTGTTCGCCTTCGCCTGGCTGCCGCGCGACGACCTGACCACCGCGCGCCGCGTCGCGATCGGCCAGATGCTGGCCGACGCGTCGAACGGCAACGTGCTCAACTGGTCGATCAGCCTCGACGACGGCGTCGTCGCGCTGCTGCGTTACACGATCGACCTTCGCGGGTCGGGCCGCATGCCCGAGAGCGAACCGCTCGCCGAGCGCTTGCGCAAGATGGTGCGCGGCTGGATGTCGGACGTCGAGGCGGCACTGGCCGAACAGGTGCCCGCACAGCGCGCGGCACGGCTGGCGTTGCGCTGGGCCAATGCCTTCCCGGCCAATTACCGCAACGTCAGCAGCCCCGCCGAAGCGGCGCAGGACATCCTGCGGGTTGCGGGACTGGAAAGCGCCGACGACCGCTCGGTCCGCATCTTCCCGGTCGTCGCGGGCGAGGATCGCCAGCTCAAGATCTACAAGCTGCACGGCGCGCTCGCGCTGTCGGATGCGGTGCCGGTGCTGGAGAATTTTGGCTTCCGCGTGATCGGCGAACTGCCGACGCGGTTGCAGGACGAAGCGGACACCTTCGTTCACGACTTCGTCGTCGAAACCGATGCGACCGACGATGCCAATGACGCCGCGGTGCTGGAAGGCGCGATCGCCGCGGTGCTGGAAGGCGCGGCGGAAAACGATGCGTTCAACCGCCTGATCATCGACGTCGGCCTGTCGCCGCAGTCGGTCGTGCTGCTGCGCGCCTGGTTCCGCTATCTGCGTCAGGCAGGCCTGCCCTATGGCCTGACCACCGTCGTCGACGCGCTGCGCCGTGCGCCCAAGCTGACCAAGGCGCTGATCGCGCGCTTCGCGGCCGCACACGATCCCAAGGGCAGCGGCGACCTGGCCGCCAGCGACGAAGCGATCGCGCGCGGCCTCGACGCGGTGTCGGCGATCGACGACGACCGTATCCTGCGCGCCTATCGCGACCTGATCGGCGCCTGCCTGCGCACCAACGCCTTCGCCCCCGCGGCGAACGAGGCGCTAGCGTTCAAGCTCGACAGCCACCTGATCCCCGGCCTGCCCGCGCCCGTGCCGTGGCGCGAGATCTGGGTCTATTCGCCGCGGGTCGAGGGCATCCACCTGCGCGCCGGCCCGGTCGCACGCGGGGGCCTGCGCTGGTCGGATCGGCGCGACGACTTCCGCACCGAAATCCTCGGGCTGATGAAGGCGCAGCGCGTCAAGAACGCCGTGATCGTGCCGACCGGCGCCAAGGGCGGCTTCTACCCCAAGCAGCTTCCCTCCCCCGCGGTCGATCGCGACGCGTGGCTGGCGGAAGGCACCGAAAGCTACCGGATCTTCATCCGCTCGCTGCTGTCGATCACCGATAACATTGTCGATGGCCGCGTCGTGCATCCGGCGGACGTTGCGGTGCTCGATGGCGAGGACCCCTATTTCGTCGTCGCCGCCGACAAGGGCACCGCGACGTTCAGCGACGTCGCCAATGCGCTGGCGCTGGAGCGCGACTTCTGGCTGGGCGACGCCTTCGCATCGGGCGGCAGCGTCGGCTACGACCACAAGGCGATGGGCATCACCGCCAAGGGCGCCTGGGTGTCGGTGCAGCGCCACTTCGCCGAGCGCGGCGTCGACGTGCAGACCCAGCCGATCACCGTCGTCGGCTGCGGCGACATGTCGGGCGACGTCTTCGGCAACGGCATGCTGCTCAGCAAGGCGCTGAAGATCGTCGCGGCGTTCGATCACCGCCACATCTTCATCGACCCCAATCCCGATCCCGCCGCGAGCTGGGATGAGCGCGCGCGCATGTTCGCTCTGCCCCGCTCCAGCTGGGCGGATTACGACGCGGGCCTCATCAGCGAAGGCGGCGGCGTGTGGGCGCGCAGTGAGAAGGTCATTCCGCTGTCGCCGCAGGCACAGGCCGCGCTCGGCATCACCGCGACGCAGCTCGACCCCGCATCGCTCATCTCCGCGATCCTGAAGGCGCCCGCGGACCTGCTGTGGTTCGGCGGCATCGGCACGTACGTGAAGGCGGCGCGCGAGAACAATGCCGCGGTCGGCGATCCCGCCAACGACCGTCTGCGCGTCGATGCCGAGCAATTGCGCGTCACCGCGATCGGCGAGGGCGCGAACCTGGGCGTCACGCAGGCGGCGCGCATCGCCTTCTCGGAACGCGGCGGCCGGATCAACACCGACTTCATCGACAATTCGGCGGGCGTCGATTGTTCGGACAATGAGGTGAACATCAAGATCGCGCTCAACCGCGAGATGAACGAAGGCCGCCTCGGCTACGAGGAGCGCAACGCGCTGCTCGCCAGCATGACCGACGACGTCGCGCATCTGGTGCTGGAGGACAACCGCCTCCAGACGCTCGCGCTGTCGATCGCCGAGGCCGACGGCGCAAGCGCCATCCCCAGCTACGTCCGCGTCATCGAAATCTTCGAAGGCGCCGGGCGGCTCGACCGCGCGGTCGAGGGGCTCGCCGGCAATGACGACCTGCTGCGCCGCGGGCAGGAGGGCAATGGCCTCACCCGCCCCGAACTCGCCGTGCTGCTCGCCACCGCGAAGCTGTCGTTGCAGGACGGGATCGAGCAGGCACCCCTAGCGCTCGCCCCCGAACTCGCACCGGACCTGCACGCCGCCTTCCCGCCGGCGATGCAGCGCGACTTCGCCAAGGCGATCGACGAGCATCGCCTGCGGGGCGAGATCGTCGCGACCAAGCTCGCCAACCGTATCGTCAACCGCCTCGGCGTGCTGCGCCCGTTCGAGCTGGCCGAAGAGGAAGGCGCCGCGGTCGCCGACATCGCCGCGATGTTCGTCGTGGCGGAACGCGTCTTCGGCCTCGATAGCCTGTGGGCGGAGATCGAGCGCGCCGACATCGCCGAGGGCGCGCGCATCGCGCTGTTCAACGAGGTGGCGGTGGCGACGCGGTCGCACATCGCCGACCTGCTGCGCGCCAATGCGCCGGGTACGCTGCCCGGCGCGGTGATCGAGCGGCTGGGCCAGGGCATCGCCGCGCTGGAACGCCAGACGCAGTCGCTGCTGCTCGAAGAAGCGAGCGCGCAGAGCGCCCGCATCGCGGCCGAGCTGGAAGCCGCGGGTGCGCCCGCCGAGTTGGCACGTCGCGTCGTCCGCCTGTTCGACATGGACGGCGTCGTCGGCCTCGCCGCGCTGGGCCAGCGCCTCGGGATCGACGAGATCGAGCTGACGCGGGCCTATACCCACCTCGGCCAGGATCTCGGCCTCGACTGGGCGCAGGCGGCGGCGGCACGCATCGTGTCTGGCGATCCGTGGGAGCGCCTGCTGCTCGCTGGCCTGGCGCGCGATTTCCAGCAGCAGCGGCTGGAGTTCCTCGGCCGCACCGGTGACGGCGATCCGCGCAGCGCGGTGCAGGCGTGGCTGGCCGCGAACGGCGCCCGCGTCGCGCAGTTCAAGGCGCTGGTCGACCGCGCCCGCCATGCCGCGCAGCCCAATGCGGCCATGCTCGCGCAGATCGCCGGCCAGGCCCGCGTGCTGCTGGGACGGTAAGCCCATAATTCCTCCCCCGCCAGGGGGAGGTGGCGCCGCGAAGCGGTGACGGAGGGGGCGGTAAGGGTGGAGCGCCGTCCGGACGGACACCGCCGCCCACCCCCTCCAC
>Ga0209816_1002857_pt1 | contig 12032 bp, 9 predicted proteins | sample CoawatmetaG01DNA_FD_187509 | JGI IMG/M metagenome (GOLD analysis project Ga0209816, IMG submission 187509) | Marine microbial communities from the West Antarctic Peninsula - Coastal water metaG017-DNA (SPAdes) (version 2) | ecosystem: Environmental > Aquatic > Marine > Coastal ... | reverse complement strand
ACAAAAAACTTAATGAAAGTTCCTAGCAAAAAATAATAACCTAAATATTCATTGCTATTTTTTCTTAACAAGAAAACAATCCAATAAACAAAAATGGCAATTGAAGCATTAATAGAATAAAGAAATAGCAGATGGTCTGTGTTGTCTATACTGTATCTATGAGCGAAAAATGAAAGCCCTAAAATAAAAAATAATAAAAAGTGAAAGTTAAGTAATTGTTTATTCATTTTTATTAATTCTTTGAAGTTGCTTTATAATACTATAAAAGGATAATCCTATTGCAAATAGAACAAAAATAAGAGTCATCCATGGCGGATTCACAAAGCCATATTTTAAATCAAGTAATTTTCCAAAATAAGATCCAATATACACGGCTGATCCTATTTGAAAAGGGATGGTAGCAAGAGAGACGTATTTACTAAGCGGTTTTTTTGTCGATTTTTCCGGCATCTTTTAAATCTTTAATTACCGCACCCATACTGCATGATCCTGAAAATGTTGCTCCCGGCTCAATGGACAACTTATTTGTGATTATGTCTCCATTTAACTTTGCGGTAGTTTTTAAAGAAAGCAATTGGGATACTGTAATTTTGGCTTTAATTACTCCTGAAATATCCGCATCTTTACAAATCACATCTCCCTCAATCATACCTTCACGACCTAACACTACCTTTCCTTCGGTATTTACTGAGCCCTTAAGAGTTCCATCCACCCTAATATCTCCCTTAGAAACTATATCTCCAGTAATAATTGTTCCTGCCCCTATCATGTTTATAGCGGCGATCGTTTCGGTTTTTTTCATTGGTTCTTTGTTATTTGTAAACATCTTTTTTTGGTATTTGTTAGTGCAAAAATATATAAAATATTATAATCACTTAATTATTGTCTAAATAATTCTTTTTAAAGAAGTTGTAATATCCTTCAATATCTTTATTTCTATAAAATTCCTTGAAATTTTCAAACGAAATAGCCAAAACCTTATATTCTGATTTGTTAAGCTGATTCACTATGTCAGTATCTTTCATTATCAACTGATTGTAAACAACTACATCACTTGAACTATCAAAAGTTTTAATCATTAACAGATGTTTATCTGAACCCATTAACATTGCGCTAATTTCAAACACTTCATTTTCAAAATCATTAGTATGGTAATCAGAAATCAATGTTTTTAAATAATTAATGTCAACACCATCCTTAGGTAATATGAAAAGAGACATATGAGTTTTTCTGCTTCTAAATAAATAAGGTGAGTCTGTCAATGCTTGCTCATTAGCTTTTTTCATTTTGTCAGGATTCTTAATTGCCTCCATCAAGTAAATCGCTTCTTTAATAATTAAGGTGTCCTTATCAATACTTACAATTTCATTAAGGATGCCTATACACTCAGACTTATTTTTTAAGGCTGAGAATGATAAGGCTTGCAAAAATAAATATTTTGAATGATAGACGCCATCAGTAACTAGACTACATTTTTCAATTACCTGAATGTATTTACCTTCAACATAAAGCTCATACACACCTTGATAAATTAATTCATCTTCATTCTGTAAGCCCATCAAATAATCTTTAAAGTTAGGGTTGATTAATAATTGAGCATAAACGCTGTTTGGAAAATTATTAAGCAATAAATTTTTAATCACTTCCGCTTCTTTATTTCTTGATACCTCCAAATAATTAATATAAACATTGTAGTGAGCTAATGCAGCATAATCTTTGTCGTTCGGAAAACGAGAAATCAAACTCATGAATAATGCTGAACTTTTATTATGCTCTTGTAGACCATTTTTATAAATTACTCCCGCCTGATAAGTGGATTCTTTTATCATTTCATTAGAAGCAACTAAGTCTTCTTCCTTTCTTGGTAATTTATCTAAGTAATAATTAGGGTCTTTTTTATTTTGAGTTACTAACTCAACACTTTCTGTCGCTATTGAATCTATTCCAAACTCATTAACTATTTGCTTGTCTTTTCTTCTCCAATCATCTTCAAGTTTTCTTTTTCCCCATTTTTTTCTAAACTCTGAAAGGCCAAAACTTAAGGTTGCGGGGTTGTAAAAATACCACTTGCCACCAGAAGTATTGTTTCCAAACTGTTCGCCTCTCCCTCCATTTCTATTATTCTCATACATCATTTGTTGCTTGGATCGCTCTTCTTCCAAGAGCTCTCTTTCCCTCTCGATCTCAGCCTGTATTAGCGAGTTAATGGCTTGAGAAAGCTCAGCCGCAGGTAGCTGCGCTAAAGCCTGTAAGCTGTCCTGTAAAGAAATTACATCTAGGTGATAAACCAATTCTTTAAGAATTTCATGCTTTTCTTTTGCAACATCATACTCTCTGAAACTTTCATCCATATAAAATAAAGTGCTATCATAATTAATCTTAGAATCCTTGTATAAAGATCGTTTATAATCAATTCTGGCAAGAGCTAAAAAAGATAATGATTTTTGAGTATTATTCTCAATACTGTTCAGAGCCGAGAGCAGGTAATTGTCAATAGCCGAAATTGTATCGAAGTTATTAATATCCATTTCAGCTAGTGTAAAATAGATTTGGTCTAAGTACTCCTTGTTCTTTTCATCTTTCGTCATTTTAAACAACTTCTGACGCATTTTTTTAGTATCCTGACTTCCAGACTCTAGTGAGCGAGCTAAATTCATTTTGGCATTAAATACCATTTCATACTCTGGGCTGGACTTAAGTACTTGCTCGTATTTATTTTTGGCTGCATTGTTATTTTTGTTCTGCTGATAGATTTGTGCCATAATATAATTATAGCGTACTTTTTTATTGTTACTTTTTATTAACCTATCAATTTTCCCCAACTGTTCTAATACTAATGGGTAATTTGCTTGTCGTAAATAAAAGTCTGAACTTATTTTAGCTAAGTCAACTTCCAGTTTTTCAGGAAAACTACGACTGTTATTTAACTCGTCCAACTCCAACTCAGCCGACACAAAATCTTTTTTTTCTACTAAAGATCTTATTAACCACAATGAAGCATTAAATTGAATTTCATTGTTTTTGTACTCATTTTTTATAAAACTAAATGTTTTTATTGCATCTTCAAACTCTCCTTTATAGAAATATGATTTTCCAACTAAAAGGTAATTATCATCAATCCATTTACAGTATTCCTTTCCATTAATTTTAATAGAGTGTCTTTGGATAACAACAGAGCCTTTCTTGATAGCCTTATCCATGTAGCTATGCGTTTTCTTTGATTTTTTTAAATCCCCTGTTTTGAAAACAGGAAGAATAGCTGTGTAGTCATCAATAAAACTTTCTTCTAGTTTTTTAACACCATTTTTAATACTTTCATTGCCATTAAAATATCCATTATACTTAGCGGTTGTGTTGTGAAAATAACGATTAGTCCAAGATTTTTTTTTGGTAGAGCATCCCGTAGAAAATAAAATCAATACCGATAAAAAAACCTTTATTATATGTTGAGAAATTACCTTCACTTATTTACTAAACTTCTTTTAATTAAAATTATTTTACTGCTATTCGTTAAATTCTCGCAAATATGCTTATAATTTTATGATATTTGCAAACATTATGCAAGATAAAGAAGGTAGAGAAAAATATTGGTCTAAATTATTTCACAAATACCGTTTTGTTATAATGACAGACAGTTCTTTTGAAGAAAAGTTATCTGTAAAGCTATCGCGATTAACTGTTATCGCCTTTTTAGGTGGCCTTGTCTTTTTCTGTTTTTTTAGCACAATGCTGTTAATTGCCTATACACCACTAAGTGAATATGTTCCGGGGAAATCATCTATAGAGGTCCAAAAAGGCTTAATCGATTTAAATATAAAATCTGACTCTCTTGAAGCGGTTTTACTTAACAGAAGTATTTTCCTTAAAAACATAAATCAAATAATTAATGGAGAAGAAATTGTAAATAAAGAAGAAATTGTAAATAAAGAAACTACTCAAAATTCAATTTCATTTAAAAAATCAGTAGAAGACTCGCTCTTGCGTCTAAAAGTGGAGGCTGAAGATAAGAGTTCAATTTACATAAATGAAAATACAAATAACAGCAATAATAATCAAATGTTTTTTACTCCGCTTTCTGGCTTGATAAGTGATAAGTATAACAATAAAACAAAACATTTTGGAATTGACTTGGTGGCTAAAGAAAAAACACGAATATCAAGCGTGCTAGACGGAACTGTAATTATAAGCCATTGGGCATATGAAACAGGATACGTTATCGGAATTCAGCATAAAAATGACTATATTTCTTTTTATAAACACAACTCTGTTTTATTAAAATCAGTTGGAGACTATGTTAATGCGGGCGATCATATTGCTATTATAGGTAATTCTGGAGAGTTGTCGTCCGGACCACATCTTCATTTTGAACTCTGGCACGAAGGTATCCCCGTAAACCCTGAAAATTATATTTCTTTTTAAAATGGGATTAAAGTCATTACTCAGCCTTCCGTTTGCAAGACAAATTGTAAAAAACAACAACAAGTGGAAAAAAAATGCCGTTAAAGTTCAAAACGCTGTTTTATTGTCATTAATAAATCAAGCTAAGAATACGAAATTTGGGAAAGACCACAACTTTTCAGAAATTAAAAATTATTCTGATTGGAAAAATAATGTTCCTGTAAGGGACTATGAAGAACTAAAAGTTTATGTTAAAGACATAATTGATGGCAAAAGAGATGTGCTTTGGCCAGGGAGACCTCTTTATTTTTGTAAAACTTCAGGAACAACTTCAGGAACAAAATATATACCAATCAGTAAAGAAAGCATGCCACATCATATTACTGCTGCTAGAGATGCAATACTAAGCTATATTGCTGAAACAAAAAACACGTCTATTGTTAATGGTAAAATGATTTTCCTGCAAGGAAGCCCAGAGCTAAGTAAAACAGGTGACATACTTACCGGAAGGCTTTCGGGTATTGTAGCCCATCACACCCCGTCTTATTTAGCAAAAAACCGACTGCCTTCTTACGAAACAAATTGCATTGAAGATTGGGAAAGTAAAGTAGATGCAATTCTAGTTGAAACAATTGATGAAAACATGAGTTTAATTTCAGGTATACCTCCATGGGTTCAAATGTACTTTGAAAAGTTAAAGGACAGAACCGGGAAGCTGATTAAAGATATATTCCCAAATTTCAATTTATTTATTTATGGAGGAGTAAACTATGAACCTTATAGACAAACTTTTGAAAAGTTAATCGGTAAAAAAATAGATGGTATAGAGTTTTATCCTGCTTCTGAAGGGTTTATTGCATATCAAGATACTCAAACAGAGAAAGGGATGTTGCTTTGTGTTAATCATGGAATATTTTATGAATTTATTCCTTCAGAAGAATTTTTTAACACTGATCCAACTCGAATTTCCTTGGCGGATGTAGAGATTGGTGTAAATTATGTTATAATTCTAAACACAGACGCTGGACTTTGGGGTTATAATATTGGTGACACTATAAAATTTGTTTCGATTAACCCTTACAGAATTGTAGTAAGCGGAAGAATAAAGCACTTTACTTCAGCATTTGGAGAACATGTTATTGCTGAAGAAGTAGAAAAGTCATTACAGGAAGCCATTGCAACAATTCCTGCTCAGGTTAATGAATTTCATGTAGCGCCACAAGTGAGCCCCGAAAGCGGATTGCCTTATCACGAATGGCTAGTAGAGTTTGAAAAAGAGCCTGAAAATACAGCTGTTTTTAGTGATTTGATTGATAAAACTTTACAAAAACACAATTCCTACTACAAGGATTTAATTAGTGGAGGTATTCTAAAGCCTTTAATCATTACTAAAATTAATAAGAATGGCTTTAGAGATTATATGAAATCAATAGGAAAATTAGGAGGACAAAACAAAGTTCCAAGACTGGCAAATGACAGAAAAATAGCAGATAAATTAAACATATTTTAATGGAGCAAAAGAAGAAGAAAATAGCAATACTCGGCTCAACAGGTTCAATTGGAACTCAGGCTTTGGAGGTGATTTTTGAACATTCAAATTTATTTGAAGTTGAGGTTTTAACCGCTAACAACAATAGTAAGCTACTAATTGAACAGGCTATTAAGTTTAAGCCAAATACTGTCGTTATAACAAATGAAGAAAAGTACAAGGAGGTCGATGATGCTCTTTTTAAACTAGGAATAAAAGTATTTTCAGGTCAGCAATCATTAGAGGAAGTTGTGGAGGGTGAAAATATTGATATAGTGCTTACGGCTTTGGTTGGCTACTCCGGACTAAAACCCACAATTAGAGCTATAAAAGCTAAAAAAACAATTGCTTTAGCAAATAAAGAAACACTGGTAGTTGCGGGAGATTTAATTACAAAACTATGTCAAGAAAATAGTGTAAAAATTTACCCTGTAGACTCTGAGCATTCGGCTATTTTTCAATGCCTAGTTGGGGAAAATTACAATCCTATTGAGAAGATCTATTTAACAGCCTCAGGAGGCCCCTTTAGGGGCTGGCTAAGAAATGATTTACTAAACATAACCAAAGCTCAGGCGCTAAAACATCCTAATTGGGAAATGGGTGCTAAAATTACAATTGATAGCGCTAGTTTAATGAATAAAGGTCTAGAAGTAATTGAGGCTAAATGGCTTTTTGACTTAAAGAAAGAACAAATTGATGTAATTGTTCACCCTCAATCTATTATTCACTCTGCCGTACAGTTTGAAGACGGGTCAATTAAAGCGCAATTAGGCGTGCCAGATATGAAGCTACCCATACAATATGCTTTGGGTTTTCCTGAAAGACTCAAAAATACATTCAAGCGTTTTTCATTTATGGACTACCCAAATTTAACTTTTGAGAAGCCTGACCTTGAAACTTTCCGTAATTTACAATTAGCATATAATGCCATGGAAAAAGGAGGGAATATGCCCTGTATTTTGAATGCAGCTAACGAAATTGCAGTTGCTGCTTTTTTGAAAGATAAAATTGGGTTTTTAAATATGTCAGATTTAATTGCCGATTGTATGGAAAAAATTACTTTTGTTTCCAATCCTACATTAGAAGATTATGTGGAGACAAACAAAGAAACACGAATATTAGCAAACGAATTATTGTAAATGGAATTTTTAATAAAAGCAGCGCAACTCTTAATGAGTTTATCAATTTTAGTGGTTTTACACGAACTGGGTCATTTTATTCCCGCAAAACTATTCAAAACAAGAGTAGAAAAATTCTACTTATTTTTTGACCCCTGGTTTTCGCTTGTAAAAAAGAAAATTGGAGGCACTGAGTATGGTATTGGCTGGCTCCCACTAGGAGGGTATGTTAAAATATCAGGAATGATAGATGAAAGCATGGACAAAGAGCAAATGAAAAAGCCTGCTGAATCTTGGGAGTTTAGAGCAAAGCCAGCTTGGCAAAGGCTAATCATTATGCTGGGCGGGGTTACTGTAAATCTTTTTTTGGGAATATTTATTTATTCCATGACGCTTTACACTTATGGAGATAAATATTTGCCAAATGAAAATATTAAAGATGGTATTTGGTGTACTGATGATCTAGCAAAAGAAATAGGTTTTAAAAATGGGGATAAAGTTATTTCTGCTGATGGAGTTTTAGTTGAGCGCTATTCCGATATTTTAGAAAAAGTTATTACCTCCAAGATAATCACCGTAAGCAGGGGCGAAGAAGAGGTTGAGCTTGTGATGCCAATAGATTTAATTGATAAATTTTTGAATAATGAAACAAAACTAATTCTTTACCCTAGAATTCCCACAGTAGTTAGCAGGGTGGAAAAAGGATCAAATGCAGAAATAGGAGGGTTGCAAAAAAAGGACATTATAAAAGCTGTTAACGGAATATCTTATACTTATTTTGATGAGTTTAAAACAGCATTAAAAACACATACTTCAGAAACTATTGATTTGGTTGTGGATAGAGATGGAAGAGAAGTATCTCTATCAGTTTTAGTATCTGATAAGGGGGTTTTAGGTTTCGCTCCAGCTATACTGAATGTTACACAATTAGAAAAATTAGAGGTTTATCAGCTGGCTTCCCTAAAGTATGGGTTCTTTTCATCTCTTCCTGCGGGATATAATAAGGCAATTAAGAAGTTGGGTAGCTATATTTCTCAGTTTAAAATGATTCTTTCCCCAAGCACCGGGGCATACAAAGGAATGGGTGGCTTTGGAGCGATTGGATCAATGTTTCCTGCAACTTGGAACTGGGAGATATTTTGGAACTTAACTGCTTTTCTTTCTTTAATGCTGGCCTTTATGAACATCTTACCTATACCCGCTTTAGATGGCGGACATGTTGTTTTTTTATTATATGAAATTGTTGTTGGAAAACCCGCTCCTGAAAAAGTTATGGAATATGCTCAGGCAGTGGGAATGATATTGCTATTAAGCTTATTAGTTTTTGCTAACGGAAACGACATATTAAAACTATTCTAAATTGCTTGAGGCTCTAAGCACATATCATTTAATTATTATCTTTTCGTTAACGATAATTATTTCTTATTTTTTCAATTTATACGCTAAAAAATCAGGTGTACCAGCAGTTCTCATGCTTATTGGTCTAGGAGTAATAATTAATTATTCTTTGCGATTTTCAGGAGCTGCTAAGCCCGATTTACTTCCTATTTTAGAGGTTTTGGGGGTGGTGGGTTTAATTTTAATTGTGCTAGAAGCCGCTTTAGATTTGCAATTATTAAAAGAAAAAATTGGCTTAATAATTAAATCTTTTTTAGTGGCTTTGATAGGGTTAGGGGCTACTGCGTATTTAGCAGCCTTATCTCTTAATTTTTTAATGGGAGTTGAAATACTAAATGCTCTACTTTACACAATTCCCCTGTCAATATTAAGCTCCGCTATAATCCTACCGAGTATAGATGACTTGAATGAAGAAAAACGTGAGTTCATGATTTACGAAAGCACCTTTTCTGATATCATTGGTATAGTTGGTTTTTATAGCGTACTAACTATGGTTGGGTCTAATGCGGGAGAAAGCGTTTATGGCGAAGTCGCTGGAAGCCTAGCTTTAACTATTATAATATCTGTTGTCATTTCCTATATTTTAATTTATGTGTTTCAAAATATAAAAGGACATGTGAAGCTTTTTTTACTGATTGCCATCTTACTACTCTTATATGCAATTGGAAAAATGTTCCATTTATCTTCTCTTATTATCATACTTATTTTTGGTATTATATTGAACAATTACAAGGTTTTTTTCAGGGGAGGGTTAATCAAATTACTAAATGAAGAAAAAGTAGATGAGGTATTAGATGACATGAAAGTAATAACTGCCGAAACCGCTTTTGTTGTAAGGACTTTCTTTTTTATAATTTTTGGTTGGTCTGTTTACTTGGGCTCCTTACTGAGCTTTAAGGTAATGGGAATTGGCATGGTTATTTTAGCTATTATTTACGCAATAAGAGCAATTGTTTTATTCATATTTAATGGTAGAGATATCATTACTCAATTATTTTTAGCTCCAAGAGGACTAATAACAATACTCCTGTTTTTTGCAATCCCAGAAGAACTAAGTATTGGCAAAGAGTTTCAGGGTGTTTTGCTGTTTGTTATTTTAATCAGCTGTCTAATTATGACTTGGTCAATGATTATTAGTAAAAACAAACTAGCTAAAATTGAAGAAGAAGAAGAAGAAGAAGAAGAAGAAGAAGAAGAAGGGGTTTTATTAGAAAAAAATGAGGGGGAGGGTGAAGCCTAATCACAAGTAGATTTTTATAGTATTTCACATGTTTAATAGTTATTGGTAGAAAACAATCTTCTATTCAAAATTAGAATAAATGAATAACCAATTCCTTTTTAAATTCAAAACAGATATATCTTGTATATATATTCCATTAAAACTTAATAACCCTTTCTACACTAAACTTTCGGAAATTGCAGAAATTGCCGCAAAAGAGTTTCAAGAATTTATTAGCCTTGAATCTAAAAAATGGGATTATGATTTTAGCCTTCAAAGAGGTAAAATGTTTGGTGTTCTAGTTGTTAGAAATATAGACAATACTTATTATTTTTTAGGAACAGTTTCGGGCAAACCACCTAAAGGTGTCATTTGTGAAAAGCTCATACCTTCCGTGTTTAGTGAGTCTACTGATAATTTTTTCATTAATAAAGGTATGGTTAGATTAAGTGAATTAGGAAATAAAATTAAACAATCTAATAGTCATTCTGAAATTATTTTTCTAAAAGAAGAAAGAAAACAAAAGTCCGTTTCTCTACAAACAAAACTTTTCGAAAATTATCGTTTTAAAAATCTCTCTGGAAAACAAAAAAATATATTAGAAATTTTTGATGAGTCAGGCCACGGAAAACCCCCAGCAGCAAGCGGTGAGTGTGCTGCTCCCAAGCTGCTACAATATGCCATTGAAAACCAATTAAAACCAATTGCTTTAACTGAGTTTTGGTGGGGAAGTTCTGCTGAAAATAAAGAAAAGGAAAATAGGGTCTACTATCCAGCCTGCAAAAATAGATGCCGACCAATTTTAGAATATATGCTAGAAGATACAGAATTATATAATAAAAAGGAGGAAGGAACTAAAGTCCAGTAATAACAAGGCAATATGAAATCATACCTCATCTTTTTTCCTAATTTTGCAATCTCATTTTATAAAAATAAATTACAATGATTGATATTAAAAAAACATTAGAAGTGTTAGGTGTAAAAGCAACTAACAATGGTACTTCAACTGGTTCAGTTTCTTTTGGTAGTGGAGCTGAAATTGAATCCTACTCTCCCGTAGATGGGAGTTTAATTGGAAAAGTAACTTCAACAACTCCAGAAGAGTATGAAAAAGTAATGCAGACTGCAACAGCTGCATTTAAGGACTGGAGGTTAAAGCCTGCTCCACTTAGAGGGGAAATTGTTCGCCAATATGGAGAGAAATTAAGAGCTTATAAACAAGAATTAGGAGAACTAGTTTCTTACGAAATGGGAAAATCTTTACAGGAAGGTTTAGGTGAGGTGCAGGAGATGATTGATATCTGTGATTTTGCAGTTGGACTTTCGCGTCAATTACACGGGTTAACTATGCATTCTGAACGTCCAGGACACAGAATGTACGAGCAGTATCATCCACTTGGAGTAGTTGGTATTATTTCTGCATTTAATTTCCCAGTTGCTGTTTGGAACTGGAATACTGCTTTGGCTTGGATTTCAGGTGATACTTGTGTTTGGAAAGCATCAGAAAAATCTCCATTATGTGGAATTGCTTGTCAAAACATTTGGAATGAAGTAGCAAAAGAAAACAATTTACCAGAAGGAATTTCATGTATCATAAATGGTGATTATAAAGTGGGTGAGATGATGACAACTGATGATAGGTTGCCATTAATTTCTGCTACTGGTTCAACTAGAATGGGAAGAATTGTTGGAACTACAGTTGCTGAGCGATTCGGAAAATCATTATTAGAATTAGGAGGAAATAATGCAATAATAATTACTCCAAATGCTGATTTAGAAATTACAATTATTGGGGCTTTATTTGGAGCTGTAGGTACTTGTGGTCAAAGGTGTACCTCTACAAGAAGACTAATTATTCATGAGTCAGTTTATAATGAAGTGAAAGATAAATTAGCAAAAGCATATACACAAATAGTTATTGGAAATCCTTTAGATGAGAGCAACCATGTTGGTCCGTTAATTGATAAAGATGCTGTGAACATGTATTTAAGTGCTATTGAGAAAGCAAAAGAAGAAGGGGGTAATGTATTGGTTGAAGGTGGCGTATTAGAAGGAAAAGGTTATGAAAGCGGATGTTATGTAAGGCCAGTAATTATTGAGGCTGAAAACCACTTCCAAATTGTACAAGATGAAACTTTTGCGCCTATCTTATACATCATGAAGTATACTGAGCTAGAAGAGGCTATTGAAATGCAAAATGGAGTGAAGCAAGGATTGTCGTCTGCTATTATGACAACTGACTTGCGTGAGGCTGAAAAATTCCTTTCTACTGCTGGTAGTGACTGTGGTATTTCAAATGTAAATATTGGTACTTCAGGAGCTGAAATTGGCGGTGCTTTTGGTGGGGAAAAAGAAACAGGTGGAGGAAGAG
>Ga0209816_1002854_pt1 | contig 12035 bp, 9 predicted proteins | sample CoawatmetaG01DNA_FD_187509 | JGI IMG/M metagenome (GOLD analysis project Ga0209816, IMG submission 187509) | Marine microbial communities from the West Antarctic Peninsula - Coastal water metaG017-DNA (SPAdes) (version 2) | ecosystem: Environmental > Aquatic > Marine > Coastal ... | reverse complement strand
CATTAATAGGCTCAATTATTTCAATTGAGGTTTTAAAAAATCGCCCCAATATTTCTAAAACACATATTTTAGAAAAAAATTATATTAATTTATATAAAACTATCAAGAGTTTTGGTGAGTTTGATGTATTTTTTTCCTTCAGAAGCTCTTCTCGCTCTAAGTTTATTAAATTTTTAGTAATGTCTAAGAAAAAGTACCAGTTTGATAAGAGCATTTTTATCAAGGGTCATCAGGTAGAAAAATATAATAATTTTATTAATGAGAGTCTTAAGATCAACTCTCCTCCTTCTAAGTTAGTAATTCACTCTAAAAATAAAAATAAAAATGGAAAAAATAAATTGCTGGGCATCAATCCAGGTGCTTCATATGGAAATGCTAAGCGCTGGTATCCAAAAGAATTTGCAAATGTCATTATTGATTTATCTGCCCAGTACGACACTATTATTTTTGGTGGTCCAGAAGAAGAGGATATTGCAGCAGACATTGAAAAGCACTTGGTTGAAAGTGGCGTTAAGAATTTCAAAAATTTAGCAGCTAAAACCTCAATTACAGATTTAATGAGTCTCATCTCAAGTCTTGATTTATTTATTACAGGAGATAGTGGGCCAATGCATTTAGCGGCAGCCTATAAGATTCCAACAGTTTCAATTTTTGGACCAACTAGCAATCTAGAAACATCACAATGGATGAATGATAAGAGCATAATTGTAAAGAAGGATTTGAAATGTCAACCATGTATGAAAAGAACATGCCCCCTTAAACATCATCATTGTATGAAGAAAATTAAAGCTACAGAGGTTTTGATTGGAGTAAAAAAACTTAATTAACTTCTGAATTGTTGATCAATTATGTGGCAAATCGTATGTCCAATTACTATATGCATTTCTTGAATACGAGGTGTATTCTTTGAGGGTGCAGCAATGGTAACATCACAAATCTCATTCAACATTCCAACTTCTTGACCACTTAAACCAATAGTTTTACACCCTAGTTTTGTTGCGATTTTAAGGGCATTGATTACATTTTCACTTCGACCACTAGTGCTAATACCAATTGCCACATCTCCCTTGTTTGCAAAAGCCTCGACTTGGCGATCAAATACATGGCTGAATCCAAAATCATTAGCAATTGATGTTAGGGCGGAACTATCAGTAGTAAGTGCAATTGCTGGCAATCCTTGACGATCAATTTTATATCTGCCAACTAATTCTGCGGCAATATGCTGAGCATCAGCTGCACTTCCACCATTTCCAAATATTAAAATCTTTCCATTTTTTTTAAGACAATCAATACAAAGTTGAGCAGAAGTTGAAACAGCACCAGTTAGATTGTGAAGTAAATTTGAAGTTTTTATGTGATCATTAAATTCATTTTGGATAATCTCTTTCATAATTTTCGTATCCTTTTGATAGTTTTTGAGGTGCTCTTCCCATCAATAAAATTTATTAGTTGTAATTCTTTAGCTATATCTTGTCCGACTACTTTTTTACCTTTATAGTCTCCACCTTTAGCTAAGATATCTGGCTGTATTAGTTTAATTAGATCGTAAGGTGTGTCTTCGTTAAATATTACTACATAATCAACAACTTCAAGAGCTGCAAGTATATTTGCCCGATCATTTTGTTCATTTATTGGGCGATTTTTCCCTTTGAGCCTTTGAACTGAGTAATCTGAGTTGAGACCTAGGATTAAAATATCTCCAAAGCTTTTGGCTATTTCTAGGTATTTAATGTGACCAACATGAAGAATATCAAAACAACCATTCGTAAATACAATCTTTTTACCTTTATTTTTTAATTGACTAGTAATAGAGTGTATTTCTTCCCAGCTTTTAACATGCTCATCACTTGAAGATATATTCAAGCTTGATTCATATTCATTTATTTCGTTTAAGGACACAGTAGATGAGCCAATTTTCCCAACCACAACTCCAGACGCTAAGTTGGCAAACTTTATAGCTTTATCAATATCTAAGCCACATGACAAAGCATAACCAAGTGAAGCTAAAATAGTATCACCAGCTCCAGTTACATCAAACACTTCTCTAGCAACAGTAGGATGGATACGTAATTCATTGTCAAAAATAGCTACGCCTTGCTCACTCAGAGTTATGAGGGAAAAGGCTAAATTACATTTTTCTTTAAGATTTTTAAGTGCTTGAATTAGACTTGTATTGTCTTTAATGACGATGCGCGTTGCTTCACTAGCTTCTTTTTTATTAGGAGTTAAAAGATAGGCATTTCTGTATTTTAAATAATCCAAACCTTTAGGGTCAGCCAGCAGCTTCTTTGCATTCTTATTGGCAATAGAAATTAATGATTGTGTCAATTTGAATGTTAATACGCCTTTACCATAATCCGACAGTAAGATTACATCATAGTTTTTAACAATACTATTAAAATATTCTAGAATCATTGCTTGAGATTTATTATCAATTTCATCAGTACATTCATGATCGTATCGGACAACTTGTTGATTTTCAGCAATAATTCTACTTTTTTTACTGGTAACCCTGCCTTTCTCTGTTATTAAAAATTGAATATTTACTTTAATATCCGACAGTAGATCTTTTAATTCATTTGATGCTCGACAATCACCAATTACACTAATAACATCAACTGATGCCCCAAGTGCGTGAAGATTATTTACTACATTGCCTGCTCCACCAAGTAAAGTGCTTTCATTGTTGATATTGACAATTTGAACTGGAGCTTCAGGAGATATTCTTTCACATGATCCCCAAAGGTAATGATCAATCATTAAATCACCAATAACTAAAATTTTAGGAATTTTTGTATGCAGACCAATCATAAAATATTTTCGCCTAAAAGACTTTTAATTTCTGGTAAATATGCTTTTATACCAGCTTCTAAAGAAAAATTAGGCTTAAAGTCCAGGCTTTCTAGCGTAGATTTAATATTTGCTTGGGTGCTCATTTGATACCCTTCATAAGGATTTGAAAAATATTCTGTTCCTAAATTTGTTCCAAGTTCTTTTTGCAATATATCAGCAATATCTTGAAAGCTTCTTGGTATAGCAGTTCCCACGTTAAAAGTACCATTATTTTTTGGTTGGCAAGCCTTAATATTAGCTTGAATAACATCTTCAATATAAATAAAATCACGCATGATTTTTTGTGAGTTTTCAAATAAACGAGGAGCTTTACCCATTAATATTTGATGGCCTAGCTGTATTACCATTGAAGATGTTTTTGCTTTATAAAATTCCTTAGGTCCATAAACGTTAAAAAACCTTAAGCCAACAATTGTCATATCAGGGTTTTCGTTAGAAAATTTAGTAGCAATTTGATCCATCAATAGCTTACTATAGCCGTAAGGATTCTCAGGACTTTCTTTTCCTACAGTTTGTGGGGAAGGTAAACCTCCATAGGTAGCTGCAGAGCTAGCATAAACTATCGTAGCATCATCTTGTTTAGCGATCTCCAAAAATTCATAGAAAGAGTTTACATTTGTTTTCATTACAAATTCTTGATCGAACACCCTCGTATCAGAAATTGCTGCCTGATGAAATATGTAATCAAATTTGTAATCCCCAAGTAATGCCAAGTCTGTTTTGTTGTTAATATTTCCACAGATAATATCACCCTTAAAGTTAATTAAGTTTTTGTAATGACCAAAACTTTTTAAATTACCGTTAGGAAAAGTATCTTCATTTCTGAAGCAATCAAATATAATGATTTTTGAGCTCGGGTAGTTTTCTTGGAAATAAAAAGCTAGATTACTTCCAATAAATCCTGCACCACCTGTAATTAAAATAGTTTTTTTATTAAAGTTTTTATTACTGTACTTCATTTTTTTTAATTTTATTTTTATTATAGAGCAACATTAACTACCATAATTATGAAAAAGGCTTGAAGAAAAAACAAACAATAAAATATAAAGAGTTAAAATTTTATGTTGTTAAAGATAAAATGAATACCATATGACAAGATTTATCCAGTTGAAAAAAAGCTATTATTCAATCACTGCAAAAAAGCCTAAGGGCATTATAATAAGTAAACATAAGATAGTTAATTTTTTTTAGTATAAATTGTAACTATAAGGCGCTTTTTGAGTTGATCAAATTAAATTATTAAAAAATAAATATGAATAGTGTCAAAATAATACCCGTTATTCTTTCTGGGGGTTCTGGAACTCGACTTTGGCCATTGTCTCGAAAACAATATCCCAAGCAGTATTTGTCATTGGCCAGTAATAAAAGTATGCTTCAAGAAACTATTTTGAGGCTTACTGGCATAGCTAATCTAGCTGAGCCAATAATTATCTGTAATTCAGATCATCGATTCTTGTTAGCCGAACAATGTCAGAAAATTGGTATTAATAATCCAACAATACTGCTTGAGCCTTCTGGAAGAAATACTGCTCCCGCTATTGCAGTTGCAGCTATACAAGCACTTAAAAATAGTGATTTGGAAGAATCAATTTTACTCGTCCTCTCTGCAGATCACGTTATTCGAGATATTGATGCGCTTCATAATTCTATCAATATTGCTATTGAGCATGCTCAAAATAAAAAGTTAGTAGTTTTTGGTATAGAGCCAACTAACGCTAATATTAACTATGGTTATATAAAATTATCAAATAAGAATTTTGATGGTGCATTTCAAGTGCAACAATTTGTTGAAAAGCCAGATCTTAAAAAAGCACAATCATATATAAAGCAAGGTAATTACTTATGGAATAGTGGCATTTTTATGTTTCAAGCTAACACCTTACTCGATGAATTAACTATTTATTCTCCTGAGATTGTTAAAGTAGCAGAAAAGTCCATTAATAATGCTATAAAAGATTTAAATTTTATCCGATTAGATAAAAAGGCTTTTGAGTCTTCTCCTTCAATCTCAATCGATTTTGCTTTAATGGAAAAATCCACTAACATCATGGCAGTTTCTTTAAATGCAAACTGGAATGATATTGGGTCTTGGGCGGCATTGTATGAAATTGGAGAGAAAGATAATAGTGAAAACGTTATTCAAGGTGATGCTTTAACTATTGATACATCTAATACCTATATTAATGCTAATCATCATTTAGTTGCAACGATTGGCGTTAAAGATTTGATTATTGTAGATACGCCAAATGCCACGTTAATATCAACTAAAGACAAATCACATGAAGTAAAAAAAATAGTTAATCAACTTCAACATCAAAACAGGGAGGAACACTCGAAACATCGTAAGGTTTTTCGACCTTGGGGTTGGTATGATTCTATAGAAACAGGTAAGTACTTTCAAGTAAAGAGGCTTCATGTTAATCCTGGAGCAAAATTGTCTTTACAAATGCATCATAAACGCTCAGAACATTGGGTTGTAGTAAGTGGAACTGCCACCGTAACTAATGGGAGTGAAATATTACAGCTTAGCCCTGGAGAATCAACTTATATTCCAATTGGAATTAAGCATGGGCTAGAAAATAAATTAAGTGAACCGCTTGAGATTATTGAAGTTCAAAGTGGCGTCTATCTGGGTGAAGATGATATTATTAGATTTGAAGATATGTATGGAAGAGTGAGGGATTAAAAAAATGGCAAATAAAAAAGTAGCTTTAATAACTGGTATAACTGGACAAGATGGTTCTTATTTGGCAGAATTTTTGCTTAAAAAAGGTTATGAGGTCCATGGAATTAAAAGACGAGCATCTTCATTTAATACTCAACGAATCGATCATATATTTCAAGATCCGCACATTGATACTCAAAACTTTTTTTTGCATTATAGTGATCTGACAGATAGCTCTAGTTTGATAAGAATTTTAAAAGAAGTTGAGCCAGATGAGGTATACAACCTAGCCGCCCAGTCTCATGTTGCAGTGAGTTTTGAAGTTCCAGAATACACTGCGGATGTTGTTGCGGTTGGAGCATTAAGATTGCTAGAGGCGATTAGGTTTCTTGGACTCGACAAAAAAACGCGCTTTTATCAAGCGTCTACTTCTGAGCTATTTGGTAAGGCTCAAGAAAGCCCGCAAACTGAAAGTACACCATTTCATCCAAGATCCCCTTATGCAGTGGCTAAGATGTATGCTTATTGGATAACTATCAATTATAGAGAGTCTTATAAGATGTTCGCATGCAATGGTATTTTGTTTAATCATGAATCACCTAGGCGAGGAGAAACATTTGTTACTCGGAAGATTACAAGGGGGCTTGCGAATATTTCACAAGGATTAGAAAAATGCATATATATGGGGAATATAAATGCTTTACGTGATTGGGGACATGCTAAAGATTACGTTCGCATGCAATGGATGATGCTCCAGCAAGACTCTCCAGATGATTTTTGTATTGCAACTGGCGTTCAATATTCTGTGAGACAATTCATTGAATTATCAGCACAAGAGTTAGGTATTTCAATAAAGTTTCAAGGAGAAGGTCTTGATGAGATTGGTATAGTTGAATCTATAGAGGGTGTCAATGCTCCTGCGCTAAATAAGGGAGATATTATTTTTAGAGTTGATAAGCGTTACTTTAGACCAGCAGAAGTTGAAACACTTCTTGGATGTTCAAAAAAAGCAAGAGAGAAATTAGGCTGGATTCCGGAGATTACAGTTCAAGAGATGTGCGCTGAAATGGTTCGTGAAGACCTAAAAAATGCTAAGCGTATTGTTCTACTTAAAGCGCATGAAGATTAGACTTCAACTAAAATAGAGAGCAATAGTATGAAGATTCTTTTAACAGGCGCAAGTGGGATGGTTGGTTCTAATATTATAGATCATGCCTCTTATAGTAATCTTAATTTACTTACTCCAACTAGTGAAGAGTTGAATTTACTGAATTCTGCTAATGTTATAGATTATATTAATAAAAACAAGCCAGATATGGTAATTCATGCTGCGGGCTTTGTTGGAGGTATTCAGTCTAATATAAACCAGCCTGTAAATTTTTTGGTCAATAATGTTCAGATGGGAATTAATATTCTAATGGCTGCTAAAAACCATGGTATTAAAAATTTTATCAATCTTGGAAGTTCGTGTATGTATCCTAGAAATGCTCAAAACCCACTTTCAGAAGGGCTAATTTTACAAGGTGAGCTTGAGCCAACAAATGAAGGTTATGCAATCGCGAAAGTTGCTATAACTAGGCTTTGTGAGTATATAAATCGAGAAGATAAATCATTTTTGTATAAAACTGTTATCCCTTGCAACTTATATGGTAAATATGATAAATTTGATATTCAGTATTCTCATATGATTCCAGCAGCAATTAAAAAGATTAGTGATGCAAAAAATACAAATAAACCTTCAGTAGAAATATGGGGTGATGGATTAGCAAAAAGAGAGTTTATGTATGCGGGTGATTTTGCTAACTTCATTTATTATTCAATAGAAAATTTTCAGAAAATGCCTCAAAATATTAATGTTGGTTTAGGGCATGATTATACTATTAATGAGTATTATCAAATAATCGCTGAGGTTATTGGATATAAGGGTGAATTTACGCATCAACTATCAAAACCTTCTGGTATGAAACAAAAGTTGATTGATATTAATAATCTGAGTAAATTTGGATGGCATCATCAAATATCATTAAAGCAGGGAATTAAAAGCACTTATGATTATTATCTTAGTATCCAAGCTTTATGATGAACTACCCATTAGCAACAACCACTTGGGATAAAAAAGAACTTAAAGCTATTCAGTCGGTTATTGATCGAGACTCTTATACTATGGGTGAAAGCGTCTATCAATTTGAAAAAGATTTTTCTGAATTTATCAATAGAGATTTCTGTGTTATGGTTAGTTCTGGATCTGCTGCTAATTTAATTGCAACAGCTGCGCTATTTTTTCAAAAAAACCCAATGCTTAAAAAAGGTGATGAAGTTATAGTTCCAGCTGTATCCTGGTCTACAACTTACTTCCCTCTTCAGCAATATGGATTAAAGTTGAAGTTTGTTGATATTAATATAGGTACGCTTAATTATGATTTAGATGAGCTTAGTTCTGCTATATCAGATAAAACCAGAATGATTATGGTTGTTAATATTCTAGGAAACCCAAATGATTTTGATGTTATTAATGGGCTAATTAAAGATAAAGATATTTTTGTCCTAGAGGATAATTGCGAATCAATGGGTGCTAAATATAAAGGACAGCAGACTGGCACTTTTAGTTTAATGTCAACATTTTCTACATTTTTCTCTCATCATATGGCAACCATGGAGGGAGGCTTTGTTACAACAAATGACGAGGAGCTTTACCATATTCTATTGGCATTAAGAGCGCATGGGTGGACTAGAAACCTTCCTGATAAAAATCATGTTTCCAATAAAAGTGATGACTGGTTTGAAGAATCTTTTAGGTTTGTTTTGCCAGGTTATAACGTACGTCCAGTTGAAATGAGTGGAGCTATCGGAGTAGAGCAGCTTAAGAAACTACCTTCTTTTTTAGTTCAAAGAAGAGAGAATGCTAAACTATTTACAAAGTTATTCAAAGACCACTCAAATTTTATGATTCAGAAAGATATCGATGAGAGTTCATGGTTTGGCTTTTCATTGATTATCAAGCCATCATCTAACCTCAAAAGAAAAGATGTAATTCAAAAATTACAAAAAAATAATATTGATTGTAGGCCAATTGTTTCTGGCAATTTTACAAAAAATGAGGTAATGAAATATTTCGATTATGAGATTCATAACAAGCTTATTAATGCCAATTATTTAGACAGTAATGGACTCTTTGTAGGGAATAGCCAGGTAAATTTATCACGTGAAATTACTTTCTTAAGTAAAGTCTTAAATGACTAAAGATATCAAATTTGGAATATTGTTAACTACCAAGAATACTTATTCAATGGTGGAGGAGTGGTTTAATCTCTATGATTATTCTAATATATCTATTCTCAATTTAGACTTAAATAGCGAAGAAAAACTTAAAATAAAGGGAATGGAGATATGTAAACGGCATGGTATAGAGTTTAAAGAGTGCAACGGGACAGAAATGCAAGATAATGTTGAACAAGCTCTACAATTTTTTTATGAAGAAAAAGGTATTGAGTGGTTGTTATATATGCATCATGATGCATATCCGATGTTAAAGGGAACACTTGAAAACTTAAATAATATTTTAGTAACATCTGACAATATTAAAAACTTTGGTGTAGTGGGATTTAATATTTATCATGATCAGTTTGATTTACAACAGTTTGATAGAAATAAACACCAACTTATGACTACTGCTAGATCACCCCTAGAGCTTGGTAATGGTTATTACAATGGAAGGGTGGAGTCAAGAGTGGATTATCAGAAGTTCGAATTTAAACCCTTTGCAATCGAATCTGCAATGTGGAGTTCTGTCTTAATTAACTACCATCAGTTTAGTAAATTTATCACTGTAGATAAAGATTTCAATTTCTTTCATTCTTGGGATGATATTGCATTTCAATTTTTATCGCGTAATGTATACAATATTGTTCTTCCATCAATATCTTTTGGACATGATCAAAGACTGAAGATAAAACATAAATTGCCTGTAAGCTCGCCAAACGAGAGTTTGCAAAAAGTTGAAAAACTATATGGAAGGTTTGATCATTTATCAATTTGGAAGGATAAATGGAGCTTTGATCCTAGCTTGTCTAAATGTGTTCTAGGAGGAGATAGCGCTATCAATAAAGGTGGAAAAATAAATAAAATAATCACGATATTGTCTAAATTTACTAAATTTGATTTTTCATCATCACTAGAAACAGTGGCAAGAAAAAGTTATAAAAATAGTAATAGAAAAAGTGGGGAAGGAAATCTTATTAATGACTTTTACAAGCATGATCCAAAAAATGGACCATTAAAATATTTTGAGATTTAAAAAGTAGAAATGGAATTTGCTTTAATTAAAGAATTGTGGGGATTTCTATCTCAAAAAAGAAAAAAACAGTATTATTTTTTGTTTTTTTTAATAGTCGTAGGCTCATTATCTGAGTTTGTTAGTATTGGCTTGGTTATTCCTTTTTTAGCAGCAATCGCAACCCCTGAAGTAGTATTTAACAGCCCATATGCCCAACCTTTAATAATATTTTTGGACATTTCTAACAAAGATGAGATGTTATTGCCAATGGTTGTATTGTTCTCATCTGCAGCAATTATATCTGGAATTATGAGAGTAACTCTTTTGTGGTTTACCGCAAGATTGTCTTATTCAACTGGAGCTGACTTAAACCTTGATATTTATAAAAAAGTATTAAGTCAAAACTTTGAAACACATGTTTCTAATGTAAGTAGTGAGGTTATAAATACCGTTATTAATAAAACTAGACTAGTAGTTACAGGTGTTATCTACCCCTCGTTATCCATTATTTCTTCAACATTTATTGCTATTATTATATTATTTTTATTAATTATGGTAGACCCAGTTATTTCTACGAGTTCAATTTTTATTTTTGGAGTAATCTATTTATTCATTATAAAATTCTCAAGAATTAATCTTTCTCAAAATAGTATCACTATTGCAAAAAATTCAACAAGATTAATCTTATTTTTGCAAGAGAGCTTAGGTGGAATTCGTGACATAATTATTGAAAATGCACATAAGAAATTCTATCAAAATTTCCAAGATACAGATTTTAAATTGCAGCGTGCAGAGAGTGACAACTTGTTTATTGGCCAAAGTCCAAAATACTTTATGGAGGCGGCTGGAATGGTCTTGATTGCATTAATTGCATTTTATTTAACTAAAAGTAGTGCAGATGTTGTCCAATCTATTCCTATTTTAGGTGTTTTGGCATTGTCAGCACAAAGATTACTTCCATTATTACAACAAATGTATTTTGGTTATAGCTCTATAAAAGGCGTTGGAAAATCATTAGAAGATATTTTAGTGATTTTAAGGAAGTTTTATCATGAAATGCCTGATTCAAAATCAGTAAAAAAAGTTAGCTTTTCAAGCAGTTTAGAGCTCAATAAAATTAGTTTTAGATATCCTAATTCACCTAGAAATGTGTTTACTAATTTAAATTTAAATATTAATCAAGGTGATTGTATTGGATTAATTGGTGATTCAGGCTGTGGAAAGAGCACTTTACTTGATATTATTATGGGTCTTCTAACTCCAACATCAGGAGAAATAATAATTGATGGTGTTACTCTTGAGAAGAAAAATATGCAGGGTTGGCAAAGTAATATTGCACATGTTCCTCAATCGGTATTTTTAATAAATGAAAGTATTGAAAAAAATATTGCCTTTCTTTATGATGAGAATGAAATCAATAGTGATTTAATTAAAGAGGTAGTTGAAAGATCTCAGTTAAGTGATTTTGTTTTTAACTCCCTAAAAGGAATTAAAACAACTGTTGGGGAAATGGGTGATAAGTTATCAGGAGGACAAAAGCAAAGGATTGGACTAGCAAGAGCTATGTATAAAAAACCTTCAGTATTCATTTTTGATGAGTCAACTAGCGCTCTAGATGGAAAAACTGAAGAAAAAATTATTCAATTGATTAACTCTTCTTATAAGGGCAAAACTATTATTATGGTTGCGCATAGATCATCAACCCTGAAAAACTGTAATAAGATCTATAAGCTTGACAATAACAAGATATTAGATATGGGCTCTTATGGTGAGGCTTTTGGCATTAATTAATAATACTCACTCAATTCCGTCGAAACTGTTATTAGATGCAAGGTCAATCACACAATTGCTTTATATGCATTCAGTATATAAAGAGCAATTTTTAGATGAAAATACAATATTATTATGGAAGGGTAATAAAACTGACTTATTATTAGCCTCTAAATTAATTAACTTACCTAAAAATTACCATATTCTAGATATTGATTCTAAGGATAAAGCACTATTTTTTAACTATAAAACTGCAAGAGAAATTAAAAATATTTGTAAGCCAATTTCTATTTTTTCTAATAACCAATTATGCACATCGTATGCTTCTGGTATGTATTTTGAATTATTAAAATCATCATTATCAGTAGGCGATGATGATGTTATTCAATTCGATGATGGCCTTGTAAATGAAATAATTGAGATTAATAATTATAGGTTTTTAAGATTTATTATTTATTTATTTCAAGGATTTTT
>Ga0209816_1002853_pt1 | contig 12035 bp, 9 predicted proteins | sample CoawatmetaG01DNA_FD_187509 | JGI IMG/M metagenome (GOLD analysis project Ga0209816, IMG submission 187509) | Marine microbial communities from the West Antarctic Peninsula - Coastal water metaG017-DNA (SPAdes) (version 2) | ecosystem: Environmental > Aquatic > Marine > Coastal ... | reverse complement strand
TTTTATATAAGGTATTTCAGAAGAATTATTTATAAATTTTATCATTTTAAATTAATTTGAATTATGTAATATTGTGAATTGATATTATAGTTTAGATTGTTATTTTTGATAAGGCTTCTGTTTATTAGGAGGATCAATTGGCCTATATAAGAGAATTGAAGTGAAAATAATTTTTCTTTTAGGCAGAAATAGATAACTCAATTCTTTTTAGAATAAGAATTAATTTGGGGATATGAATTATTTCGAGAAGGCTCCACAGAAATCTAAGGTACCTTTAATTTCTAGCTCATTCGATGTCTCGTTAGAAATAAATTCTTTGTGTTTTACAAGCAAGGCTAAAACATCAAATTTAGCAGTTGCATCTTTAATATCAACTAAATTAAATTTTTTATGCTCAGCTATGTTGGGCTCTACACACGAAACGTCATAACCTTGATTTAGCAATGACTCAACAACATTTACGGCAGGAGATTCTCTTAAGTCATCAATATCAGGCTTAAATGCCAAACCAAGGCATGCTATTCTCTTTGTATTTAAAGAATCTGCCCTTGCTTTAATTTTGCTAACAACCCAATCTGGTTTTGCATCATTTACCTGTCTTGCAGTTTTAATAATCCGAGCATTCTCAGGATCTTTTGAGACAATAAACCACGGGTCAACAGCAATACAATGCCCACCAACACCTGTTCCTGGTTGTAATACATTAACCCTTGGATGATGATTTGCTAAATTAATTAACTCCCAAACGTCAACTCCATTATTGTCACATAAAATAGATAGTTCGTTAGCAAATGCTATATTGACATCTCTAAAACTATTCTCAGTTAACTTGCACATCTCTGCTGTCTTTGCTTTTGTTTCAAGTATTTCTCCACTTACAAAAGTTCTATAAAAGTCTGCGACTACCTCTGTAGATTCAGTATTAATACCACCAATAACCCTGGCATTATCAACCAATTCAGTCATTATTTTGCCAGGAAGAACGCGCTCTGGGCAATATGCTATAAAAATTTTAGATATATTTACGCCACTTTTTTCTAGAGTATTTTTTATCATTTCAGTAGTCCCAACTGGAGAAGTTGATTCTAGAATAACCACATCACCATTTTTTACATGAGGTGTAATGCTTTCCACAGCAGCCATAACATAATTAATATTTGGCATAGGAATTTTGGAATCAATATGAAATGGAGTAGGGACACATATTATATATACATCACCGGGCTGAACTTCTGAATAGGCCTTCAATCTTCCATTAGCCACTCCTGATCTAACATAGGCATCTAAGTCAGGCTCTACAATATGAATCTTCCCTTTGTTTATTGTCTCAACAGCATGATTGCTTATGTCCATACCTTTGACAGTGTAACCATTAGAAGCGAGCAATGCTGCTGTTGGCAACCCTATATACCCAAGACCAATTACTGAAATACTTTTTTCTCTATCAATCATTCAAGCTTCTCCTAATATATTTAACTATTCTATTGCAAGCCTTGCCATCACCATAAGGATTGTGAGCTTGCGACATTTTTTTATATAAAGTTTCATTATTTATAAGTAAATCTATATTGCTGATAATGCTTTTTTTTGAGGTACCTACAAGCTTAACCGTTCCTGCCTTTACCGCTTCTGGACGCTCTGTAACATCCCGCATTACAAGTACTGGCTTTCCTAAGCTGGGAGCCTCCTCTTGAATGCCGCCAGAGTCTGTTAATACTATATAAGATTGTTTTAAAAGATATACAAAATCCTCATACCCCAATGGCTCTATTAACCAAACATTGGCTAGCCCTGATAATATTTGATTAACTGGTTCTCTAACATGGGGGTTTAGATGAACGGGATAAATAAAATGTGTAGAAGAATTACTTACAGCAAGGTCTTTTATTGCCTCGCAGATATTAAGAAACCCTTGACCAAAATTTTCTCTTCTATGTCCTGTAATGAGAACAAATTTACTATTTTGCCAATCAAAATTTAAGGCATTATTTAGATTTGAGATAATGCTATTAGATCTAGCCTCATCCCCTTCAATTTTTTTTAAAACTAACTGCAGAGCATCTATTACCGTGTTTCCCGTAACTAAAATATTCTTATTATCCTTACCTTCTGAGATTAAATTTTGTCTGCTTAACTCGGTCGGTGCAAAATGATAATCCGCAATTAAGCCAGCACTTTGACGATTGTATTCCTCTGGAAAAGGGGCATTTATATTATGAGTTCTAAGCCCGGCCTCTACATGACCAACCTTGATACCCATATAAAAACAAGCTAGTGAAGTTGTAAAAGTTGTAGAGGTGTCACCATGAACTAGAACAATATCTGGTTTTTCATCTTTCAAGATATCACGCATCTTAAGCAAAATACTTGAAGTGACATCAAAAAGATCTTGGCCTTTATTCATAATATTTAAATCAATATCGGGTGTAATTTCAAAAATATTAAGAACTTGATCTAACATTTCTCTGTGCTGCGCAGTTACACAAATAATAGTTTTTATATCTTTCTGCTCAAGCAGGCTATGGCAAAGCGGAGCCATTTTTATTGCCTCAGGGCGAGTACCAAAAACTACCATTACTTTTTTCAACTGATTACTTCCTTAACGTGCTTAAGCATTTGTATTGCTAAGCTTGTTCTATTAAATTCGTGAGATGCAATTATACTCTGATCAGAAAGTGTTCTAACTAAATTTTTATCTAGTGCTAGCTCGCATATTCTTTCGCTGAGTCTTTTTGGGTCTTCCGGAGGAACAATAATTCCAGCCTTGTTATCTTTTATAATTTTAGTAGCCTCGCCCTCAGGCGCTGAAATAAGGATAGGCAATCCCATTGCCATAGACTCGAATATTTTTGAAGGTATTACTGTTCTAAAAAGAGGAGAATCTTTTAAGTGTACTAGTGAGATATCACATAAACTCCATAGCTGTGGCATTTTATCTTTAGTCTGACGGGGTATCATAATCACATTTGTTAAGCCACGCTTTATAACGATTTGCTCCAATCTAGAACGATCTGCCCCACCCCCAGCAAAAAGTATTCTAATATTTTCTTTATTAATAAGCATTTCAGCAGCCTCAAGCACAGACTCTAATGAGTGAGCAAGTCCATGTGTTCCAATGTAACCAATAACGAATTTATTTTTTAGCTTATATTTGCCATAAAGCTCTTCATTTTTTGTATTTATTGGTTTATATTTTTTTAAATCTACTCCATTAAGAACTACTTTTATCTTATTAGCTAAAATTCCACGCCCTATAAGCTCTATTTTAAAGCTATGAGTTACAGAGATAATTAAATCAGCCTGTTGATATAGAAACATTTCTATCTTTTCAAGTAAGTCTATTATCCAATTCTGCTTCATTGCACCAACAGCGGTAATGGAAGCTGGCCAAATATCACGAAGCTCAAACACGAAAGGTACTCGCTTTAATTTAGCCAAGGCCCAAGCTGAAATAACTGTAAAAAACTGTGGTGAGGTACCAATGACAACATCAACCTTCCGAGTAAATAGACCAAAAAGAAAACTAGAAAACATGAAAGAAACAAAATCTAAGGATCGCTTTAGAAATTTTTCATTAGCCGTAATGTAGGTTTTTACTCGCCAAACAACAATACCCTCCATCTTTTCTTTTAATAGCCATTTATTTTTATATCCCTTGAAAAGTTGTCCTTCTGGAAAATTTGGAGCCCCCGTAATTACTGTAACCTTGTGACCTTCTTTTACCCACTCTCTTGCATGCTCAAATGTTCTAGCTGACGGAGCATTTCCTTCTGGAGGAAAGTTATCAGTTAAGAAAAGAATATGCATACTATTTATCACTCCATTCAAATATTATTTCTAAATAATTTTTTACAAACTCGATGTTTAGCTCCTTATTTGCAAAACTTTTACCAAATTCTGGATGCCATAAGGAGTCGTTAATTGAGTACTTCATGCCCTGTAAATTACTTTTTAATATAAAATTAGATCCAGCTACTATCAATAAATTATTCTGGAGTACTACTTCCAAACCAGGGTGAAAGTGAAAATAAGATTTTGCATTTTTAAAAGTACCCTCAATAGAGTCATTTACTATGAGAGTGTTTGAACTAAAAGTTAACTTACGTGAGTGGGTACACTTTCCTAGTAAATGAGTATAACCATCATGAGCAGCTTGTAAAAATATGCTATTGTCATTAAGTTTTGAATATCTGTCTATTATTCTTGCTCTATTACCTACTCTAAAGCCGCTCCACACCTCAGATGAATCTTTTCCATTTATCTCTACAGTATTATGAGATTTTGTTTTACGCTGATTTAGCCGATCTTGACTCAATCCATACTCTGAAATACCTGAATTAACAAAAACACGCTGATTGCCAAGGGATAGCTCAAAAGATAGTGTATCGGCATGAGCATGACCAGGAATATAATCAGGTCCAACTGGTGAGGCGTCAAATAAAAGCTTGTTACCTGATGTTGTAGCACAAAAATAACCACTATCTTCATTATCAATAATCTGAGTAATAGAAGGATCTATAAGATTAATTATAAAACCAAGTTTTTTTGCATAGTTAAAGATTATTTTTTTTGAGGGGGCAATTCCGTCGACTGAGTCATTAAAAAAAGACACTCCATTATCTAGATGCGACATAGAATCAATAAACATGAGCATTTTTGGAAGATAGCTTTCTATAAGAAATAATAATTTAGCCGGCATTCTATCAGGATAAGCTAGACCCAAATTATACATGTCCAGCATATCTACAGTTACAAGGGAATGATACATTGGGCTTAATTCAAAATTAGCACCATCCTCAAGAATCTGTTCTGATATCTGCTCCATAAGGTTTTTATCAGCAATTTTAATCCAATGACTATTCTCAAAAATTATTCCAGCGAACAGTAATGCTTTAAGATTAGCTAGATAATGATTCCCCAATAAATGTTTTTCTAAATTATTGGAAAGAAAGCTTGTTTGAACAAAAACGCTACAAAGCAATTTGTTATTTAAATTAAGTCCGCCTAGCCAAGCTTTTAAGATATTTACAACTCTTAAAGATGAGGGATAAGGCTCCCAGGCATTTCCATGACCAATGGGGTTTTCTTCAACCCAGCGATCCAGTAATGAATTATGAAATTCGTGTTTATTACTAGCGCCTTCAGCAATTAAATCATCAAAATAATGTAAATTATAAACCCAAAGTTTGCTTGGTAATTCTGCATTCCAGTCAGTTGGTAAATTAATTTTCTTTTTATAATTTAAAAAAAATACATTAAAATTTTTGTCTATTTTTTCTTCATAAAGCAATTGATGTTTCCACGATGATGAGCGCCTGGGCTCTTGCCCTTGAAATGTTTCTGTAATTCTAGGATTTTTTATATATAGAGCCAACCTGAAATAAATTTGCTTAAGCTTTAAATACTTGACAGTATTTAATAAAAGAAGGAATTTTTTCATTTACTATGTATAGAGTAATTCAATATTAGTGCATAAATTATTTATTTTCTTAATATTTCTGCAATATCAACAGAAACTCTTGCAACCTCAAAGATTTCATCTTGGGGAATTGGGCTTTTGTCTCCCCGGGTAATGCTATCCATAAACGCCTTAACGCAATTTTCTTGGCCTTTATTTTGTGACCATAGGTTCATCTTATTAAACCCCTTCCAGCCAAAGCCTTTTAATTTTCTAAAATTATCTAGCTGTAAAACAGCATCATCACAAAAGATCTCAATACGCTCTTTTGGGAAAGACTTGCCACCATTGGCAAAGTAATGGATCGATCCCATGGAACCATCCTCAAAAGTAAGTGATATTAATGCCTTATCTTCTGTGAGTTCTATAAAACTATTTTCTCCCATTTTTACCGCATCAAATGTCTTAATTTTTGATCCAGCCAAAAAACGCATCAAGTCGATGTAGTGACATGCCTCACCAATAATCCTTCCTCCACCAACCTTAATATCTTGTGTCCAATGCTCTTTAGGTATTTTGCCTGCACTCATGGTCATAATAAAAGTTTTTGGTGATGATTTTTTTTCGAGCAACTTCTTTATTTTTTGAATGTGTGGAGCAAAACGCCTGTTATATCCAACCATAACCATCGAACCTGAAGCTTTTTGTGCGGTTTCAATTTCATCAATTTCAGAATGGTTAAGTGCTAGTGGCTTTTCAACAAAAACATGCTTAAGCTCACCTAATGCTTGAATGGCCTGGTCTTTATGTAAATTATGTTGTGTAGCAATTACAACCGCATCAATAGATTCGGTAAATGCTTCTTCAATATCTGTTGAGGCTAAGTTGAAACCATTTTTCTTACCATGATGAAATGCGCTAATGCCGCCGCTAGTTATCAAAGTAATTAGATTGGCCCCTGCTTTCTTAAATGCTGGAATAAGAACTCGAGATGAGTAATTGCCCCCACCAATAAATGCAATATTTCCTTTATGTTCTTTAAAAGAGTTAGATCTATGAAGCTCAATAGTGCTTTTAGTTATATCTTTTAACTCGGATTTATCATATTCAAGAAGAATACCAAGAGATGAAATGTCATTAAGTTTTGAATAGGCAATTACAGTATCATCAATTCCAAAAGAGTGGCTAGTAAGTGGTTTTGTATTAATAGACCCTGCTGACATTAAATCAAGAATAGCTTCAAAATTGCGTTGCTGAGTCCAGCGAACAAAACCAACAGGATAGTCGAAGCCTTTCTCTTCATAATCTTCATCGTAACGACCAGGACCATAAGAACATGACACTTGAAAAGTTAATTCTTTCTCATAAAAATCTGCTCTACTTAATTCAAGTCCCACAACCCCAACTAGAATAATTCTTCCTCGTTTTCGGGACATAGTAGCGGCTTGATGAACAATATCATTACTTTTAGAGCTTGCTGTTATTAGCACAGCGTCAACACCCCTTCCTCTAGAAAAAGAAGAGGATAAAGCGATAGGATCATCCCCCTTTGATAAGTCAACAACCTCAGCACCGAATTGTTTGGCAAGGTCACATTTTTTTGAGTCAAAATCAATGGCAAGAACTCTACATCCATTAGCTTTTAAAATTTGAACGGCCAGTAATCCAATTAAACCTAGACCAGTAACAACAACCGCCTCCCCAACAGAAGGCTTGGTTAAACGAATGCCTTGCAAGGCGATAGCTCCAAGGATAGTATAAGCTGCAGTTTCGTCATCTACATTATCAGGAACCCTTGCTACAAGATTTTTTGCAACACGAACTACTTCTGCATGATTGCCATTTGATATTACACGTACTTTTTTTTCAAAGCCTGTATCACTTCCATCTATAACCCTGCCAACATTGCAGTATCCCAGAGATAGCGGTTGGTCTAACTTTGACTTAACAGCATCGAATGTAGTTATAAGCCCATCAGTTTGTACTTTATCTAAGACCATTTTTACCTTATCTGGTTGTGATCGAGCTCTCTGAACCCAGCCTGACTTTCCAAAATCCACTAACATTCTCTCAGTTCCAGCTGAAATTAATGATTTGTTGCTTTCAATTAAAACATATCCTTTTTTGGGCTTTGGACAAGGCACCTCCTCCAAACTAGTTTCTCCATTAGCAATATTCTGTAATACTTGTTTCATATTAATATTTCCTCATTTTTTTAATGATACGGTGTTGTTTCTTTTTGCTACGTCAGATAAAAATTTAAATGTCTCAAAGGAGCAATTTTTCCAATTATATAATTTAGCTCTTTCAAATGATTTATTAGATAGTGTCGCGCGTAAATCTGGTGAATTAATTAGTTCAAAGATACTAGATTCGATTTCCTTTTGGCTTTCTGGATTAAAGTAAACTCCAGAATCTTCTAAAACATCAGGCATGGGGCCTCTATTTGAAGAGGCAATGGGTAGTCCAGATGCCATTTTTTCTAAAAGAATGATTGGCAGATTTTCACAACTTGATGCAAAGACTCCTAGATCAGCATCTGAGTAGTAACTAATAAGCTCATTGTGCGAAACTGGACCAGTATATTTGACCCACTCACGATCCGGGTCGCTGCAGTCAACTTGCAAATCCAATCTTTTTTGAGAAGATGGAAAGCTAGGCCCTACGAGGATTAACTCTATAGGATAGTTATATTTTTTTCTCAAGACATCTATTGCAGCAACAACGTTCCATTGATGCTTGTATTGATTAATAATTGAGACATAAAGTACCTTTATTGGCTGAAAATCACTTCTTTGATCATAAGAAAATTGAGATTTTGGCTCCTTAAAAAATTTTGAGCTTATTCCATGAGGAATCAGTTTTGTGGTGTGAAGTTTTCCAGTTACTGCCTCAACAACACCTTTGGCGTATTGAGTTAAAAATATAACCCCAGCAGATTTCTGAAAAGTTTTTGATTGCGAATATCGAAGTAATAAGAATCTTAAAGTAGTCTTTGAAATACCAAATCTTTTATATTCAGATGGCTCGAAAGGTAATAAATTCTGACTCATACTTACTACTGGCTTGAATGAACCAAAGTATGATCCACCAGGAATATAAATAATATTACAGTTGTAGCTAGCTGCAGATTTAGACAAAAATATTATCTGCCAAATTGTTCTGGCAAAAAACCCCTTATCTAACATTTTAGGAGTAACTTTAATAAGCCAAGGTCTTTCTGGAAGTAAAGAGCTGGTGTCAGTGCCTGCCCAAACAATAATTTTGTGAATATCCATCTCACCTGGCTCTAGAGCAGAAAGTAACTCAATAAGATGAGTGGAACCACCTCCGCCTCGGATATTTGTTGCATCTATCCCTATGACCATTTTATTATCCATCTATATAAATATCCAAATTAATTAATAGTATTATTTATAATGTTAATGGTAGATTTTAAGCCATCTTTAAGTTGAATAAGTCCTTTTAAGTCTATGTTTAATATTCTTACCATTTTCTCCACCGATCCACTTGAATACTCTAAATCTCCAGGTTTTAAATTTAAATGGGACCTCGCAACGTCCCAATCGAAAGACTCAATAACTAAAGTTGCTAATGCATCTATTGTTATAGAATTTCCTGTAAGAACATTTATTTGTTCGCATAGAACTTCTTTGTTAACAACAAGATATGATCTATATATAGCCTTAACAACATCTTCAACATATATAAAATCTCGAGTTTGATGACCGCCATTAATAGTTATGGATTTTTTTTTCATTAAATGATCAATAAAAACTGAAATTACTCCAGAATATGGACTGCTTGGGTCCTGACGAGGTCCGTATACATTAAAAAAGCGCAAGCCAATACTAGAAAGTCTATGGAGTTTAAATGCAACACTTGAATATAGTTCCATAGAGTGCTTATCAGCTGCATATGGACTTTGCAAGCTCACATCAGGAACAGAGTCATTTCCAAACGGCAGATCTCCATATAGAGCCGAAGAAGAAGCGTAAACAAGAGGAATATTTTTAGAGCAACAAAAATCAATAACACAAATAGTTCCAAAGATATTGCTAGATGAACTTCTCTTAAATTCACTTATCGACAAGGGAACAGAAACTTGAGCTGCAAGATGTATAACAGAGGTCACAGAGGAACAAATAGCAAAATCAAATTCTTCAATTTTTTGCTCATAAAAAATAATTTTTTCGATACTAGAATGTAAATTCGCTAATTTTCCAGTACTTAAATCATCAACCACAATAACCTGTTCCCCATTGCTAACAAAGAAGTCAACCAAGTTTGATCCAATAAATCCTGCTCCCCCTGTTATTAATATACTCATATATTTTTTGTATTTTTAACTAGCTTCTTCAAGGATCAACCTCGCCCAAAAAGATTTAAGATCTTCTTTGGAGTGACTATTAATATAAATAGTTTTAATTTAAGATTATAAGGAATTTTTAAAAGAAAATTAAAGGCCTCGAGTGATTTATGGTTATTAATTGCCTCTATACCTTTAAAGTATAAGAGTAATTTTTTACGATATTTATAGCCTTCTTTATTTGAAATTTCGTTAATACCATCAAAATCATAAAACCATTGCTCCAGTTCTTCATTTTGAAGTTTTCTATGTTTTTTACTCATATTGTTATCATGAAGTCGGTAATGCGCCAATGGCCTCTGAACACTTGCAATTTTTGAGTTAACTGCAAGACGAATTGTTAAATCAAAATCCCCTATCATCTGGAACCTCGAATCAAAATTATAGTCAAGTAAATCTAAAGACTCTTTACGAATCATTATAGTTAACATTCCTATAGGATAATTTTGTAATATTTCGTCAAGAACATATCCTGATGGTAAGTTTTTCTTAAATGCTATTCTTGTTTTATTATTTATTTCATTTACAAGCCAAAAATTAGAATAAACCAATCCCACCTCTTCATCATTAAATAGCTCAACCTGAGCTTCTAATTTATCTTCATCCCACCAATCATCAACATCAAGAAATGCAATAAATTTTCCGCTAGCTTTTTTCATAGCATGATTTCGGGCCTCATATAATCTAGTATGCTCAGGTGCGTAAAAATAATTTAATCTATCATCATTGTATTCGCAAAAAAATTTTTTGCTGTTGTCTTTGGATTGATTATCCCAAAAGATAATCTCCCAGTTTTGGTATGTCTGTGATAAAACTGAATCAATTGCCTTGGCAAGGAAGGCCTCCCCTTCGTAGCAATTAATAATTACACTTACGAGTGGAGATTTATGAATGCTTTTAAGAGAAGAATTCATGGGATGCATAATTCTCTATGCAAATTTTTAGTTGATGACATACTTCATTTATATCTGCTGTGACTAAGTCGGGGTGAAGGGGTAGTGTTAGGATACGGGAATCTATACTGTCGGTTACTGGTAATACATCAGTGGAGCTCTTGAACATTGTAAGTTTATGATTAGGTACCCAATGAATTCCAGTTTGGATTCCAAGAGAACTTAATTGCTGTCGAATATCTGATCGGTTAATACCTATATCGAGTAAAACTACGTAGATGTGAGGAACTACCTCAGAGTAATTATTTGGAATAATTTTTATTCCAGACGTCTCTGTAAGACATTCATCATAAATATTTGCAAGTTTTTGTCGTTTTTTTGATAGGTCATTAAAGCGATTTAGTTGCTCTATACCTATAGCAGCCATGATATTGCTCATATGATACCGCCATCCTTGAGACTTAACATCGAATTCCCAACTTCTAGATCCGGAGTAGCGTTTTTCTGTATCCTTCTCGACACCAAGCAATCTTGAGTCTCGTAAACTTTCTAAAACTTTCTCATCATTTGTTACTATGCATCCACCTTCACCGGAAGTAATATTCTTAATTCCATCAAAACTAAAGCATGATATATCGCCAAAGCTACCAACTTTTCTAGATTTATAATAAGAACCAAAAGCATGAGCTGCATCCTCTACAACTCTTAAGCTATATTTGGCTGCAAAGCTATAAACCTCATCCAAGGCTCCTACGCCACCACCATAATGGACTGGCATAACTGCTTTAGTATTTGGAGTTATTTTGCTCTCTGCATCTTTCCAATCAATACATAAGGATGATGAGTCAACATCACAAGAAACTGGTGTAGCCCCTGTTGCAGAGATTGCTTGATAGCTAGCAACATAAGTTAATGACTGGACCAAAACCTCATCACCTTCAGAAACCCCGATAGCTTGAAGTGCTAACTGAAGTCCAGCTGTTCCAGTTGATACACACACAGCAGGTCTACCAAAAAATTCCGTAAGATTTTCTTCAAATTTCTTAACCTCTGCTCCCATGCCAAGATACTCATGATCTAGAACCCTCATTACTGCAAGTTTTTCAGCCTCACCAATAGAAGATTTAGAAAGCCTTATATCCAACCCGCTTTCTACTTCTGCCATGGTGCATTCCCGTCAGACCAAAGCTCTTCAAGATGATCCTTGTCACGCTTTGTGTCCATACATTGCCAATAGCCATCGTGGTGATAAGCCATAAGTTCACCCATCTCAGCTGCTCTTTCTAAGGGAGCTCGCTCAAGAATAGATTTATCATCCTCTATAAAATCAAAAAATTTAGGCTCAATAATAAAATAACCACCATTAATCCAACCC
>Ga0209816_1002847_pt1 | contig 12062 bp, 21 predicted proteins | sample CoawatmetaG01DNA_FD_187509 | JGI IMG/M metagenome (GOLD analysis project Ga0209816, IMG submission 187509) | Marine microbial communities from the West Antarctic Peninsula - Coastal water metaG017-DNA (SPAdes) (version 2) | ecosystem: Environmental > Aquatic > Marine > Coastal ... | reverse complement strand
CTATTCCGAAGAGTGATTGGGAATCTGCTAGTTTACGGAGTTCAATTGGTGAAGTAATAAACAAACTATCAGCAAAAGAATTACAGGACCAAGGAGTATTAGCAAATTGTCATGTTAATATAGTTCAAACTCAGGAAACTGCGAGTTATACTAATTATCAAAATGAAATGACATTTCTACTTGAAGATAAGAAAAGAATAGAATATATCGCTAAGATGATTAAGGATATTTCAGAAACAGGAAACACTCTTGTTTTAACGAACAGAATTAAGAACGGAGAAGCATTACAAGAATTGATATCAGGTGCAGAGTTTGTACAAGGTGCTATGAAGGTTGCGGACAGAAAAGATGCATACAATGAAATAAACGAAGGAACAAATACTATTACTATTGCTACTTATGGAGTAGCCGCAGTCGGTATTAACATTCCTCGTATATTTAACTTGGTGTTGTTAGAACCCGGTAAGTCGTTTGTTAGAGTTATTCAATCGATTGGTCGTGGAGTTAGAATGGCAAAAGATAAAGATTTTGTGCAAATATGGGATGTGACAAGCAGATGTAAGTTTTCAAAACGCCACTTAACAGAGCGAAAGAAATATTACAAAGAGGCTTCATACCCTTTTACAATAGATAAGGTAACCTACTAATGAAAATATTAACACCAGATAATAGATGTTTTGAGATGAACAGTCTACCAGAAGAGATTGAAGATATCAGATATTGCGTTATGGACGTAACAGATAAAGAAGATCCAGATTTCTTTTTTATTCCATTAGTATTCATAGAAACATTCAGTGCGCCCAGTATGAGCATTAGTCTTGGACCACATACCATTGAAATGCCCATTGATTGGAATATTATGATTGGCGAAGCAGAACTTGGACTATTAGAATTTATTCCATTGACAAGTATTAATGAACGAAAGTTTGATACACTATTGACAAACCCTCTGAATGGGTATACAATGGACTGGCAACCAATAAAAATAAACAATGTATTTGCAGATGTAAAATGGTTCTTTCCTAAGTTGAAGTATGGACACATTTTAGCAATACCACTTGAATACGGAGATAGTCCTAAATGTGCATATTTTGTAAAAGACTTAAATCGAATTCCAGACCAAATGAGCAGTTATGACTTTTTCTAAAAAACATAGAATTATAATTGATTCATATAAGTCAGGAGACATTGCTTATAAATGGTGTTCAGATAATGTTCCATTATCAGAGTGGACATCAGTATCAGATGAGAATAGTGATTCGTTTTATTTTGAAGACGAGAAATATGCTCAGAACTTTTTATTAATTCATGGTGGAAGGTATTATAAAGATGGCGGCTAAGATACCATTAAATGATGTATTAAGTGCAATTGATAGAAAAGATTTCAATTGGTATGCTAATCTCGATGCTGAGAAAAAGAAAGCATGGGGCAGTTGGTTGTTTATACGTTATGCGAGTTCTACGAAAGGTAAAGATAGAGATGACCTATTGCTTAATACGAATGAGTTTGTGAATAAGCATTATGGGGATATCTATAAGCATGATGAATTAGTTTGGAAGTTGATGTGTTTGACAGGTACAGGTAAAAAACAGTACCACGAATGGATTAAGCCACCAAATTCAAAGATAAAAAAAGATACGATTTCGCAGTTTGTAGCAGAAAACTATCCTACTATGAATGGTCTAGAGATAGAACTGTTTCTTAAAATGAACAATGTTTCGGATCTGAAACAAATTGCAGTAGATATGGGTATGCCCGATACAGAGATTAGTGAAATTTTTGACAAAAAGAAAAGGAAGAAGAAAAAGTAAATGAGTTTTAAATGTCAATATTGCGAATCCGAATTTAAGTCTGAAAGGACTATAATGGTTCATGTCTGTGAACCTAAAAGACGCTGGATGAATAAAGACGAGAAATATTCAAGACTTGCCTTCTTTGCCTTTAACAGATTTTATGAAATAACACAGGCGGTTGGTAAAAAAGATTTTGAAGATTTTGCAAAAAGCAAATTTTATTTGGGATTTACTAAGTTTGGAAAGCATATAATCAATATAAATGCAATAAATCCTGAAGATTTTATTGACTTTGTTATACAGAATAGTGTAAAATTAGATAAGTGGTGTTCTGATTCTGTATATGAAACATATATACAAGAGTTAAACAGAAAAGAATCGGCTGACCGAGCAGTTGAACGTAGCATACTACTTATGCAGAAATGGAGTAATGAATATGAAAGACCTTTTAATAAGTTTTTTAAGGAAGTCAGTAAGCCATTGGCTATATATTATATCAAATCAGGACGCATTAGTCCTTGGGTTATTTTTAATTGTGATAATGGTGCTGAATTGATTGATAGTTTTTCCGACCATGAACTAAATATTATTAACGAATATTTAGAACCATCGTTCTGGACAAGAAAGTTTAACACTAGACAAGAAGATGTACAATTTGTAAAAATGATATTAAAAAAGGCAGGTGTATAATGAGTACAAAAAAAGAAACACGAACGACAGGTAATCTAATAGTACAGAAAGACCCGGAGACAGGTGAATTGTATTTAGAGTTGCCTCAAAAAACATTAAATCGATTGGGTTGGTCTGAAGATGATGAACTAGAATGGGTAGAGAATCCAGACGGAACTTGGCAGGTGAACAAAGTGGAGAAGAAAAATGAATCCAGATGAAGATTATGAATATACGATTGATGTTTGGGATGATTTAGCAAAGGGCGAAATTCTAAAGAATACTTGGATTGATGGAGTAGACGATGCATCTGATGAGTTAGAGTCAGTCAACGTTAGATTGGCGACAATAGAAAAACGTCTTTCAATTTTAGTACCAGATGAGAAGTTGTTACAAAAATATGAAGTATTACAGGACATATACAATCAATATAAGGCTGCAGAGGCATTACTAGATGAACCAGACTCGGAGAAAATGACATGAATATGAATAATAGAATATACACGTGGGAAGGAGTAGAAGAAGCAGTCAGTTCGATTGCAATGCAAATGTATAAAGACGAATGGCGTCCAGATTACATCGTGGGAATTACTCGTGGTGGTTTGATACCAGCAGTTCTACTTTCTCATAAAACTGACATTCCTATGAAGACATTATGTGTACAATTAGAATCAGATGGATTAGATGAAAACACTGAACGCAATGCTCTTATGGCCAGAGATGCATTAAAAGATAACAAGAAAATTTTAATCATTGATGATATCAATCGAGGCGGAGATCCAATCAGATGGATTATGGATGATTGGCAAGAGAGTATAGGTATGGTAGGAGATTACGAATCAGAAGCATGGCACAAAACTATTAAATTTGCTTCGCTGATTGATAATCCAAATTCTCAAGTATCAATGGATTACTGTAATGAAGAAATTCTCTTAGATGATGAAGACCTCTGGGTGGAGTTCCCGTGGGAGAGTTAATAAGACGAAATCCTAAAAGAACTCAGGAAAGACTTGACAAACTCCGCTCTATTGTTAATCCGAAAAAACCTAAAAGACGATTTTTATCAGATTTTAACAATGAAGAATACTTGAAATGGACTTCTATTTCTAGTAACAATGTAGATTACGGAGTAACCCCATTAGTAAAGGGCGCAGGTCGTCTGGGAGAATTAGTAGACTGGTGTGACGATAATTGTGAAGAAGTATACATTATTGCTAGGGGCGACACTATATATTTTAAAAATGAAAATGACGCGGCAATGTTCGCTTTGGTATGGAAATGAATATAGTAAAAACTGATATTGATATTGATGTGATTGATAGAGAATCGTTATTGGTTCACTTCAAGCATATCCCTGCGATTATTAAGAAAAAAGATGATACATACGACAAGCATAATAGTGGCGTATATCTTCAACCTATTCCGTGTGACCAATTGACTGGATTATCATCAATTGATTACAAAGAAGCAGAAGACCGTGGTTATTTCAAGTTAGATTTTCTCAATAATAGTTTATATGAGGGGGTGCGTGACGAAGCCCACCTTGATAGTCTAACAAATCAAGAACCGATGTGGAATTTATTACAACATGAAGATGTTATTAAAAATCTAGCCCATGTTCATAATCATATCAATGTGCTGAATGTTTTGAAGCCGTCAAGTATTATAGAATTAGCAGAAGTTCTAGCAATCATTCGCCCAGCAAAAAGACATCTCTTAAACGAGAGTAAATCAGAAATTAAGAAAGCGGTTTGGACGAAACCGACAGACGGGTCATATTATTTTAAAAAGGCACACGCAATTGCATATGCAGTAAGTATTGTAGTTCAACTTAATCTATTTTGCGAACAAGTTGAATCGAACGCCGTTTAATTCTTTTTTGTATAATATTTGTTAGACTTGTTTCTGGACCCCATAATACTTCGCAATCTTTAGAGTTCATATTTAGAATACAACCTCTAAATGGTTCTATCTGAGACCTTAAGAATAGATTTATAGGAATCAATCTATTAGACTCCCACCACCATTGTTCGCCAAGTTCTATGAAATGTTTTCTAGCCTCTTGACTATCAATCATTTCGTAGTTGTACATTGAGGTTATCGTTGTGTCGCTGTTTATAATGATGCCAAGATATTCTGTATATTCTTTTTTATTGCCATATTTCACGCAAGAAAAGAATGGATAGTTATCCTGTAGCCATTTTATTTTATCTTCATCTACCATTTATTTATTTATGCATTTTGGAAATGGCTTGTTGGAAGATAAATACATATATGATAAATTTTAACTTGTACCAATACCAAAGAGATATAGAAGTTGTTGTCCTAGACGCTGACAATAATTCCACTATGACTCAATTCCTGGGGAATATGCCAATGTATGACACTACACACAAACTACACAAGGGTATCGATAATACTCTTAGATTTAAATTTAGAGATACAGATAGAAAATCTGTAGACCTTACTGGAAAAACTGTAATATGGAAAATGTATGACAGAGATTCAAGAGAAAATGTACTCTTTAGATATTTAACAGTCACGAATGCAATTAAAGGAATGGGGACATTATCAATCCCAACTTCAGATACAGTTCTACTCCCAGAAGGATTTTATCAATTTGCAATGTATACAGTTGAGAATGGTGTAGAACAAATAATTTATACCGATACAAATGATAATGCTCATGGCGTACTTGAAGTATTAGATGACGTTTATCCAGAGTTTTCAGACTCACAAGAAACAGCAACATTTTACGATGATGGAACTAGAAAGATTTCAACTGTATTTGACGGTGCAGGCGATACTATTAAATCAAAATCTATACATACATTCGCAGTATATTATACCGGATTTACAGGAGTTATAAAAATCGAAGGCGATTTGAGTGAACAACCCAGTACATCTGACCAAGATTGGTTTGACTTAACTCCAAGACTTATGTATGACCCAGATATTACAATCAATAATGAAACTGGTGTTCAAGGGTATGTTATACAAGCAAATGTTAATTGGATGAGAATTTCACATCTTAATACAGCAACTGGTACTGTTGATAAAATATTGATGAGAAACTAATCATATAATCACTTGACTTTTGGTCTCTAATGTTGTATTATAACAACATGGAACTACAACAAACTGTTAATCAATTTATTCCCGGAAAGACACGGCAAAGTTCAGGCGGCTGGTTGAGTTTTAATTGTCCGTGTTGTATAGACCAGGGAGAGTCTCGTTCTGACACAAGAATGAGAGGTGGATTGAAGTCTGAGGGTGATTTAGTATCATATCATTGTTTTAATTGTGGCATCACAGCATCCCATAGAAAAGGTCATGTCGTAAACAAGAATTTTGTTAAGTTTATGAGATTGCTAGGTGTACCAGAGAGTGAAATAAAAAGATTACAAATAGCAAGTATACGAGAAAAAGAGTTATCAGAAGGACCATGGGTATTCACATCAAAAACTCAGACTACAAGAATCCCATCATTTCCTGGTATGGAATTACCAGAGAACTCTGAAACACTAGATAATATATTAAATAAAGAAACGCCGCCAGAAGGAGCAATAATGGCTGCAAAATATCTACTTGACCGTGGAGTATATGATTTTGTTGATACGTATTGGAGTAGTGCATTTGGATTTAAGAATCGTATCATATTTCCATTCACACAAGGCGATAGAGTTGTAGGTTATACAGGAAGAGATTTCACAGGCAAGTCAGAGTCTAAATACATGACTAAGCAACCAAAAGATTTCTTATATAACTCTGATAAGATTAAAGAAGATAAAGAATTTTTGATAGTAGTTGAGGGAACAATAGATGCCGCAGTATTAGATTGCGTAGCAATAATGAGCAATGAAGCATCTCAAAAACAAATCGACTATATCAACCAGTTTAAAGGAGAAGTTATTGTGAGTCCAGATAGAGATACGGCTGGCAAGAAACTAATTTACCAAGCACAAGAAAACGGCTGGAGTGTTTCTTTTCCAATCTGGGAAGAACATATTAAGGATGCCGCAGATTCAGTAAATGAATACGGAAAGTTATATACTCTGAAATCAATTATTGATGGACGCATAAGTAATAGTACAAAGATAAGTGTAAAAACACGAATAATGTAATTAAAAATAAGCGGGTGAACCAAACGACCGCACTAAAAAAGCGTAGGAGAAAAATAATATGAAAAGTAATAATATGAATGTAATACCAATACCAAAAGAAAAACCAGCATCACCACCAATACCACCGATGCCTATGCCTCCAGGACCACCAAAACCTCCAGGCGAGTTTTTAAGAGAGAATGGTGTATTGCATATGGATAAAGAATTTAATCAGGAAAATTGTATGCCATTAGTTAAGATGATTATGGAGTATAATTTAATGCCAGAAAAAGAAGCACCAGAGATTATTCATTTGTATATTAATAGTCCGGGTGGATATGTTGACAGTTGTATGCATTTAATTGATATTGTTAAGCAATCACGTATTCCAGTGTACACATACGGAATGGGTTCAATCGCATCATGTGGTGTTATGTTGATGATGGCTGGAGTAAAAGGGCATCGTTATTTGACACAAAATACAGCAGTTATGTCACATGAATTTAGTGGCGGCACAAAAGGTCAATACCACGATATGCTAGATGCACACACTCATATGGAATGGACAAATAAAAAATTGATGGAACATTATATGAAATGTACAAAAAAGAAAGAACCATACATTAGAAAGCATCTATTGGCACCCAAAACAGACCATTGGTTAACACCAGAAGATGCAGTCAAACATGGTATTGCAGATAAAATAGTTGAAACATATTAAAGTTTAGGAAATAAATGTCAGAAGTTAAAAATTATTCAGCAGATTTACAAAAATTATTTGTACAATTTATGCTTACGGATCCGCAGTTATTTACTAGAGTCATAGGAATAATCGATTCAATTCATTTCGACAGGGAAGTTCGAGATGTCGTATCGTATCTTATTGATTACAGTGATGAGTACAATTCTTTACCATCACTTGAGATGATAAAGGCAGAAACTGGACATGTTGTAGAAACACTGGATAATGTTGAACAGCATAGTGAGTGGTTTATTGATGAATTTGAAACATTCTGTAGACACAAAGCAATTGAACGAGCAATCGTTAACAGTGCTGACTTACTTGAAGAAGGTAAATACGGTGAAGTAGAAACTACCATCAAAGATGCAGTTCAGATTTCATTAGCAAGGTCATTGGGTACTGATTACTTTGATGACCCACGTAAGCGCCTTGAACATTTAAAAGATAATAATGGACAAATCACTACGGGCTGGAAAGACTTAGATGATAAACTTTATGGCGGTATTAATCGTGGCGAAGTAACTATTTTTGCTGGCGGTTCTGGTTCTGGTAAATCATTGTTCATGCAGAATATGACATTGAACTGGGCATTGGCAGGAATGAATTGTGTCTATATCACTTTAGAATTATCAGAAGATTTATCAGCAATGCGTATTGACGCGATGGCAACTGACCGTGGTACTAGACGTATCTTTAAAGAACTTGACGATGTTGAATTGCAAGTTAAGACACTAGGCAAGAAAGCAGGAATGCTCAGAATCAAGTATATGTCTTCTGGTTCAACGATTAATGATGTTCGCGGATACTTGAAAGAACTTCAAATAACTACAGGTAAAACAGTTGATTGTTTATGTATCGATTATCTAGACCTTTTAATGCCAGCAACTAAGACAGTTAATCCGGGTGACTTGTTTATTAAAGACAAGTATGTCACAGAAGAAATTCGTAACTTTGCAATGGAATCTCAGACAGTTGTAGTAACTGCATCACAATTAAATCGTCAAGCAGTTGAACAAATTGAATTTGACCATTCTCATATTGCTGGTGGTATCTCTAAAATTCAAACTGCTGATAACGTGATTGGTATCTTTACAAGTAACGCAATGAGAGAACGTGGTCAATATCAATTACAACTGTTGAAAACAAGAAGTTCAAGTGGTGTTGGTTCTAAAATAAACCTAGTATTCGACAGAGATAGTCTACGAATTAGTGACTCAGATTTAGAAGATGATGACTTAGCAGTTGGTACACAAGATTCTCAAACTGCAAAAATAATGGAAAAATTAAATAAGAAAACCACAGTAACTAATACTACTTCTGCTATACCACCAGAGAAAACAGAGGCAGCAATCAGTCTTAGGGCTATGGCAAAGTCAAAAAGGGCTACTCCATTTGATGATAATTGATAAATACTGTAGTTAATGGAGAAATTATCTCCTGGAGAATTATTTTATGAGTAACAGACCACGTAGAAGTCTATTTGAGGAATTAAACTCAATGGCGATTTCTAAAAATGAACCAGAGAGATTTGTCGAACAAAAAGGCGAACATATAATTTCTGGTGCATTAAATTTAATTGAATTCATACATCGTGAATTCGATGATGCTATTGCAGAAGACTTAACTAAACGTCTGGTTAATAGCATACGTACTGGCGACATGAGAAAATTCAAACGTGGAATAATCAATGCGAAGCGAAAATGACATTTGAAGAACAATTACAAGAATTAAAAGTTCTATCAGGTATCTATAAGCCATATCAGATAGAAGATACTCAGCAGGAAAATATTTCTTATATAGGAACTGCAAAATCTAAGTATCAAAAGAAGCATAATATAGAACCAGGAACAGATGATTGGTTTAGACTTTGGTTTGCTCGTCCTAAATTAACAGGCGAGTCGCCATACGGCAAGGAATGATATGAAAGTTAGAGAAATTACATTAGGTAAAGGTCGTGAACGCAGATTCAGAGGACCAAGACAACCACGTAATAAGCAAATAGGATTTCATAAACGTATGAAAGGCCTTCTTGATGCCGCACTAAAAGAAGAAGCCAAAGAAAGTGCAAGAATTCAGCATATAGAAGACCTTATTCTAGGTCTTGACGGTGATAAAGGTACAGCAGGCGGTCAGAAAGCAATTGCCGCATTACACCAAATAGAAACTTCACCATCATCTATCAGTATCAAATGGGATGGCTCACCAGCCGTTATCTTTGGTCGTAATGAGAATGGTGAATTTGTTCTTACAGATAAAAGTGGATTTGGTGCAAAAGGCTACGATGGTAGAGTAACAAGTGCAGATGCACTAGGTGACATGTTCAATAATCGCAAAGTAAAAGACTCTACTCCTGAAAAACTAGCAGACAAAGGCAAATTTGTCCAGAATATGAAAACAGCATGGGACAAAGTAGAGAGTGTTATTCCTGACGACTTCAGAGGATACTTGCACGGTGATTTATTATGGTTCACTACTCCACAAGCAAAAGATGGCAGACTCGTATTCAAGCCAAATGTAACAACATACTCAGTAGACTCTAATAGTGATATTGGTAAAAAGATAATCAATTATGATGTCGGTATTGTAGTGCATGTAGTAATTGATTTAGACGGAAACAAAAGCAACGTAGATATGGGACAACTTAGAGCAGGTAAAACATGGATTATGCCTCCAGTGTATGTTACTAAATCTCCTGGTGTTGACATTCCAGAAGTAGACAGATTAGAAAGTTACTTAAAATCAAATGCTAATGCAATTGATAAATTATTGGCAGTGCCAGCCGAATTAAAAATGGCAGACTTTGGCAACATTCTTTATACTTATATTAATAATAGTGTAAAGGCGGGCAACCTAGACGGTCTGGGAACACATTTTAGTCAATGGGTAGACTCATCAAAACTAAGTGGACCTAAGAAAGAACGAGTAGTAGCATGGGTTCAACAAAATAGTAATGGATTTGAAGCAATCTTTCAATTCATTAATGGTGTTATGACTACAAAGAACAAGATTATTAAAACGTTAGATTCTCAACCAGCAGATATAGAAGCCAGTACAAATGGCGAGAAAGGTGGAGAAGGATACGTAATAGATAAAGACGTAAAACTTGTAAATAGAGCAGGATTTACAGCGGCAAACATGAACACAGCGAGATAACTTTTTTAACTACTAATAATAATACCATGGGTAAAAGGACAATACCACACACTATACCAAGAAAGAAAGGACAGAGACCAATTAAGAAAGATATGAGTCATAGTACTCATACAGCAAAACGACATCCTAATAGTAAGAGAGTTACTAGTGGAACAATGAAGTAAGATAAATACTATTATATTAACGCATACAGAGGGGAAGTTTATGCTGAGAGAGTCGAAGAAGCATCTGGATGATGTTAATATGACATATTGGTCACACTTTATGTATGCCTTTAAGGTTATATTTAAGTTAAAAAAGATAGAGTTGGTATTATTTACACATATGTTAATGCCATCATATTTTGACAAATCAGCGAGTAAGCAAATTATTGCACTTGCTAAATTAATGGAAGAAAAGAACAATGAGCAGTAAGTTAAAACTTGTCAATACACTGTCTGAAAGTAGATTATTCAGAACTAAAAAGATGGCGAATGACGTTAATATAAATGACGCGGCTGATTTAGTTTTTGTTCACTTTCTTGTATTGAATATCTTTAATAAAGATTATGATTTTGCCCCATTGGCAAATGACATAGCATCTCGTACTATGGTTTACAGAAATTTTGATTATTTCAGAACAAATGGTACAGATATGTATATGGCTCTTAACCGTTTAATGGGCAAAGATAATGATATAGGCGATGATGAGAAAGATGATATAGCAAAAGAACGTCTGTCGTTATATAAACCTGACATTTTGAGATTTTTACTTCACTATGCAAACAATAGAAGTGACACATCATTCGAACAAAGATACTTATTGCGTTATCAAGGACAACTTAACGTTCAAGATGGCATGTTAAAATCAGTTCGCAGATTAGTTGGCGATTGGGACAATTTAAGTCAAAATCAAAGAGCATTGGTAGTAACACGATTAGTTCAATGGTTCCGTAGAAAGGCAAGACTTGCAGAAATTTTACCAGCACTTCTAAAATTACAAAAACGTGGTAATTATATGGTTGACGACAAAGACGATACTAAGAAAAAGATGTGGAATAAGCCAATAGTTAAAGTAGGTGCGGCAGTTGCGGCTGCGTATGGTCTTTCTAAGGGTGCAAAAGAATTAGGTAGAAGACTTGGTCGAACAACCTACAGTACCAAAAGAGGTGAACTTGGTAGACCATTTGATAGATGATAATTAATTAATTAATTAATTAAAAAGAGGACAATGTCCTCTTTTTTAGTTTTGTCTAAAGATAAATAGAATACGAAGGAAGATAAATACAATTAGAAATTAATTATATTTGAGGAGATGCTGTTATGGCTGATAAAGAACCAAAACTAGCACATTTAGAGGCACAAAATTTAGAAACTCACGTAGCAGTATGTTACGAGAGATACCATCACTTTAATAAGTCATTGCAAGATATTAATAGCAAGATTGAGAAGCAAGAAGTTGAGATGGATAAAGGTTTTACTGAAATTAAGAGAATGCTAATATGGACAGCATCAACTTTGTTTTCAACTATGTTGATTGCCATATTTGCACAATTTTTTAAAATATTTTAAGAGTAATTGCAATGTTATTGAACGAAATCACGGAACAAGAAGAAATATAC
>Ga0209816_1002845_pt1 | contig 12070 bp, 2 predicted proteins | sample CoawatmetaG01DNA_FD_187509 | JGI IMG/M metagenome (GOLD analysis project Ga0209816, IMG submission 187509) | Marine microbial communities from the West Antarctic Peninsula - Coastal water metaG017-DNA (SPAdes) (version 2) | ecosystem: Environmental > Aquatic > Marine > Coastal ... | reverse complement strand
ACTACAATGTTAATTGAATGTGATGCAGATATAATGTTAACAGTAAATGCTGGTGACAGTGCAACTTATGAATGGTTCGATTCTAATGCAGTCGTTTTTAGTACTGATTCTATTGTTTTCGTTGGTGCAGGATCTTATATTGTTGGAGCAACAATTGCAGGTTGTACTTTTTATTCTGATTCTTTAATAGTTTTATCAAGTGCAGGAGATTCTTTACCCCCAACATTATTAAGTTGTGTTGCTGAAAGTAATGGTTCCGTTTATTTTGAATGGGAGCATCCTCTTGGAGCATCTCTTACGACTAAGTATCGTTTAATGGGATCTGCAAATTTAGGCGGCCCTTATTATCTTCTTGATAACGTTTTTTTTCCCGCAACGTCTTACTCATTACCAAGTTTATCTTTGTCCCAAGGCACTCAATTTTATTATGTTACTACTGAATCAGAATGTGTGGTTACGCTGACTTCAGATACATTAACTGCTATAGATTTTACTATTTCAAGTACTGATGTAAATTGTTGGAATTATCATGATGGCTATATTGCTATTGATGTTAATAGTGTTCAGTTAACTCCATATAGTTTTTACTTAGACGGTGTTTTAAATACTAGTGCATTTCCTCTTGACACTTCCTTTTTCGGATTAGGGACTGGTACTTATGATGTCAAGGTTAGTGATAATGCATTTTGTGAAATTACTATTCCAGTAACTATTTCGGCACCTGGATTTCCTTTACAGGCTTTAGCTTCTTCTGAAGTTGCTATTTGTTATGGTGGTAGTTCTGGCGTTGTTGTTGGTTCTTCAGCTGGCGGTACTCCTGGTTATATTTATTCTTGGTATGAGAGTGGTAATCCTGTTAGTTTTAGTAGCAATGATACTGTTGTTGGTTTGATAGCTGGCAGTTATTATTTATCGGTTGAGGATGCAAATGGTTGTGATACATTTACTAGTGTAAATATTATTGAGCCTCAGGTTGCCTTGCAGGCTTCTGCTCAGATATTTGGTGTTCCTTGTAAGGGGGATAATACGGGTATGTTGGTTGGAGATGCTGGAGGAGGTTGGGGTCCTTATGCTTATTATTGGTTAGATTCTCAGAATGATACTGTACAGTCTTCATCTAGTTATATCTTTCAGCGCGATACTTTATTTGATTTACTTGCAGGTATTTATGTATTACATATTTATGATGTTAGGGGATGTTTTGTTGATTACACTTTAAATGTTCCAGAGCCTTCTAATGCGTTGAGCATAGATAGTTTGGTTCTTATTGATGGTATAGCTTGTTATAGTGATAGTGTAGGTAAGGCTATTTTATATGCTAGTGGTGGTCAGGTTAATTATGCTTATTTATGGGATAATGGAGAGACTTCATTTATTGCTGATGGTTTAACTTCTGGTTATCATTCAGTTGCTTTATCAGATGATTGGGGTTGTGAGGTTGTTGATAGTATTTACATTTCTGAGAACCCTTTGATAGAGTCTGACTTAACTAGCGTTCAGAATGTTAGTTGTTATGGTGATACTGATGGTATTGCTACTATTAGTTCATTTGGAGGATTTTCTAGTGTTTACACTTATTTTTGGAGTCAAGGTCAGCAGACTGTTGGTGTTAATTTAGATACAGCAGTAGGTTTATTACAGGGTAGTTATTTTGTAACTACTAGAGATATTTTAGGTTGTGAGGTTGTTGATAGTATTTATATTTCAGAGCCAGAGCCTTTGAGTATGGAGGCGTTTGAGTTGGATCAGATAGATTGTTATGGTGCTAACGATGGTTTAGCGGCAGCAACTGCAGTTGGAGGTACATTGCCTTATGTTTTTGATTGGGATAATGGACAGTGGGTAGGTGATACGATTAATACACTAACTCCAGGTTTACATGTGGTTGTAGTTACAGATGCAAAAGGGTGCAGTGCAAGTGATACAGTATTCACACATGAGCCTACAGAATTAATGATTGAGATAGATGATACTCAAACAATATTACCTTATTGTGTTGGTGTTAATACTGCCAGTTTATCTGCTTTTGCCTATGGCGGAACTCCGGGCTATACTTATGTTTGGGATGACAATTTAAATTTACCACAAACAACTACTACAGCTAGTGCTTTACTAGCAGATAATTATAATTCATCTGATAGTTCTTATACCATTACTGTTACGGATACAAAGGGATGTACAGCTAGTGCTAGTACGGATACCTTACGTATTTACGTAGAGAGTATGGATGCAAGTGTTGTGTCTTTATATCAATATGCTAGTGCTGGTTTGGATAGTAATGAAGTAAGTTGTTTTGGTTATAATGATGGTGGTGCACAGGTAACCGCTTCTGGAGGCCATGCACCTTATGCTTATCAGTGGTTTGGAGGCTCCTCTGCTACTACAGCTTCTATTAATAATTTATATTCGGGAGTTTATTCAGTAACCATTAGAGATACAAATAACTGCATGGTAAACAGAAGTATTGTTTTATCTGAGCCTTCTAGCTTGACCTTTAATGTTTCTATGAGTACTTTGGAAAGCTGCTTAGGTGCCTGTGATGGTACTATATTAATTGATAGTTTGTCAGGAGGAGTTGCTTTATATACGGCTTTACTTACGGATAATCAGACAGGATCTATTAGTTCTCACTTTCTTGTAAATAATTATATATTGGATGTTTGTTCAGGAGATTATACGGTCGCTTTAACAGACATTAATAATTGTCCTTCTTCTGTTATTGCAGGGGGAGTGAATCAGCAGGTAGTTGATTATAATACTTACACTGTAGCCTCTATATCTGCTTTAGCAGATACTATTTGTAATGCTTCTTCAACAGGAATATTAACTGTTTTAAATCCTAATTTGAACACGGGTTATAGTTATAGTTGGGAGAATGTAAATAATGCAGGAGTTGTTATTGGATCAGGTGTACAGGTAGATAGTTTAGTGGCAGGTATTTATGTTTTATTAGCTAATTATAATAATACGCTTGGTTGTACTGTGTCAGATACTTTAGAGGTTATAGAATATTCAGCAATAATGAATACTGTTACAATAGAGCCTGTAGATTGTTATGGGGAAAGTACGGGTAGCATATTAGCTTCTTCTTCTGGAACAATACCTCCTTATAGTTATATTTGGAGTTCAGGTCAAACAACTACATTAGCGAGTAATTTAAGTGCTGATAGTTACACGCTAATAGTTACAGATGGTAATAGTTGTGAGCGTGAGTTTACTTATAGTATAACAGAGCCACAAGCATTAAGTGTAAATATTACGGAGAGTTCATATGTATTAACTGCAGGTACTCCATCAGGGGGTACACTTCCTTTTTCATACTCTTGGAGAGAACAATCTAATCCAACTGTTTCAATAGGTACTGGTATAACATATATTGTTGCTAATTATGGTATTTATTATGTTGTTGTAACTGATGGAAACGGATGTATTGTAGAGTCAAATACCTTTGAATCTATAGGAACTACAGGGGTTGATCAGCTATCTTCTGGTTTAGCTTTAAGTATTTATCCTAATCCATTTAGAAAAGAGACGACAGTTGATTTTGGGAAAGAGGTAAAACAGGCAAGTATTAAGTTAGTTGATGTGTTTGGTAAATTAATAGAGGAACATAATGTTACAGACACAGATAAACATATTCTAAAAAGAGAAAATAAAGCAAGTGGTATCTACTTTATGGAAATTGAAGTGGAGGGAATTAAATTGTTTAATAAAATAATAATAGAATAAGTTTATTAAAAATTGATTGTTGCTAAATATTACCCACTGAATAAGTACTTATTAATATAAGCGTATATTTGCAAAATTGTTAAAAAGATAAAATTGAAAAATGAAGAATAAATATATCAGTAAAAACATGAGAAATAAATTATCCAAAAGTACCGGTAGAATTAAATCGGTACTCTTTCTGTTTATAGGACTAGTATTTTCAATTACAGTTAAGTCTCAGGATTGTCAAATTATTGACAGTGCAATTGTGACTGATGTTAGTTGTTATTTAGGAACAAATGGGGCGATAGATTTAGTATTATTAGACAGTACAGGCCTTTATGCTTATGCTTGGAATACTACTGACATAATTCAAGATATTACAAATTTGCCTGCAGGTGTTTATGATGTTACAATTACTGATTTGGTAAACCCAACTTGTTTTCAGGATACTTCTTACACAGTTAGTCAACCTCAAGATTCGTTGAGTACAGTAACCACCTTGTATTCAGATGTTGATTGTTATGGAGACTCATCAGGTATTGCATATGCGGAGAATGCTATTGGAGGGACATTCCCGTACACTTATGCTTGGGATAATGGCCAAAATACTCAATTAGCGGTTAATTTATGGGCAGCAAATCATGTAGTTACTGTTACTGATGCAAATGGTTGCACGTTTCAATCGTCTATTGATATTATAAATTCTCATCCTCCTATTACAGGAGTTGCTAATATATTGAATCAAGTTTCTTGTTTTGGAGCCTGTGATGCAAATGTTCAATTTTCATCAGCAGGTGGTATCTTACCTCATATTTATAGCTGGGATATTGGTCAGGTTTATTATGGAAGTGGGCCTGATACTGCTTTAAACGTCTGTTATGGAGGGCATGATGTTTTGATTGAGGATGCAATTGGATGTAGAAAAACGATTACATTTACTATTACTCAACCCGATGAATTATTTGCTAATGCAATAGGTAACGGAGCTCCTATTCCAGGTCAACTACCAACTCAGCCAGTGCAATGTTATGGTTTTGATGATGGTACAGCATTTGCATCTGCTACTCAAGGGACATTAGGGTATACTTTCGTTTGGGATAGTATTAACGGACCTACAGGTCAGAATATTGATAGTTTAACTCCTGGAATACATACCGTTTATGTTACAGATGCAAATGGGTGTACAGCATTTGACACTGTATTAATTACTGAGCCTAATGAGTTAGTAGTTGATATAATTGATAGTTTAGTTACATATGCGTATTGTTCTAATACTTTTTCAGGTGAATTGTGTGCTATTGCTAGTGGAGGAACTCCAGATTATGCCTATGCTTGGAATGACGTTTTATTACAAACTACTCCTTGTGCATATAATCTTCAAGCCGATCAGTATACGATTACAGTCATGGATGAAAGAAATTGTATTGCTCAGGCTAGTTTTGATTTAGATTCTATTACAAACAGTATGAATCCGGATTCAGTGATTATAACAGGAGATTCAGTATCTTGTTTTGGTTTATATGACGGAACTTTAACTGCTACTAATGTTGTAGGAGGTTTTCCTCCTTATTCCTATAGTTGGAATGGTCCAAATTTTTATACAGGAACAGGTAATATTATCAGTTCATTGTATTTTGGAAGTTATGGGGTAGTTATTGAAGACAACAATGGTTGTGAAATAACAATTGGTTCATATTTGAATCAACCAAATCAATTGCAATACGATATTTACAATACAGTTGATGCAACTTGTTTAGGTGCTGAAAACGGACAATTTTGGGTTCATGTTAATGGTGGTACAGGAGAATATTATTATGATATTTTGGAAGCTAATGCATTTCCTATTCCTTCAGTAAATCAAGTTTCAATAATAAATGATTCATTGATTTTTAATTTAGCAACAGGTACGCATTCAATTTATATTACAGATGATAATAATTGTGAGGGGGCAGTAACTTTTGGTGCTGGTACTCCAGGTTTTGAAAGAGACATAAATGCTTCATTAACAATACCTGACCCAATTTTAGAAATCAATGCTTCAACTTGTTACAACACAAATAATGGCACAGGGCAGGTTCTCGATCCTAATCCTTTATTTACTTACACTTGGGAAAATGATAACGCTGGAAATCCTTCAGGATTTGATATTAGTAATGGAGCTGGCACTTACTTCGGTGCTTTTTCACCTGGAGATTATTGGTTAGTTACTCATTATGCTGATAGTAGTTCTTTTGGGATTCCATATTATGGATGTGATAACAACTTTTCATTTACCATTCTGCCAGGTTCAACTCCAATCATAGATGGAGGAATTATTACTGACGTTAGCTGTTATTCTTTAAACGATGGTGAAATAGGTTTAAATATTTCTGGCGGAACATCCCCATATGATTTGCGTTGGGATACAACTAACGCTTATCCAAATGGTTTAATAGATAATACTAATAGTGTATATGTATTATCCAATCTTACTGCTGGAACTTATGCGGTTGAAATTATTGATGCACAGGGTTGTATTTACATACAAGATTACGAAGTAACAGAAAATGCATCTATAATTAGTGATATTACTCCAACTCATGTTAGTTGTTTTGGTTTAAGTGATGGTGAAGCAACTGTAAATCCCGTTAATGGTTCGGGAACAATTTTTTATTTATGGAGTACTGCTCAAACAACTCAAAATGTAACTGGCTTATCTTCTGGAAATTATACGGTCACCGTTACTGATCTTCAAGGTTGCACTTATAACGATACTATTGTGATCTTACAACCTAATGCTCCAGTTGCTTTAGTTGAAGTAGACTCATTATATTATGGTAATTTTGATGTGAGTTGTTTTGGTACTTCCAATGCTTCAGCAATCGCTACAGGATCAGGTATTTCTTTTGTTTGGACTGATGTATCGGGGGATACTGTAAGTACAGATCAACATACTGATACAATATTAAGTGCGGGGCAATACACTGTTACATCAACTGATATTAATGGATGTGAAGGAAGTGGATCCATTGAAATTACAGAACCAACTTTACTTAGTATTTCTGTTCAAGAGTCTAACCCATCTTCTAGTTATCAAGTTTCTTGTTTTGGTGCTTCTGATGGGTGGGCGGAAGTAACAATACAGGGTGGAGTTGAAAATAATAATGTATTTGGGTATGATATCTCTTGGCTAAGTATGTCTTCATCAGGATCTATAAATACAATTGTTGGAGATACTATAGCTGGTAATTTATCAGCAGGATTTAGCTATACTGTTAATGTAAATGATGCAAATGGCTGTAATGATGTTGCTACAACTGTTGTGTATACTGAGCCAATTGAATTTATTGCTCATGTAACTACACTTAATTATGCCGGACCATTTCATGCTCCTAAGAACATTAGTTTCATTGATTCAACTATTTCTTTAGAGTCTTATGGATTTGAATGGGTATGGCAAAATGGTTTAGCAGAATATCGTAATGGAGTTAGTCAAATAGATAATCAAGTCTTTATACATGAGTTTTTAGAAGATGAGTTGGGTGCTAATTATGTCTTTGTAGTGTTAACTAATGAAGTTACAGGTTGTCAAGATTCTGTTGAGTTTATTATTGAAGTTCAAGGTATACCTGAAGTTAATAATGTATTTACTCCTAACCAAGATGGGATTAATGATGAGTTTTTATTCTTTGAATATGCCATGGGAATAGTGGATGTTCAAATATTTAATAGATGGGGACAATTAGTATACACTTGGGTTGGTTCCGATAAATCATGGAAAGGTAATGGTATTGATGGGAAAGCTTTACCTGAAGGTGTTTACTTTTATGTTTTTGAAGGTAAAGGTATTGATGGTCACCATTATGATGAGAAAGGTTCGGTAACATTATTAAGATAAAATAAATTAAAACACTAAAAAATCACTTCTGCAAGAGATTTTTTTAGTTTAAAAAGTATAAAATTATGAAAAGAGGGCTATTTTTATTAGTGGCATTATTAATTAGTTATCAGTCATCTAACGCACAAGTTATCATTTCTAATGACACTTCAGTATGTGGTAGTTATGTTGATACTTTGTATGCTTTAAGTTCTGACTTGAGTTCAATGGCAGTTGATGATCAGCATGATATATTGGTTCCGATTGGATTCACTTTTAATTTTTATGGCGTTCCTTACACATCCTTAGTAGTTTCTGGAAATAGCTATATTACTTTTGATGGTACTACGGCTAGTACCTATTCTCCTTGGAATATTGGTCAGGCAATACCTAATCCTGGTGGATTACCTGAGAATGCTATAATGGCACCTTGGCAAGATATAAATACTGGAATTGGAGGGGCGGTCTATTCAGGTATGATTGGAATTGCACCAAATAGAAAGTTTGTTGTAACTTGGTGTGCTGTACCAATGTTTTCTTGTACTTCTGATTTATATACTGCGCAAGTTGTTCTGTATGAGGGGTCTGATAAGATTGAAATGTTTATTCAAGACAAGCCTTTATGTATTGGTTGGAATGGTGGTAATGGAGTTCATGGTTTAGTAGATGCTACATCAGCTAATTGGGATATTGTTACTGACCCTACACTTGCTGCTCCAAGAAATTTTGGTTTACAATGGACAGCAACTAATGAGGGTTGGGAGTTTTTACCAAATACACCAGCTAATTCTTACACTATTAACACAATTACTTATGTCCCTGTTGTTGCTGGATCAAATACTTGGACTGATGCGAATGGAAATATTTTAGGCACAGGCACAACTTTACCTGTTAATATATCATCATCAACTACATATTTTGCTTCTATTGTAGGTTCTTGTGCTTCTGGTATTCTAGCTGATTCAATTGAGATTACTGTTTCGGCTTGTTTTGATTTAGATTTAACGACTACTCAAGCTTCATGCTTAGGCGATGATGCAACTATTACTTGCACTCCAGATACAATATTGCCTTCTTGGAATATATCATTATTAGATATGAATGGTGCTGTGCTTGCTGCCTCTATTGCAAACGGGACTAGTTTTACTTTTTCTGGTTTATTTGCCGGAACATATATTGTTAATGTTGCTTCTGGAATAAGTAACTCTCAAGATACAATTGTTGTTGGGCAAATACAAAACCCTGTATTAGTTAATTCTTACCCTATTGGTGTAAATTGTTACAATGGTTCTGATGGACAAATTAGTATTTTGGCTGAAGGAGGACTAAATGACCATTATTCATATTTTTTAAATGGAACTCTTAGTCTTAATGCTTATCCATTAGATAGTTTGTTTGAAAATCTTTCAGGTGGAACCTATATTATATCAGTTGTAGATGATAATAATTGTATGATGCGAGATACGGTAATAGTTTCTTCTCCTTCTTATCCTTTACAGGCTTTAGCTTCTTCGAAAGTTGCTATTTGTTATGGTGGTAGTTCTGGCGTTGTTGTTGGTTCTTCAGCTGGCGGTACTCCTGGTTATATTTATTCTTGGTATGAGAGTGGTAATCCTGTTAGTTTTAGTAGCAATGATACTGTTGTTGGTTTGATAGCTGGCAGTTATTATTTATCGGTTGAGGATGCAAATGGTTGTGATACATTTACTAGTGTAAATATTATTGAGCCTCAGGTTGCCTTGCAGGCTTCTGCTCAGATATTTGGTGTTCCTTGTAAGGGGGATAATACGGGTATGTTGGTTGGAGATGCTGGAGGAGGTTGGGGTCCTTATGCTTATTATTGGTTAGATTCTCAGAATGATACTGTACAGTCTTCATCTAGTTATATCTTTCAGCGCGATACTTTATTTGATTTACTTGCAGGTATTTATGTATTACATATTTATGATGTTAGGGGATGTTTTGTTGATTACACTTTAAATGTTCCAGAGCCTTCTAATGCGTTGAGCATAGATAGTTTGGTTCTTATTGATGGTATAGCTTGTTATAGTGATAGTGTAGGTAAGGCTATTTTATATGCTAGTGGTGGTCAGGTTAATTATGCTTATTTATGGGATAATGGAGAGACTTCATTTATTGCTGATGGTTTAACTTCTGGTTATCATTCAGTTGCTTTATCAGATGATTGGGGTTGTGAGGTTGTTGATAGTATTTACATTTCTGAGAACCCTTTGATAGAGTCTGACTTAACTAGCGTTCAGAATGTTAGTTGTTATGGTGATACTGATGGTATTGCTACTATTAGTTCATTTGGAGGATTTTCTAGTGTTTACACTTATTTTTGGAGTCAAGGTCAGCAGACTGTTGGTGTTAATTTAGATACAGCAGTAGGTTTATTACAGGGTAGTTATTTTGTAACTACTAGAGATATTTTAGGTTGTGAGGTTGTTGATAGTATTTATATTTCAGAGCCAGAGCCTTTGAGTATGGAGGCGTTTGAGTTGGATCAGATAGATTGTTATGGTGCTAACGATGGTTTAGCGGCAGCAACTGCAGTTGGAGGTACATTGCCTTATGTTTTTGATTGGGATAATGGACAGTGGGTAGGTGATACGATTAATACACTAACTCCAGGTTTACATGTGGTTGTAGTTACAGATGCAAAAGGGTGCAGTGCAAGTGATACAGTATTCACACATGAGCCTACAGAATTAATGATTGAGATAGATGATACTCAAACAATATTACCTTATTGTGTTGGTGTTAATACTGCCAGTTTATCTGCTTTTGCCTATGGCGGAACTCCGGGCTATACTTATGTTTGGGATGACAATTTAAATTTACCACAAACAACTACTACAGCTAGTGCTTTACTAGCAGATAATTATAATTCATCTGATAGTTCTTATACCATTACTGTTACGGATACAAAGGGATGTACAGCTAGTGCTAGTACGGATACCTTACGTATTTACGTAGAGAGTATGGATGCAAGTGTTGTGTCTTTATATCAATATGCTAGTGCTGGTTTGGATAGTAATGAAGTAAGTTGTTTTGGTTATAATGATGGTGGTGCACAGGTAACCGCTTCTGGAGGCCATGCACCTTATGCTTATCAGTGGTTTGGAGGCTCCTCTGCTACTACAGCTTCTATTAATAATTTATATTCGGGAGTTTATTCAGTAACCATTAGAGATACAAATAACTGCATGGTAAACAGAAGTATTGTTTTATCTGAGCCTTCTAGCTTGACCTTTAATGTTTCTATGAGTACTTTGGAAAGCTGCTTAGGTGCCTGTGATGGTACTATATTAATTGATAGTTTGTCAGGAGGAGTTGCTTTATATACGGCTTTACTTACGGATAATCAGACAGGATCTATTAGTTCTCACTTTCTTGTAAATAATTATATATTGGATGTTTGTTCAGGAGATTATACGGTCGCTTTAACAGACATTAATAATTGTCCTTCTTCTGTTATTGCAGGGGGAGTGAATCAGCAGGTAGTTGATTATAATACTTACACTGTAGCCTCTATATCTGCTTTAGCAGATACTATTTGTAATGCTTCTTCAACAGGAATATTAACTGTTTTAAATCCTAATTTGAACACGGGTTATAGTTATAGTTGGGAGAATGTAAATAATGCAGGAGTTGTTATTGGATCAGGTGTACAGGTAGATAGTTTAGTGGCAGGTATTTATGTTTTATTAGCTAATTATAATAATACGCTTGGTTGTACTGTGTCAGATACTTTAGAGGTTATAGAATATTCAGCAATAATGAATACTGTTACAATAGAGCCTGTAGATTGTTATGGGGAAAGTACGGGTAGCATATTAGCTTCTTCTTCTGGAACAATACCTCCTTATAGTTATATTTGGAGTTCAGGTCAAACAACTACATTAGCGAGTAATTTAAGTGCTGATAGTTACACGCTAATAGTTACAGATGGTAATAGTTGTGAGCGTGAGTTTACTTATAGTATAACAGAGCCACAAGCATTAAGTGTAAATATTACGGAGAGTTCATATGTATTAACTGCAGGTACTCCATCAGGGGGTACACTTCCTTTTTCATACTCTTGGAGAGAACAATCTAATCCAACTGTTTCAATAGGTACTGGTATAACATATATTGTTGCTAATTATGGTATTTATTATGTTGTTGTAACTGATGGAAACGGATGTATTGTAGAGTCAAATACCTTTGAATCTATAGGAACTACAGGGGTTGATCAGCTATCTTCTGGTTTAGCTTTAAGTATTTATCCTAATCCATTTAGAAAAGAGACGACAGTTGATTTTGGGAAAGAGGTAAAACAGGCAAGTATTAAGTTAGTTGATGTGTTTGGTAAATTAATAGAGGAACATAATGTTACAGACACAGATAAACATATCCTAAAAAGAGAAAATAAAGCAAGTGGTATCTACTTTATGGAAATTGAAGTGGAGCAGAAAGAAAAAGTAATCTATAAATTGATTATAAAATAAAAATACAAAC
>Ga0209816_1002838_pt1 | contig 12087 bp, 12 predicted proteins | sample CoawatmetaG01DNA_FD_187509 | JGI IMG/M metagenome (GOLD analysis project Ga0209816, IMG submission 187509) | Marine microbial communities from the West Antarctic Peninsula - Coastal water metaG017-DNA (SPAdes) (version 2) | ecosystem: Environmental > Aquatic > Marine > Coastal ... | reverse complement strand
ATACTCTATTATATAGTCCTTCCAAACACCAGGTGTACTATAGTCACTAAAACTAGGTTTTGGACCAGCAACAAGATAATATACTTTATCTTCTTTGTTGTGCGCTATACTACCTACAACTGTACTACCAGTTGGTACCATGTTACCGGATATTAAAGTGTTACCTAGTAAGGTTTGCGCGGAGCCTATGTTAGAGCCATCTGAAGATGATACTTGTATGTTTAAAGCATCTCTATATTCCCCATCCTTAACAGTTCTTTCGTCAGAATCCTTATTCATCTTGCTTAACGCAAAACCTCTATTTGATTGTGCCATATTTTAGTGTTTAATCCATTTAGATTTACCTCTCATTATCTGAGTAATCTCTTCTAATTTAATACTTGATAGTCTTATTTTTGCATTCCTAACGGTAGCAAATCTTTCTTTTTTATATCTAGCCACTAAATTGGCATCAGTGTTAGATCTCGTATTTAGTATAGCGTGTGCTATGTGTTTGTACATGGCTTCTTCAGCAAACTTGTGTACTATCATTTCATCGTCAGTCGCTAGTCCATCGCTTATGTATTGTATGATCACAGTTTTTCCGGCTAAATTAGAGTCAAAGTGTATTTTTCCAGTCCTACAGTTTATCCAAAAACACCCATTTACATTTGCGTGTTGAGGATCTAGACCATATCTCCCACCGCTATTAGCTTGGTATGGGTCGCCTTCACCTGAAGAGCTGCCACCAGAGCTTTTAGTAGCCCAAGTCTCACTAGGTTCCTCTATAGGATCGTCATATACATATTCTGTTCTATAGACAGCATCGGTATAAACCCAATATCCTTTTGTATCCTCATTGTCTTTACCCTCTCCCGGATCACTTGCTACCCACGTTCTATAACCCTCTGAAACTAGTATTTGAACAGCCCTAGGACTATCTCCAACTACAATATCACCATGCTCGTATAATCCCTTACCTGAGCGGTCATCTTCCTTGTGCTGCTTGTATGACAATGGATCTTTTGGACAAGTCTTGCAGCTCTGTATAGTGTGACAGTGGCCGGCAGAATCCGTCCATGTTAACTTAACGTACTCAACGTAATCATGTGGTATTGGTAGTAGTAGGTTTGGGGGAACTTCTAGCTCTAACGTTTTGCAAGACCTAAAGGTGTCGTAGCTTAACTCTTGAATACCACGCATTGCGTGAAACTTGATGTCAGCTCTATTTATTTTAGATATTATCTTATCCTCACCGACATAAGCTATTCTAAAGTTATTTATTATATCTGTAAGAGAAATAAACTGATAACCGCCCAGAGTCTCTCCACTGGGGTTTGCGTAATAACTACCTAAATTTCCTGTGTATAGTCCCATATTTTATTGTTGTTTTTCTTGTGTTTTTTGGGTTAATATCTCTTGGTTACCTATGTCTTTTATACCGGGCTTAGCTATAACGACACCTGATAATGCTAATATCTTGTAAACTAATTCAGCCTCATCACTAGTGTGTAGCTCAAAATCTTGAGACTGACCGGAGTTATAAAGTGCTTTTTCGTTAACAACTATATACCCCCACTGTGCTTTTACTGGTAATTTTATATATTGACAATGTATACCTGGAAAGGTACTTGGAGGTTGTGGATATAATTTAACTCTTTCAAAATTAGTTCTCACAAAAGCGGGGAAGGATGTCGTTGGTCGCGCTAGCGGTGATTGTAGTAGGTACATTATCTCCTCTTCTGTAACCTGCTCTATCTCTACATTTGTAGCCGAAACAAGTAAAGAGCCTAGCCTATGAAGATCAAATGGTAGAGTACCAAAACCAGCAACAACAGTAATAACTGACTCTTGTTTAAATATTGATATTTTCTCATCAAGCATTTCATCTACGTTTGAAAATTGAGTTGAGTTTTTTAGATTTTTTTCAGCTTGTTTTTCTTCATAAAAATATTGTTCAAATATTTCCATTTGTGCTTGATTAGCAAGTAAGTTAAATTCCTGAGGTGTTATATAACCCCTCTGCTCTTTGTTAGCCAAAGTTAAAACTCTCTGATATACCGTATCTATACTTACTGCCATTTATTTATTTTTTTTTGTAAGGGAATAATTTGTTTAATTTTTTCTTACGCTTATCACAACCGCAATCTTTAACACCCCTAATTTTATTTATAGATTCAACAAGGTTTTTTATACCCGTTGCTCTTGTTATTTTTTCTATTGAGTCTCCAAAACCCATTGATTCTTCTTTCATTAGATTTGATTTTAATAAATGGTCGCCCCGAAGGACGACCAATTAATTTTGTTATTGATTCATTCTTTTTTCAATATTAGAGTAGATCTCCATACCTTCATCAGTCTTAAACCAAGCGGCTAAAGCCGAGTAAGGATGCTCGTCGTAAGGCACATTCATTAGTTTTCTATTGTTAGAACCCCAAGTAAATGTTCTTTGATCTGACGATAGATTAATAATCCTTGCTTCAGTTGCTTTTATACCAAAATTCCTAAGCATTACGTTTTCATCAGTAACTAACTCTAAGAACAGTTGTGGGTTTTGCTTAGCAAATAATAGTAAATCTCTTCTAAGTTCCTTAGAACTCATCGTAGCGACCGCAGAGCCTTTCTCAGCTCTCATCACAGCTTCAGCTAAATCTATGTCTAGGTTTTTAGCGGCGATCAAAGCATCTGCTTCAAACTCCAACCAATCCAATTCATTTTTAGCATCTTCAACTGGCTTCCACTCGTAAAACAACTTGTCTCTATGCGGGTGGTACAGTGATAATAGTTTTTGTAATACTGTTTTTTCTTTTGGAACATTCAGCATTCCTGCTTTGAAAATAATATGAGCCAATCTTTGATCACCCTTCATTTCATCTACAAACATTGTTCTTTGGTTAGAAGTATACTTTAGCTCTCTTTCATAACCTTGTTTTTCGTCAAACCAGTGTATGTTGGCTGACTTGATAATATAAGATATTGGTTTTGCTCCTTTTCTCAAGAAATAAGTTCTATCTTTTATTTCCCATTTATCTTTTGTTGGTGTTGGTAAAGGCTTTGCTTTAACAACTATTTTTGGTTCTGCAATTACAGTATCTTCAATAAATTCCGTAACCACTTCTTCCATTGTTTCAGTATGCTCATCTCCAGGATCTGCCTGTGGTGAGACTTTTGTTTTTGTTTTTTTTGCCATAATATAATATAATATAAATTAATAAAAATAAAAGGACCGAGGCCGAAGCCCCGGTTCTTTAATAAATTGTGCTTATTTCAATAACATGAAATTGTTAGCACCTTGAGTAATTAAACATCTTTCAGATAAGTAATGTACTTGCATCGCATCTAGATCAGAAGTTTCAGCGCCAACAGAACCAGTAGTCCATGTCTTTAACTTTCTATCATCTGTTTGAGAAGATCTGTAACGTACATGTAAAAAAGGACGTTTAAGGTTCTTTCCTAATGATTGGTCATAAACAGTAGTTGTTCCAGCAGGAATAATAATTCCTCTAAGTGGAGCTACAGCATCTCTTTCATTAATACTTCCTCTAGTAGCTTTGTCATTCAAGTATCTGAAGTCAGACTTGTAAAAGTCATAAGAACCTCTTCTGAAACCAGAGAAACCTAAGTTTAATGCCATATCTTCTTCGTTGTCGAATACTCCGTAAGAAGTACCTCCAGCTCCGTAAGAATTCATAGAAGCTAACATGTCATCCATTGCTAACGAAGTAGCTCTGTTTACAAACATCATGTTTTCTTCAATAGCACCTTGAGAATCAAACTCTGCTAAGATAGCATCAAATTCAGCTAAATCAGTTGCAGCATTAACACCAGTTACACCAGTAGTAATGTTACCACGAGTTTCAACAGCAGCGAATAAACCTTCAGTTCCAAACGGAGTATCAACTGCTGGGAATTGAGAAGAGTTAGTTGCAGCGTGACCATCAACAGTAGAAGCACTTGGAACACCTTTAACAGCTTCTAACATAGTCATTTCTAAGTAATCAGTAAATCTTGATCTAGTATCACCCTCAGCTTTCAAGTACCATAGGTAACCATTTTGACCGTCTTCACCTGTAATCTCAACCCAACCGATTTGAGAAACATCAGATCCTGAGATCTCATAGTAATCTTTTACGATAATTGGCTTGTTAGAGAAAGAAGTGAATGTTGGTGCTACAGTACCATAACCATCAATTGCTGATGAAGTACCACCTTGACCTCTAGTACCTTTTATAAACTCAGAACCTATAACTAACATAGTTGCAGGAGCTGCAGCTATATCAGTAAATGCAGCAGCAGCATCAGTTGTAGCTACCTCGTAAGGCTCTAGCGTACAAGTTTGATTACCCACAGCTGTACAGTGAGTTTTGATAGTACCTTCAGCAGTTGCTACCATAACCATATCGTTGATTCTAACACCGTGCATATCGTTCACTGCAAAATTGTTACCATCCACGTCACTTACAATAGTAAAAACCAAACTGTTAGTATCGTAAGTACCTTTGTACGCGATATGTAATCTACCTTGCTCAGACCAAACTACTTGATCAGAAGTCATAGACTCTTCAGCTCCTACTTTCTCTAGAAAACCTGCGATTGTTCTGTTACCGAACACCTCAGCTTCTTTTTCCATAAGATCTGGTAAATATTGTTGACCCCAGTCGTTACCTGCACCACTAGTAAAGTCGATGTAATTTGAAGCTAGTGTTGCTTTCTGTGAAGCTGGTACACTATTTAAACTTCCTGCGACACCTGAATTACCAGGTCCCGGATTTGATATTGCCATAATTTTTAAATTTTAATTATTTATTTATTTTTCTTGTTAATTTTAAACTTAAAATCAGCAGAACTATCACCAAGCACTTTTATTTTCATACCACCCGCAGTTGTAACTCCGTGTGATTGTCTAGGGCTCATGTCTATGTTCTTAGCATTATCAACACTATTTTTCATAGCATCAGCCTGACCTTGTTCGTAAAAATGTTTTGCAATTGCATCAGCGTTCATAGCTGTGTAAAGAGATTTGTGGTAACCCTTGGCATCTGATACTTCATTATTTTCATTCAAAAACTTTTTGACAAAATTATTGATATCTCCCTGGGTTTTCTTAACCTCATCGGCGTTGTTAACATTAAATCTAAATTTCTTATCTCCGACGTTATATTCAAAACCTTTGAACTTGTCGTTAAAAACCTTTTTGGTTTTATCAATGAAATCTGTTTTTTGCTTTTCTGCCTTTTGCTTTCCTTCTGCTTCTTCCTTGTTATATCTATTAAAAAAATCCATAGCCTTTTGAGCTTCCTCTGGAAGCTTTGAGCCTAATTTGATTTCTTCATAGTATTTGGATTTGTTCTCTTCCAGTTGAGTTTTAGCGCTGGCAACTTGCTCTTTAAGCGCTAATTTCTTTCTACGTATATCTCTATCGTCGTCTGTATCTTCGTCGAACGAGAATGTGTCTTCCATAAGGAAGTTAATTTCTTCAGCATCTAAATGTGGCTTAGTCTGCTTGTAATATTCTTTAAGTAAAGTCAAGTTATCCATTTCAGAGTAATCCTTGTTTAGCTTTACATAATCATCTATACCTCCACCAGTCTCTTCCATAAAGCTAACTAGTTTCTCTACGTTGTCTGGCAACGCTTTACCTGTTTGTATGTTTTCTGTTATAGCCTCGGTAACCTCGCTTGTCACTTCCTCAACCTCATCGGTTATATCCTCTAACACTACATTTTCTTGCTCTTGAGGTTCTGCTACCGGAGCTTCCTCCTTAACCTCAACCACCTCTTCTATAGGTTGTTCTGTTAAATCAACCTTAGCTACCTCTTCAACCGGCAAGTTTAGATCTACTTTAGTAACACCATCAAGATCTGTTTGCTTTTTCATTGACGGCTTTTTTTTAATCTTTATCTTTTCTACGGTGTTATCCACCTCTGGTACTTCTTTTTCTTTTGACATAATATAATATAATAGTTAATAATTTTACTTAGGACCAAAACCTCCTAAACCAATTTCCCCGCTCATAATATCATTACCTGAGGATTCAAAGTTTTTAGGTGGTTTCTTGTTTAATCTTTGGTCAATAAGCTCACTTTGTTGTGATGCTTGCATTTTTGTTCTTCCATCTTTACGATCTTCTTTCACAGTATCCTTCATATCAACCTCTTCCATGTTCATTTTTTGAAGTTTCATGTTGATATCAAATTCCATCTGCATTAGTTCTTTTTTGATAGCAGCCTCTTCTTGCATTTGCTGAGATTTTATTTCACCCTTTGCTTGCTCTAACTCTATATTCAATGCATGGACTGCTTGTGCTTTTTGTGTCTCCGCCTCAGCGGCTGCTTTAGAAGCCTCAGCTTGAGACTTGCCTTGTGCCTCTGTCATCTCTAACTCTTGCTTTTGCTTGGCTTCTGCTTTTCTCTTCCTAATAACCTTTAGCATTTGATTAGCCAATTTAACATTTCTAACGTTTCTTAGATCTATAGCATCTTCTAGATCTATACCACCTTGTGTTATCGATGCTTGTATATTGTTTTCTAGTAATTGCTTCTCCTCTTCGTCTGGCGCCAATTCTAAAAATATACCAAAATCATACAAATGTAGTTCTGACATCTCTTTCAACGTAGACACGTTGTGTATGCCTATAGCCTGTATAAAAGCATCTCTTGTTGGTGAATATTCTAGTATGTCAGATATTCTAAGTGACAAAGCCTCGCACGTTTCCGCTGTTAAAAACAGACCAGATTGTAATATATGTCTAGTCGCTGTGTTTGAATTTGCCGCAGCCATCTTTTGTATACCAACGAGCGACTTGGCATCCGGCTTGTCGCTAGCTGCTTCATTTAAACCAGTTACATCTCTTATCATCTGTAGATAATAGTTGTAATTGTTTGTTAACGCTTGAAGTTTATTACCCGCGCCAGCTCCATTAGATATTTCTGTAATAGGTGTTCTCCCTGAATTAGGATCACCATCTTGAGTGAATGATCTACCAATAACACTACCTGTTTGGAAGAACATATTTAATGCTTCTTGTGGATTGTAATTAGTTCCATTACCTAAATCAATCTCTGCCAAACCATCGGCGTCTAAATAAACACCATCCGGTACCATTCTAGAAAGCACTTGTTGAATCTTTAAATGTGTCAACTGTATCATATCAGCAAAACCTGTTATCTTACTAACTAAAGAATCAATTCTACCCTCATACATTCTTGGTGCTACTAGAGAGTAATTCATTTTAACCTTGGTGTAATCACTCTTTGTACGCATCATGTTTTTAGCCATCTCCCACTTAAGTAGTTTATCAGTACCTAGTATAACAGCACCATCATAAAGAACCTCTACACATCTTTGTAGTTTTGAAAAGTTAAAATCAACATCCTTGGGTGGATCAAAGCTATCGTCCTTAGGTATTATCTTCATAGAGCCACTACCAGTTTCCTTGACTTTATAAGTCTCATTCATATAGGTCTTGTAGTTGAAATAAAGAACCTCTATTTTATTATCATCATTATCTTGATAGCTTCTATTACTCCTATTGCTGTTGTTGTTTTTTTGCTGAATCTCCTCTAGATCGCTTTGTTCTAAAAAAGGAAACTCTTTTATCAACTCGTTAATCGGTATTTTTTTAACCTCACCGACATAGTATAAATCTTCAAAGTAAGGTGAATCGGTATGAGAATAAACTAAATTAGCTGGATCAACATATTCAACCTTTGCACCCTCAGAATTGTTAAATGTTGTTTTTGTTGCGCCTATACCTATTACAGCTAGATCGTAAAAAAATCTTTTTTTAATGAGCTCGTATCTACTTCCCTCCATTAAAGTCCTTATAGCTTGTTCTTCAGCTATCTCAACAGCCTGCTTGTAATCAAGCTGCATGTGTAGCTCTAGCTCTTCCTCTGAATCAGGTAACTTTTCTTTAGGTGTTGACGCTAAATCTATATTCATAGATGCCTTAGTAGACGCGTCAAACTCTTTTAGTTTCATATCCTTCAATATGTCCTCCATATAAGCAGTCCTCTTACTGACCCCAGCAGCATCTTGTGAGTAAGCTTTTATATCATACAAACGCTCAGCCATACCGTTGACAACTATGTCAACAAACTTAGATATGATCGGCACAGGTTTCCAGTCCAAATTAAGGTAAGACAAATCTCCATTTATAGATAACTCATCTTTATACTTCTGAATAGACTGTTCTCCCCTAGCATATAGTCTTAGGTTGTGAAAGTTAGCTCTATTTTGATTATGTCTATTAGACCCTCTTCCATCACTAAACCACTCCTGCTCTATAGCCTTGGCAATCTTTAAACCGTATTCGTAGCTTATCTTTTCCGAATCACTAACGACTTGGCTTGGAAAATAATTGTTTGTTCTACCTATCATATTATTTTTTAATTATTTTAGACATGCCTCCTTTGTTCGAGTATCTAGAAATATGCACATTTAATGGTTGTTTTTCAACCTTAGGGTTTGGCGCATACAAGTGCCTATTGTTAGCCATGATAGCTAAGCCAGAACTTATAGACGCATCAAACTTTGTTCTTTTGTTTATATCAAACCTACTCCAATCATTTAGTAGCTCGTTAAAATACAAGTCCCCAAATGATCCGTCTTGTTTCATACCAACGTGATCTTGGATGTACATCTCAATTGCTGCGGCATGTGCTTGTTTTATATCCTCGCTAGAGTTAGGTATTCCTCCCACTTCTTTTTCCGCTACAGATAACTTGTTCCAAACTTTATCAGGTCTATTCATACTAAACGCTCTATAACCTCTTCTCCTTAGATAGTACAGCAAACGAGGTTTATTGTTCTCACACAACAAAGGCATTCCGTAAAAAACTAAAGCCATTAAAACATCTTCAAAAAATATCTCTGCCGTAGGAGGTCTTGATAGATACTCCAAGAAAAAACTGTTAGCTGGAGAGTCTTCCATAGAGAACTTGGTTAACCCGTGTAAAGCTCCTTTTGACCCAACGCCATCTACTGTTCCTGATATATCGTATGAATCACAACCAAAAGAACCCATGTGAGTGTTACCTGGGTGTTGGACGCCGTTTTTTATTACCACGTTGTTTTGCAGGTGTTGAGGTGGTACCCAGCTAATTTTAAACCTTCCACTTGGATTTGGATAAAATATAACTTTAGAATCCTTTATACCATTCACCCATTGGAAATTACCTGTCGTAACACCAGTGTCCCTAGACATCTCCTCATTGTAATCTATCTGTTCGTATATTTTAACTAAGTTAAATATACTTCCTTTAGCCTCATCTCTAAACGCGTGTTCTGTTGTTCTTGGAAACTGACGGTAAAATTCATTTAAACCATCGTGATCTTCCCTTAAACCATCAACTTCATTCTGCCAGTTATCTATTACACCAACATCTATTAACTCGCCATCTGGTGCAAGTCTGTTGACATCAGGAGTAGTAAAAACTGGAACTCCGTACTCGTCAATAAATCCCTCATAGTTCCATTCCATTGGGATAAACAAAGAGTATAAACCAGACTTTGTCTGACCGTTTCTATTTCGCTTTGTGACATCGGACGAGTTATATAGTTTTTTAAAGTTTTCTCCACCTTTGTTTAATGCGTTAGAAGTTGATCCCATCATGCACTTACCTATAATCCTACTACCTAATCGCAAGCATGTTTTTGTAACCCTCCAGTTATTTAATATATTGTCAGGTCTTTCCCATTTACCACTTTCATCGTGTACTAGTAGAGCTAGTTTTTCACCGTCATAACTATTGTCTCCAGTATTCTTCCAGTCAATAGTTGTATCCAAACCTTTTATATCCTCTAACTTTTCGTTTTCCGTAATTTTCTTTCTTGTAAACTTACTAGCAGGTACTCTATAAGCAAGTTCGGACTTAGGGCGATCCATACCATCTTGTATAGGTTTAAAAAAGAATGGATAATTAATCGATATAGGTACAACTTTATCTGTAAACATCTTTTTTGCATCCGCACCTGTTTTTGAAAGTATTCCATATCTACTATCACTCGCTAGAGTGGCTAAATTAACGGTTTCCGCAGAAGACATAAAAGAAAATCCAGATCTTCTATTCTTCAAGTAACACATACCGTAACATCTTTTATCTGCTTTACAAGCTTCCCAAAATATAAAGAACAATCTATTTGCTTCTCTAAAGTCTGGAGCGCCTACATCTATCTTACTCCATTGTAAGTACATGTAGTGCGTGCCAGTTATCCAGGTTGGTTTACCATCATTCATAAACCAGAACCCTTCTTCTCTTCTTCTAAATTCTTCGTCTATATAATCGTGCCATTTTTCTTTACTGCTTTCCGGGTAACTTCTCCAGTCAAATATGTTTTTTAAGCGCTCTAATTCTTTTGGTTGAGCAAATCTAACCCATTTGTTTTTGGGGTCCTTATAAACATCCTTAGGTACCTTAGGTAGAGCTATGACTAAGTTTTGTATCTCTATGATTTCTCCTATCTGACCATCATGCGAGAGTACTATTAAGTCTTGTTCTTTATTGTAGCCATACTTCCACTTTTTGCCTTTGTTCATTCGGCTTATAGTAGTCTTTTTTATAGGCTCAACTGTTTTAACTAGTGTTTGCTCGTATATCATTTAGACCTACCTTCTGCGAATCCTTTAAAGATTTTTTCCTTTGTCTCTTCAGGTGTTCTACCCTCAAGCAAGTCTTCTTCTTCTTGGATTCTGTTAAGTATTTCAAACGCGTCAAATATAGCCAGCTTCTTTGTTGCAGCTGCGTTCTTAAGTTTGTCGGCTGTTAAATCGTCGTCTGAATCTACAATAGCTTCTTTAGCTACTTTTATCAGCTCCTCCACTGCCTTGTGCCCAGCTTGGATTATACTCCTCTTCGTTTCCTTGATGTTCATATTTGATTGTAATAAAATTAGATAAAACTCGATATAGTCTCTCGCCATCAACGATAAACTCGTATTCACTACTTGGTCTAAAACCAACTAGATCGTTTACTTCAACTGTACCGTCAGAGTACTTGACAATACCTTGTAAAGGTTTTTCGGATTCAATGTTAAATTGATCCGTAGCTTTTATTGGCGCTACAAAACAATATCCTTTAGGACAAATCCATTCCTCACACCTTTTATATAAAAAGATTTGATCTTTAGCTATAAAATAAGTAGATTCATCAAAGTAGCTTCTGCTATTCTTCTCTATGCCTTTTACGTTGTGCCACCTTCTAAACACATTGTGGTGTACCAACACGGTGTCACCAGCTCTTATTTCCGTGTGGCCAACGATTGGAGTTGATATAACAATGGCTTCTCTATTTACATACTGATGATTATAAATCTCGGTGTTCAATATAAGCTCACCACCATCTAGCTTTTTAGTATTGTTGTATCTCTCTCCTTTTGGCGTTACAACAAAGTCGTGAACGCTTTTCATTAGTACTGTAAGTTATACTCTACAGATACAGCCATGTTTTTATTAAAGTCCTTCCAAGGCAAAACATCTTTACCTTTTTTAATATAGACAGAAAACTTATCTTTTTCTTCTAGTATATCACATATAGTATGACCACCATACACTTCTTGCCCCACGGCATAGTGCATAGCGTCATTCTTGTAATCCTTACCTATACTAATTTTACGAATCAGCTTGTCCATTCGCGTTGTAGTTTATTGTTCCATCTTGGATATTGATCTCATCAACACCATAAGTGTCTTTAAGTTGTTTTCTTATAACTTCAAATTCATCTTGTGATACTGCTATTTGATGCATTTTATTATGCTGAGAAGAGGTTATTCTACCAAGCTCTATGTACGCTTGGTTTAAATCGCTTACAGATTTTTGTAAATTCTTTAAGTCTTCTTGTGTTACTCTTTCGGGTTTAATGCCTTTAAGTTCTTTAATTTTTGTGTTCGTTCCTTTTGTTGCCATGATTTAATTTAATTTAGTTATTTAGTTATTTAGTTATTTTTTGTTATGATATGTCTGTATCCCAACTAGCAGCTACAGCGTTAGTGTATGCTAAGTTTCTGTTTTTGTATCCGTATACTACTTGTACACTAGTTCCTCCTAGTAATGCTCTCCAGTATCCAACTAGGTAAGTTAGATCTATGTCGTTGTATAAGCTATGTACG
>Ga0209816_1002835_pt1 | contig 12090 bp, 10 predicted proteins | sample CoawatmetaG01DNA_FD_187509 | JGI IMG/M metagenome (GOLD analysis project Ga0209816, IMG submission 187509) | Marine microbial communities from the West Antarctic Peninsula - Coastal water metaG017-DNA (SPAdes) (version 2) | ecosystem: Environmental > Aquatic > Marine > Coastal ... | reverse complement strand
TTTAGTACTTGACCCTTCATAATAACGATCTCTTATGGCGCTGGTACTGGCGTATTCGGACCATATAATTTCACCAAAATGGCTTCCCTTATACGTGTTATAACCTCCCCCAAGGGTCATCAGGAGTTTATCTTTGTTATAATTGAAGGCATAAGTAAAGCCATAAAAATCATTGTCTAGCCATCTTCGCCGGATAAGGTCCGTTTGGGTGATCGTAGAGTCCCCAATGGTTACATTCCCTAGTCCATAATCAGTAAAGGCATCTTTTGATCGATATTGTTCAAAATAGCCTTCACCATGGGTATAATGCCCAGAAATGGCTAAATTCAGATCATTGTTGAAGGCATGATTCAAGTGCAATTGATAATGGTCCTGCTCATAGTGATCAATTTCATTGTCATAGAGATAGTAATTAAATTTCCGGTCACTACTTAGAAGATTATCTATTTGGGCAGGGCTACCGTATTCGCCTCCTTGATCAATTACGGCTTGCAGCGCCGTAGGATCATTATTTAATCGGGCTTCCGGAGTACCATACCAAGACTGATAAGTTTCTTCTTGACCGCCAAAAAGAAGGACTTTAAGTGTCGTTTTGGCTCCGTAATACCCACCCGTTAAGAAATAGGAATAAAGGTCAGATTGCGCTCGATCTATGTAACCCTCAGAGGTGATGTGGGATAAGCGACCTTCAAAATTGAAATTATTTTTAATGAGACCTGTATTGAACTGCGCATTGGTTTTTAGGGTATTAAAAGAGCCAACGGTTTGATTAATTTGAGCAAAAGCATTTTCAGAGAGACCGCTAGATTGCAGATTTACAGTGGCCCCAAAAGCGGCGGCTCCATTGGAGGACGTCCCTACCCCACGCTGAATTTGAATTTTGTCTAAAGAAGAGGACAAATCAGGCATATTGACCCAATACACGCCATGAGATTCAGAATCATTGATGGGTATGCCGTTTAAGGTTACATTGATCCGAGTCGCATCACTCCCTCTGATTCTCATACCTGTATAACCCACTCCCGCTCCAGCATCTGAAGTAGTGACCATGGAAGGCGTAAAATTCAATAATATGGGTAAGTCTAATCCAAGATTCCTTTCTTGAATCTTTTCTTTTGAAACATCCGTATAAGTTGTCGGAGTCAATTCATTGGCCTTAGTAGAAAAGTTAATGACCTCATCCCCAAAAATAGTAAGGGCTTTTAGTTTCTTCACTTCGACGGACATCTCGATGACTACATCGGATTGAGAGCCGATGGCAACTTGTTTCGTCACATAGCCAATGGCACTGACAAGTAACGTCTTTTGCTGTTCAGGAACACTCAGTTGAAAATACCCATTCATATCTGTGATGGTACCCAAATCAAGATCTTTTATGATTACGGAGGCTCCAGGCATGCCTTCATTATTTTCATCCCAAACAGTTCCTGAAACCATTCTTTGGGCATAGGATACATAATTAACCACCAATAAGGTGGCACATATTAAAATTCTCATTGTTTTATTTTTAAATTAACCAAAATAGGAGGAGGGGACCTCCATACGGTTATCATACTTCCCTTCTCAGCATTATCCGAGCAGGTTCAATGGGTATGATCTCAGCCCGAATTTATCTTTTCTTTTCAGAAAAGCAGGGCACCCCTTAACGCCACGAAGATAGGATATTATTTTAAATATTTTGCAATAGTTTTATGGCACAGGCCAATCTGTCGTCTTCAATACCCTTTACGATACCATAAGGAAGTTGATTAGCTTTAAGATAGTTTAAATAAATATTAAAAAATTCTTTTCTTCTGTGCGGATGCTCCCTTTGCGGATCATCCATCCAAGGAATGTCGATGTCGGAGAGCAGATAAAAGTCATATTTTCGCTGAGCAATTTGATCCAGAATCCAAGGGTCTGTTCTGCCATATTTATCATGACTCCAAATCTTTAAAACAATCAAGTTAGTATCACAAAACAGATATTTATCGGCCGAAGCGGCGCGATCGTCTTCCCAAGTAAGTTGTGCTTTCGCAATTTCTAATAAGTCAGCCTCTTGATAATCTCTATCTAGGCGGTCCAAATAAAATCTAGCATATTCCGGAACCCATTCAGTGTAATAGGAAACCGCCAATTCTTGGGCTAATTTGCTTTTACCTGTAGACTCAGGACCTATGATTGCGATTCTTTTAATTTTAGTTTTATGTTCCATGTCATGTAACCCCATCCGGCAAGTAAGGTAAATAGTAAGAATTGAAAGCTGGTCAAAGGCAAACCTTTGTAAATATAAAGCGGAACAGAAATGCTGTCCACGACGATCCAAGCAATCCAATGTTCAATTTTTTTTCTAGCCATCAACCACATACCCGTGATGGCAAGGGCAGAAGTAAGTGCATCCCATCCAGGGACATCACTATCTGTGAGTCCAAGTCCAAATCGGATCAATAAAAAAGAACTTAGGGACAGCAAAAAAATGATTGTATTTTCTTGCTTATTGTTTTTTGAAATTGGAACTGGGGTGTGGGTTCCTTTACCTTGGGTCCAAAAGTACCATCCGTAAATACTCATGACAAGATAATAGATTTGAATGCCCATATCACCATAGAGCTTGTATTGAAAGGTAATACCGATGTAAATGATGACACTGATGATTCCTGTTGGATACACCCAAATTTGTTCTTTTTTGGCATACCAGACGCTTACTAAGCCGAAAAAAACGGCGGTCATTTCTGCGTAAGACGTATTGACCAATTGAGAGATAAATAAGCTTTGAAAGTCAGTCATACCGCAATTATAAAATTAATAATCAAACAATCTTTTTATTAAGGCGGAATGTTGATAATTTTACTTTGCAAATAATACCCCTACTTATTTGCTTATGAATATTAACCAAGATAGAATTATTTTTGAAGCTCTTACCTACGATGATGTGCTTCTCTTACCTGGCTATTCTGAAATTCTCCCACGAGATACCGAAATAAAAACATTTTTGACGCGAAACATTGAAGTCAATATTCCGTTTCTGTCAGCAGCGATGGATACGGTTACGGAATCCAGTATGGCCATATCCATGGCGCTTGATGGGGGCATAGGCCTGATTCATAAAAACATGACCATTGCCCAGCAGGCGATTGAAGTAAGAAAAGTCAAGCGGTCACAAAGTGGTATGATCTTAGACCCGATCACCCTCAACGAAAAGGCTTTGGCTGGAGATGCTGAGAAAATCATGCGTGAAAATAATATTGGAGGGATTCCTGTGGTCAATGATGAAGGAATTTTGATAGGGATCATTACCAATAGGGATTTGAGATTCCAGAAAAACATGACCAAACCCATACTAGATATCATGACCCGTGAAAAGCTCATTACGGCGAAGTTTGAGGTGGGCTTAAAAGAAGCGGAAGAAATCTTACAAGAATATAAAATCGAAAAACTTCCAATCGTCGATGAAAATTATAGATTGACGGGATTGATTACCTATAAAGACATATTAAAAAACAGAGATCGACCCAACGCCTGTAAAGATAAATTCGGACGCCTAAGGGTAGGCGCAGCTGTAGGGGTTACTCCCGATGTAACTCAGAGGATTTCAGCCTTGGTGGATGCTGGGGTAGATGTAGTCAGTATTGATACGGCACACGGGCATTCCAAAGGGGTCATTGAGGCGACGAAAATGGTAAAGCAACAATTTCCTGATTTAGAGCTTATTGTGGGTAATGTGGCTACGGCTGAAGGGGCTTTGGCCTTGGTTGAAGCAGGAGCCGATGCTGTGAAAGTGGGCGTTGGACCTGGGAGCATTTGTACGACAAGAATTATTGCGGGTGTGGGCGTTCCCCAATTATCTGCGGTTTATGAAGCGGCCAATGCCTTAAAAGGGACAGGCGTCCCTGTCATCGCAGATGGAGGGATTAGATTTTCCGGAGATGTAGTCAAAGCATTGGCGGCGGGTGCCAATGCTGTGATGATAGGATCTTTACTTGCAGGTACCGAAGAGGCACCGGGGGAGGTCATCCTGTATGAGGGTAGGAAGTTTAAGAGTTATCGAGGCATGGGATCTGTCGAGGCCATGGAGGAGGGCTCAAAAGATCGCTATTTTCAGGATGCAGAAGACGACATAAAAAAATTAGTACCCGAAGGCATCGTAGGTAGGGTGCCTTTCAAAGGGATGGTTTCCGAGGTTCTTTATCAAATGGTGGGAGGACTTAGAGCAGGTATGGGTTATTGTGGGTCTCGTAAAATTGAGGAATTGCACGTAGCAAAATTTGTTAAAATTACCTCGGCTGGATCTGTAGAAAGTCATCCACATGATGTTTATGTGACCCGAGAGGCGCCCAATTATTCGACCAGATAGTAAGAAGTTTAAAGTTAGATTTATAAATTTGAAAACATCATATCAAAGGAGTTTATGCCTGCTGTTGTTTCTGGGCTTTTTTTCAAGCTGTGACTACCTCAATAAAAAGCAGGGACCCACTTCCCGTCCCATCGCTCGAGTAGGAGATAATTATTTGTATGGAGAAGATATAGCCCAGGATATGCCTCTGGGCCTTTCGCTTTCAGACAGTGGTAGACTCGTGGATAAATATGTGGATGACTGGATCAAGAAGCAGTTGTTAATTATTAAAGCCAATGAGGAATTAAGTATCAATGCGATAAACATTGATCGTAAAGTTGAGGATTACCGCTATGCATTGATCATGCACGAGTTTGAGAAAATCTATATAGGCTCACATTTAAATACCCAAGTCACTCAGGAGGAGATCGAATTTTATTATCATGAACGATCAGAAAACTTTTTATTGAAGCAAAATATCGTACAATGTATCTTTGCTAAGATTCCGAGTAGTGCACCAGATATTTCCCAGATCCGTAGAAATATAAGAAATTTTCCCAATACGGATATAGAAGATATTAAAAATTACTGTTATCAATTTGCCGATTTATCATTTCTTGATGATTCCGTGTGGATAGGTCTTGATGAGTTGGTTGTAAATACACCGCTTGCTAGTTTGCAAAATAAAACTCAATTTTTAGAGAAAACCGTTTATAGTGAAACTAGAGATGAGGGTTATATTTATTTATTCAGGATTGTTGAATATAAAATATCTGATCAGGTTGCACCGTTAGAATATGTCAAAGAAGATATAGAAAATATTATCATTAATAAGCGTAAACTTGCACTTAAGAAGGAATTACACGAGACGATTTATGAAGAAGCACTCAAAACGAAGAAATTTGAAGTTTATCGCAATTAGCAGCGTTATTTTTTGGCTTTCCCTCCATGCGGTAATAGGTCAGTCTAAAGAGTTATTGGTCGATAGAATCATTGTTAAAGTAGATGACTATATCGTACTAAAATCAGATTTAGAACAGACCTATCTTGAGTATCTTTCTCAAGGAGAAGTAAATAGTGGCGCGTTGAGGTGCCAAGTATTAGAAAATTTAGTCATCAATAAGTTATTGGTGGCAAAAGCAGAAATTGACTCGGTCATTGTATTAGATGAAGAAGTACAAAATAATCTAGATCAAAGAATGGCTTACATGATCTCTCAGATTGGGTCGGCTAAAGAAATAGAAGCGTATTATGGTAAGAGTTTAGGACAAATAGAGGAAGAATTATTTGATAAGGTCAAGGAACAAAAAATAATTGAGACCATGCAGCGGACCATTACCAGTGATATTAAGGTAACACCCAGTGAGGTAAAACAATTTTTTAATAAAATACCCAAAGATTCGTTGCCCTATTTTTCAACAGAAGTCCAAGTTGGTCAATTGGTGATGAAACCTGAGCCAGGAGCCGAACAGCTCGGTAAGGTCGAACGACAATTATTAGAAATCAGAGGCAAAATCTTGAGAGGTACAGAGACCTTTGAGAACATGGCAAGAAGGTATTCAGAAGATCCAGGATCGGGATCTCGTGGAGGTCAGCTTCCGTTTTATAAGCGAGGCGAATTGGCTCCAGAGTTCGAAGAGTCTGCCATGACCATGGAGGTTGGAGAGCTTTCAATGCCCGTCAAATCAGGTTTTGGATATCATCTGATTGAGTTACAAGAAAGAAGGGGAAATACGTTTAGGTCTAGGCATATATTGATTATTCCTAAACCTTCTGCCGATGACATTAATGTGGCGGAAAATAAACTGGATAGCATACGAAATTTAATATTGGACAGTCTAACAACTTTTAGAGTGGCAGCAAAAGAATTTTCAGCAGACAAGGAGACTGCATCAAATGGAGGTTTCTATACTGGAACCGATGGTTCAGTTAGGGTTTCAGTTGAGCAATTAGACCCTAACATATTTTTCACCGTTGATACCATGAGCATAGGCTCCTTGACAAAGCCATTGAAATTTTCAATGGTCGATGGAACGACGGCTTTTAGATTGATTTTTTATCAGGATAGAATACCCCCTCATCAGGCTAATTTGAATGATGACTATCAAAAGCTGGCTGAATATGCACTCAATGCAAAAAAAGGAAAATTATTAGATAAGTGGTTTGAGAAGGCCAAAGGGGAAGTCTATGTGGATGTTGATCCTGCCTATAACTATTGTGATATCATGAAATAATTAGGTATGAGTGAGAGAAATGAAAAAGAATTAGCAGACGAGTTTTTAGAGAAATGTAATACACTCCGTGAGGAAATAGCTAAAATAATTATAGGTCAAGAAGAGGCGGTTCGGTTATTGATTATTTCTATTTTTTGTAGTGGTCATTCGTTATTGGTTGGTGTCCCAGGGCTCGCCAAAACTTTGCTGATCAATACGCTGGCTCAAGCCCTCAATTTGGATTTCAGTCGGATTCAATTTACTCCTGATTTGATGCCTTCAGATATCATTGGTGCAGAAACTTTGGATGGTGATCGAAATTTCAAATTTATCAAAGGGCCCATTTTTTCCAATGTAGTCTTGGCAGATGAAATTAATAGGACCCCACCAAAAACCCAATCTGCCTTGCTTGAAAGTATGCAAGAATATGCGGTTACCATAGGAGGGACTCAGCATAAATTAGATCGACCCTTTTTTGTTTTGGCCACACAAAATCCGATTGAACAAGAAGGTACCTATCCCTTGCCTGAAGCACAACTCGATCGTTTCATGTTGATGATTAAATTAGATTATCCTGACTATCAAACCGAAGTAGAAGTCATAAAAAACACGACGAGAAACACACATATAGCTGTGAAAAACGTAATTTCAAAAGACGAAATCCTTATTTTCCAAAATTTGATCAGAAGTGTACCCGTAGTAGATAACGTCTATGAGTATGCTGTTTCGTTGGTTCATAAGACAAGGCCCGGAAGAACGGGATCCAGTACATTGGCCAATGATTATCTAGAGTGGGGAGCAGGCCCCAGAGCCAGTCAGTTTTTAATTCTGGGTGCCAAATGCCATGCCTTGATGACAGGCAAGTATGCTCCTGACATTGAGGACGTTAAGGCGGTGGCAGAATCAGTTTTAAGACATAGAATTGTAAGAAACTTCAAGGCTGAAGCTGCAGGAATTTCAGAAACTCAAATCATTCAAGACTTACTTTAATTACAATCCATTGAATTGGCGTAAAAAGCGGACATCATTTTCAGAAAACAGCCGAATATCATCAATTTCATATTTGAGCATGGCAATACGTTCTATACCCATGCCAAAAGCGAACCCACTAAACTCTTTCGAATCAATACCACAATTCTCCAATACGTTGGGGTCCACCATTCCTGAACCGCCGATCTCGACCCAACCACTATTTTTGCAAATTTTACAGCCCTTCCCTTTACAGATGAAACAGCTGATATCTACTTCGGCGCTGGGTTCAGTAAAGGGGAAATAGGAGGGTCTGAACCTAATCTGTGTATCTTTTCCGAAAAATTCACGCGAAAAATGATAAATAGATTGTTTGAGATCTTTGAAGCCAACATTACGATCAATGTACAAACCTTCTACTTGGTGAAAGAAACAATGTGCCCTTGCAGAGATGGCTTCGTTCCGATAAACCCGTCCGGGCATGATGGATCTAAAGGGAGGCTTCCCATGCTCCATTAATCTTATTTGTACCGTAGAGGTATGGGTCCGTAATAGTTTGTCAGGATTTTTTTCTAAAAAATAGGTGTCCTGCATTTCTCTAGCTGGGTGATTTTCAGGAAAATTGAGGGCTGTGAAATTGTGCCAATCATCTTCCATTTCGGGACCTTCAGATACGTTAAATCCCTGTCTTTCGAATATTTCGATCATTCTGTTTTTCACAATATTGATCGGATGTAACCCCCCTATTTGAAAAGGGGTTGAAGGGAGTGAAGCATCAGGGTGTTCCGAAGAATGAGAGATAGTAGACTGAAGATGGGCCACCAAAGATTGAAATTTGGTATTGGCCTCTTTTTTTAGCTCATTAAGGGCTTCTCCAAAAGCTTTTTTTTGATCATTAGGGACCGTTTTAAATGTATCAAATAGACCGCTAATCACACTTTTTTTACCAATGAACTTAATTCTAAAAGCTTCTAATTCAGAGGCATTTTTGACACGGGCTTGAGCTAATTCTTTATGTACTTTTTCAACCTGATCAAACATGATATGGCAAAGGGTTTTGGATTATTAAGGGACAAAGATAATGAACGACATCATGGGAATAAAGATACTCTTTGTTCTTTGTAAACTAAGGGCTAATACGCTGTGTCTTGTCCTTTAATGAGCTCAAAGAATGTGATGAAGATAATCTTTACATCTAAGAAAACAGACCAATTATTTAAATAGAACCGGTCTAAGGTGACTCTATTTTTAATTTCTCTCAAATCTTTTATTTCACCACGATGTCCCAGCGCTTGTGCCAATCCGGTAATCCCAGGTTTGAAGGTATGCCTTTGAGAATAACTTTTGATTTGATTAATATATTGCTCATTGAGTTTCACAGGCAAGGGTCTGGGTCCTACGATGGTCATATCTCCTATTAGGACATTAATCAATTGCGGAAGTTCATCTAAACTAGTTCTTCTTAAGATTGCACCAAAGTAGGTTACTCGGGGATCATTTTTTATTGCCCATTTTTTGTCTGCTTCTTCATTTAAATACATGGTACGGAATTTTATGCAGCGAAAAACTTTATTATTCTTGCCATTGCGATATTGTTTAAATAAAATGGGACCACGAGACTCCAAAAAGATTACGAGGGCAATGATGGGATAAAGCCAACTAAGTACAAAAAGCAATATCATTGATGAGAATAAAACATCAAAAGAGCGCTTTAAAAACCTATTAAAAGCATGATCCAAGGGCAAATAGTTAACATCGATGATGTTGATGTTATCAATTAACTTGAGCGTATAAGATTTTAAAAAATCCGTTTTGAAATGGGGCAATAATTTCACCTTTACAAATGAGGCATCGGCCAATTCAATAATTTGATTTAATTCCTCTCGCACAATATTTTCACTGACATAAACGAAATCAATGTTTTCTAAGTCTGAATTAAGAAAGGCCTGTACGTTTCCTTTAAGGGGATATTTTGTGTCTGTTTGCGTACTACTTCCGTAAAATCCAGTACAGCGGATGCCTATATTTCGATTTTTATTAATGGCATCAAATAAGGAAAAACCCAATTGATCATAACCGATGATGGTTGCATTGCGATAATTCCCCCCCCACTTCCGATATTTATTGACGACTAAGTGGATGATTACGCGCTCTATTGGGATAAATAGGGATAATAACCCAGCAAAATACAAAACGAAGGTTCTTGACAGAATTTGTTGATTACTGAAAATCACAAAAAACGAAAACAATGCCAAGAAAACAGTAATGGTTTTAAAGCCTTTGGTAATTGACTTTTCATATCCTGAGGGTCTGCCTATTTTGAAATCTTTACCGAGTAAAGACAGGCTGGACCAACAGAAGACAATAAAAAACAAGCTTTCTAGGTTGTAATCTTCTAAGGGAAACGAGATACCAATCACGCTTTGTGTCAACAAAAAAGCAATGGAAACCACTGAGAGGTCAACCAATATAAATAGGATGGGGAAAAAGAAATAAAATCGTTTTCTCACGAGATTCATTTATGAAGACCAAAAATAAGGTTTACGAATGAATAATTCACTATTATTTAGAAACATAAATATATGTTCTTATAAATTCATGTCTTATGGTAATGTCATTATTTCCTTTCTAAAAATTATTAGTTGGTATTTTTCCTCTTTATTTATAAAAGGATTTGCATTTTTGCGGTTGATAAATATTTTTGAGCGACTAGGTTTAGACTCGCGCAAAAAATCCCAAAAAGCTTAATAAGTGCGTTGCGTAAAAAGAATCATAAGTTTTATCACCTTGAGTATAACCGTAATACTCTGGTCATGTATTTCAGATATCGATCGTGAGACGCTCATATACGACAATAATTTTGAGACGGCAGATTTGACCAAGATTGAGGGAGGTATTGTCACCTCTTATTTGGGACAAAACATCTTGGGGACTTACAATAATGGGGGGTTTAAGTTGACTCTCGAAGGTTTGGGGACACATGATTACGTTCAAATTCACGCCTTACTTTATGTACATGACTCTTGGGATGGTAATGCGGAGTCCCCTGATGGTACGGATTATTGGGGGGTCATGCTAGATTCTTCAGAAGTAGATGTTTTTAAAACCTCATTCTCCAATTCACCCTGTTACAGTAATTATTGTCTGATGCAATCCTACCCTGAACGGCACCCCTTTTTAACTTTTCCTAGAACCGGAGCCTCAGCCGTTGATCTGCCTGCCTTTTGCAAGTCTGATGGGACGACCTCGGCGTACGAGATTGAGCTCATTTTTCCACATCGTAAAGGTCAAGTTGAAATTGTATTTTGGGACGAATTGAATCAGCCCAATGCAAATGATGCTCAATGTGATGAAAGTTGGTCGCTGAACAATATTCAAGTAAAATTATTATCAATTTGAAAAAGCAGATCATTTTAATTTTTTTTATAAGTATCGTTTGGATACCGGTGCTGGTCTCATTACGCGCCCAATCGTTGCCCGTGGGTTTTCCCTTGATCGAAGAAGGTTTGCGAAGAGGGCAACTGCTCGGAACAGTTGATTCTCTCTTGTCATTTAATATCAGGTCGCTCAATCACATTGAAGCACTGCAGCAAAATAAGCCTTCTTTTACTTTTGGTTCTATGCTCAGAAAGTCTGAAAATGAGCAATTCAATGTGCAGTTATTACCTATATCGAATCAAACAGAGTATACCAGCAACATCCCTTATCAGACCAATAATGGGCTCATGCTGCCGATAGCAGGATTTCAGTCGAGCCTCTCAGCAGGAGTTTATGCTAAGCTAGGCATCTTATCGCTTCAATTATATCCCACCCTCTATTATGGAATGAATCGAGAAGTTGACGGATATTCAAATATCAATAAAACGGATTGGGGACAGTCCCAAATAGCAGTATCCTATAAATTATTTACTTTGGCCTTGTCCAATCAAAATATGTGGTGGGGACCAAGTAAAAACAACGCCCTGATCCTATCCAACAATGCAGCAGGCTTCAAGCACATTTCTTTTAAATCAAGTCGACCGGTCAATATTTTTATTGGTCATTTGGAATGGGAACTCATAGGTGGCCGGTTGGATAATTCGCTTTATGCTTTACATTATCCCACCCAAGGTTATACTAGTATACCCTTTCTTGGACCTGCCAATCAGGACGCGCGCTATATGAATGGCATCAGTATCTCCTATCAGCCTAAATGGGTACACGGCTTATTTTTAGGAATCAACCGTGCCGTACAAATGTACTGGCAGACAGCGATTGATTATAATGAATTTCTTCCTGTCTTTGGAGATCTTTTTAGAACAGGGGCACAAGATGTGGGCACAGATGGACAAATTTCTATAACAACCCGATACATGATGCCCGCCGCTAGGGCAGAGCTCTATTTTGAGTATGGCAGAAATGATGCGGCCGGGAGCATCAGAGACTTTGCTCTGATACCCCAACATTCTCGTGCTTATGTTTTTGGGATTACCAAGATCGTTGAAACTCAAAAAGAACATAAGTTCATCTCTATGGAATTTGAAATGATTCAAATGGAACAAACTATTGATCGATTGGTTAGAGGTGCTGGGAGTTGGTATGTACACGGACAAGTAC
>Ga0209816_1002832_pt1 | contig 12096 bp, 11 predicted proteins | sample CoawatmetaG01DNA_FD_187509 | JGI IMG/M metagenome (GOLD analysis project Ga0209816, IMG submission 187509) | Marine microbial communities from the West Antarctic Peninsula - Coastal water metaG017-DNA (SPAdes) (version 2) | ecosystem: Environmental > Aquatic > Marine > Coastal ... | reverse complement strand
TCAAAATGTACAAAGAGCCTCAATAGGTTTTAATGAGCAAGATCATTCCCTTGATTATGAAGGGGAGCTTAAAAAGATATTCACTCCAGAATTCAGAAACCGTCTTTCAGAAATTATTTACTTTAATAAACTTAATGAAGAAGTTGTTGTCTTCGTAGTCAATAAATTTCTTTTTGAGCTTGAAGACGTTCTTGAAAAAAAGAATGTTTCATTGATTGTTTCAGATACGGCTCGAAAATGGTTTGCTGAAAATGGCTATGACTCTATGATGGGTGCTCGCCCAATGATGAGATTAATTGAAAGAGAGATACGTAAACCTCTTGCTGATGAACTTCTTTTTGGTAAGCTAAGCTCTGGTGGAATTGTTAAAGTAGGTGTTAGTAAAGACAAGATTGCCTTAGCAATTAGTTAATGAGAATTCTTATAAGTAATGATGATGGCTACCAGGCTAAGGGCATTAAGCAACTTACAAAGTCACTAAGTGAAATCGCAGAAGTAATTGTTGTTGCGCCAAGTGAGAATAAGTCTGCAGCAAGTAGCTCATTAACTCTTGGAAGGCCATTAAAACCAATTCAAATTGAGAAAAATATTTATGCAATTGATGCAACGCCTACTGATTGTGTTCATTTAGCATTGTGTGGTTTTATAAAGGAATCAATTGATTTAGTTGTAACTGGTATTAATTTTGGGGCAAATCTGGGGGATGATACCATCTATTCTGGAACCGTTGCTGGAGCTATAGAAGGTAGGTTTTTAGGACTACCATCAATTGCAATTTCTTTAGCTAGTTGGGAGTGTAATCACTTCGAGACAGCAGGTGAAATTGCCAAGAGATTAGTTACCCAAATTCATAAATCTGAACTATCTTACAACACTATTATTAATGTTAATGTTCCAGATATTCCTCTTAGCGAAATTAAAGGCATTAAGAGTACTCGCTTAGGTAATAGGCATAAATCTGAGCCAAGCATTAAAGATCCAAAGGATCCATCCCTCTATTTGATTGGTGAAAATGGAAAAGAAGCTGATAATTCAGAAGGCACAGATTTCCATGCAATTTCTAATAACTTTGTTTCAGTTACCCCTCTTCAGATTGATACAACGAATTACTCTGAACTAAAGCTAGTGAATGACTGGCTTCAAAAAATGGATTATTGATTCCAGGTATCTCGGAGCCCAACTGTTTTATTGAATACAAGTTCATCAGATTTACTATCTCTGCAGAAATATCCCTCTCGTTCAAACTGATAAGCTATCTCTGCTTTAGTATTTGATAAGCTTGGCTCTACAAACCCATTTTTTATCTCAAGAGAGTTGGGGTTAATTAAAGATGATAAATCATCAAAGGTAGTTGGACTTGATTCAAAAAAAAGGCGATCATATATTCTAAATTCAGCGCTAGTTGCTTTACTGGATTCAACAAAATGAATAACACCCTTGACTTTTCTACCATCAGGCGGATTTTTACCTAGAGTCGCCGAGTCATAGGAGCAGTAGACAGTTTGTACATTACCATCTTTGTCACTATCAAAATGAGTTGCCTTGACAACATAAGAATTCCTAAGGCGGACCTCTTTATTTATTGCTAGTCGTTTATATTTATTATTGGGAGCTACTTCTTTAAAGTCATTTTTATCAATATATATCTCACGACTAAAGAAAATCTCCCTAGTTCCCATCTCTTTATTTTGAGGATGAACAGGAGCTTGAAGGGATTCAATTTTACCTTCAGGATAATTTTCAATTATTAATTTAATGGGATTTATTACAGCCATTGAGCGAGGAGCAATAATATTTAGATCATCTCTAATTGATGATTCTAAAATTGAAATATCAGTCAAGCTATTAGCTTTTGAAACTCCAATTCTCTCACAGAAGTCTCTAATTGAAGCTGCCGTGTATCCTCTTCTTCTAAGTCCTGAAATAGTTGGCATCCTAGGATCATCCCAGCTATTTACATAATTGTTATCAATAAGGAGTTTTAATTTTCTTTTTGATGTTGTGGCATACTCCAAATTCAGCCGAGAAAATTCATATTGATGAGGCCTATCATTTTTGTTAAATTTGTCTATATTTTCTAAAGTCCAATTATAAATTCTTCGATTATCTTGAAACTCTAGAGTACATATTGAGTGCGTAATTCCTTCAATAGCATCCCCAAGACAATGTGCGAAATCGTACATTGGATAAATACACCATCGATTTTTTGTTTGATGATGTGTCTCAAATCTAATACGATAAAGAGTAGGATCTCGCATGCACATGAAGCTGGAAGACATATCAATTTTGGCTCTTAATACGCATTCACCTTCTTTAAACTTACCTGCTTTCATTTTTTTAAAAAGAGCGAGGTTTTCCTCAATACTTGTACCACGATATGGACTATTCTTTCCATGTTTTTTAAGAGTTCCACGATATTCACGAGTTTCTTCACTGCTCAAAAAGCATACATATGCTAAACCCTTAGAAATAAGCTCTTCAGCGCATTGATAAAATATATCAAAGTAGCTTGAGCTAAATTTTACTTCGCCATTCCAATGAAATCCTAGCCACTCAACATCTTTTTTAATTGAGTTGACATATACAATATCTTCTTTGGCTGGGTTAGTATCATCAAATCTTAAGTTACAATATCCGTCATAATCATTTGCTGTTCCAAAGTTAAGGCAAATAGATTTTGCATGACCAATATGAAGGTATCCATTAGGTTCTGGTGGAAACCTAGTTTTAATAACTGTATATCTTCCAGATGATAGGTCTTCATTGACAATATTGCGAATGAAATTAGTCGACTTTACTTCTTTATTTTGAGAATCCATTTATATTGGTTTTAAGTATGGCTTAGCTTTATTAATTATATCATTAAAAGCCTAATTTAATATCTAGCGCTTTAAACAGAATGCCTCTGTAAAATACTTTGTATGAAAATAGCTATTGTCAAACTCTCAGCTCTAGGCGATATTGTTCACGCAATGATTGTCTTACAATTTATAAAGAAAAATAATCAATCAATTGAGATTGATTGGATCGTAGAGGAGAGTTACAAAAACTTACTATATTTTAATCCTGACATAAATAAAGTTCATGTAGTAAATATTAAAAAAGCTAAGAAGGAAAAATCAATATATTTATTCTTAAGTGAATTAAAAAAGTTGAGAAATCTTGGTCCATACGATTTAGTAATTGATATGCAGGGACTTATTAAGTCAGCATTAATTGCTCGTTTAATTCCTTCTCCAATTACCTTGGGATTTGATAAGTCCTCAATAAGAGAAAGTATTGCTTCGATTTTCTATAATAAAACCTTTAATTATGGATACGATGAAAATATTATCGAAAGGAATTTAGCTTTAACTGAGTTCGCACTTGGAATAAAGATAATCAAAACACAAATTGAAAACAAATATCCTTTTTTATATTCAAATAAAAAATACTTGAATAGTAACTTTTCAAAAATTAAAAATAATGTTTTATTAGTTCCAGGTGCCTCTCATAAAACAAAATGTTATCCTGTCTCGAATTTAGCTGAATTAACGACTTTACTTGATGCAAACATTTTTATTATTTGGGGGAGTCAAAAAGAAAAAAAAATGGCAGATAAATTAAAGCTTATTTCCCCCAATGTAAATGTTTGTGAAAAACTATCTATAGATTTATTGATATCTTTAATTTCTCAGATGGATCTAATAATAGGACCAGATACTGGCCCTACGCATATGGGGTGGGCATTAAATATTCCTTCAATTACTTTATTTGGCCCTACCCCTGGAGATAGAAACTCTTACATAACAAAAGTGAATCAAATTATTGAATCAGATTCTAAGGTAAATCCTTTTAGAATAGATAAAAATGATTATTCAATAAAAGATATTAGTGTTCAAGAGATTCAAAAAATTTCTAAAGAGTTATTAAGCCAATAATATAAAAAATTAATTAATAATTACTTGATTAGTCTCATTAATTGACTCTAAGATATACTTAGCATGTGAATCTATTTCATTAATTTTATGACCACTCTTAACAAGAATAGTATTAGTAATATCTGAGTTTTTTGCAGCAATAATATCATCTTCTTTATCGCCTATAAGCCAAGAATTTTGCATATCTATATTGTACTTATCTTTTGCTGCTAGAAGCATTCCAGGTTTTGGTTTTCTACACTTGCAATTTGATTCTGGTGAATGAGGACAATGAAAAATATCTAGTATTTTTATATCATTTTTTTTAAACTCATCCACCATCCAATTGCTTAAGATTTCAAAGTCTGTCTCATTGTAATATCCTCGTGAAATCCCAGATTGATTTGTAATTATAATAATTTCATAACCTAACATATTTAAATATTGACAAATTTTAAAAACCCCATCAATAAATTCAAAATCTTCGATTTTATGTAAATAATGCACTTCTTTATTAATCACTCCATCCCGATCAAGAAAAATAGTTTTTATAGCCATATATTAAGGTGAGTATAATTAGTTTCAATGTTTTAACGCTTATTGTAAAGTATCCTAATGCTGGAAAAAATTGATCTCGATAAAATTTACCAATATTTATTAACTATACTGGCATTTCTACTGCCTTTAACAGTCTCTGGTGCCAATATAATTATTGTTATCATTTGTTTCCTTTGGCTTTTTTCTGGAGATTACAAGGCCAAATATAATCAAATAATTAGTAGTAAGTTGATGATTACTTCTATAGTTTTTTATTCTTTCCATATTATTGCTATGATTTGGACTGAAGATCTTAATTGGGGACTTCATATTCTTCATAAAATGTGGTATTTTTTATTGCTTTTTCCAATTCTTTTTACTATAGTTAAAAAAGATTATATTCCGAAATATATAGCAGCTTTTTTACTTGCAATCTCAATTACTGAGGTTTTTTCTTACTTAATATGGTTTGAAGTATTGCCACCATTTAAAAATGCAACTGTTGAAAATCCTACGCCTTTTATGAGCCATATTTCTTACAATCCTATATTAGCATTTGCTACATATCTAGTTCTTCATCAAATATTTTTTAATAAAAAATTAACAAATTTTGTATATTCGCTGTACGCCTTTTTTGCAATTAGTATGACGATTAATATGTTTATTACTGGTGGTCGTGCAGGCCAAGTGGTATTTTTTGTAATGTTATCAATACTAATTTTTCAGGTTCTAGATAAACAACGAATTAAGTCATTAGTAGCAATTTTTATAGTAATCCCTACGATATTTTTTGGTGCTTACAATACAAGTGATCTTTTTCATAAAAGAGTTAATTTAGCAATAAATGAGTCCATAAGTTGCTCAAATTGGAATTATACCTCTGTGTGTTCAAGAATAAATTATGCAAAAAATTCGTGGCAGGTTATCAAAGAAAACCCAATGATTGGTATTGGAACTGGGGACTTTCCAATTGAGTACTCTAAAATTAATCAAATCAATTCACCTGAACTTCCAAATACCACAAATCCTCATAATATGTATACACTTATACTAATGCAGCTTGGTTTAGTTGGTCTTTTTAGTATGCTTAGTATTTTTTATTATCAAATAAGACTCTCATTTAATTCCCCAACAAAAATTATACGAGATGCTGGCGTTACTCTTCCTTTAATGTTTTTAGTTATGATGTTAAGTGACTCTTACCTTCTAGGCCACTATACAACCCTGATGTATATATTCTTTAGTTCATTCTTATATAAAGATTTTGAGAAAAAATAAAAAAATTCTTATAATTATTCAACGCTCGAATGGAGATGTTTTTTTAAGTACTACACTAATTAATAACCTCTACAGTTTTTATCAATCACCTGAAATTGACTTGCTTGTTAATGATGATACTTATCCATTAGCCAGTCTTCTTCCAAATATTAATTTTATACATACATTTTCTTATGCAAAAAAACAAGAAAATCAATGGAAACAAGAGAAAAATCTCATATTGTCTTTATTTAAAAAATATGATTTAAGTATTAATTTAACAGCAAGTGACCGAAGTGTTATTTATGCCCTTATTGCTGGTAATGTTTCTATTAGTGCAGTTGAAAAGGATAAACGTAAATCCTGGTGGAAAAAAATACTACTTAGCCATCATTATTATTTTGATGCATCAAAGCACATACTATTAAACAACTTACAACCCTTAAGAAAACTAAAAATTAAACATGATAACCTTCAATCATCTATTAGCTTTTCAAAAAAAAATTATTCTGATATTCAAAGCAAATTAGAGAATAAAGGCATTAATAAATTTATTATTTTTCATCCTTCAGCCCAATATAACTACAAAATTTATCCAAAAAGATTGAGAGATAAATTACTTAATTTTCTTAACAGTTTAGAAGTACCAATAATTATTACTGGTGGCAGTACTGAAATTGACTTAAATATAAAAAAAGAAATACCATCTTTATCCAATATTTATAATTTTATTGGAGATACTAGTCTAAAAGACTATTTTATTTTAAGTGAACTGGCATTAGCATATATTGGAATGGATACTTTAAATATGCATATAGCAGCTTCACATAATAAACGTATTTTTGCAATTTTTGGTCCAACTAATTTATCTATGTGGTCCCCTTGGTCTAATCAGTTAAAAATATCTACTACAATAAATAAATCCATACAAACTTATGGAAAAAATACAATTTTTCAAGCTAATATGCTTTGCGTAGCATGTGGTGAAAAAGGCTGTAATGGATCTGGTAAAAGTCAATGTTTAGAGAATATTAATCCAAAGATAATTTTTGAGGAAGTTAGTAATTGGTATAAAAATGTTTAACTATAAAAAGACATATATTCTTCCATTTAAATTTGAAATTCCAACCTATACTGAAAAATTTCTTAATAATAGATCAATCGTTCAAAGCAGGTTTAAATATATTAAGCGTTACTTATTTATACTTTTCAAAGACCAAAAATTATTAGAAGTTTATAAAATATCTGCTAAACATCAAAATATTTTGTGGATTAATTTTTCAGCTCCAAGTTTGGGTGATAGTCTGATGGATCTATCTAGTCGTGTATTGCTATTAGATAAAAAAATTGATTTATTGACTGATATAAATAATTCTAGCCTTTATGACCATGATTCATGTTTTTCCTCTATTTTTACTAATTTTAAAGATTTAGCTAACAGAAATTATGATCTCGTGATTGTTGACTCTTACAGTACGCAAAGTATCAAAATAAAGACTAAGGTTGCCCCTTTAACCCCTTATGTAGGGTTATATGGATACTTTAATGGACCTGAAGTAAATCGTGTACTTTTTAGTTTTCATCAAATGAATAAACTGTTAGGTTATCCTCAATCTAAAGGTGAAATTAACAGTGAGGCTAAAAGTTCAATATCAATATCAATTCATGACAAACGAATTGTCGAATCACTCAAGTTGCCAGTTACTTTTATAGCCATAGTTATTGGAGGAGAATGGAAATATAGGGCTTACAAATATTGGGCGAAAGTTATTGAAAAATTACTAGTGCTAGATAATAATTTAAATTTAATTCTGCTTGGCTCTGATAATGCTAAAGAAATTGAAGGTGAGATTTTAACAAAATTTGTAACTCCTAATTTAACAAGCTACGTTTCAAAATTGACCTTTAATCAATCAGCTCAGATAATCAGCCAAGCAAATTTTTTGTTTTGTTGTGATGGCGGACTAATGCATGCTGCAAATGCTCTTGAAACCAAAATCATACCTTTATTTGCAAGGCTTGATCCTGAGATGCAATTGACATCATCTTGCAAGTCATTTCCACTATTTGACCTGTTTGATGTTAATAATATTTCAGTTGAAGATATCATTCAAAAATACTCTGAAGCAACTAGCTTCGATCATAATCATCTTTTAACCTAATAATATCGTCCTCTCCTAAATAGTCTCCAGTTTGGACTTCAATAATTTCTAGAGGAGTGCGTTGTTTATTTTCTACTCTATGAATTGTGCCTTTTGGTATAAAAGTTGATTGATTGATTTTTAATTCAATTATTGTTTCACCACTTGTAACCGTTGCTAATCCTTTAACAACGACCCAATGTTCTGCTCTATGAAGATGTTTTTGTAGAGATATTTTTGCTCCAGGATTAATTAATAATCTCTTTACTTGGAAGCCATCACCAGATTCAAGTAAATCATAATATCCCCATGGTCTATAAATTTTTCGATGAAAATTAGTCTCATTTCTCAGGGATTCATTTAGCTTATTGACAATGGTATTTATTTGTTGGGAATATTCCTTATTTGCAACTAATAATGCATCCTTCGTATCAATAATAATTAGATTATTAACCCCTATGGCGGATACCAATCGATTTGAACTTGAAGTATAGGTATTTTTTACATCTTTAAGAATGACATCACCCTCAACGACATTACCATCTTTATCTTTATCTTTTAATTCCCATAAAGAATTCCAAGATCCAATATCACTCCATGAACTATTTAATGGAACTACAACGCTATTAGTTGTTTTTTCCATCACCGCATAGTCAATTGATTTATTAGGACACGCATTAAATTCATGATTATCTATTCGTATGAAATCAGAATCATTGTGATTTACTATTAGAGATTTTTGGCAGGCAGAAAATATTTCTGGTTCAAACATACTAAGCTCCTTAAGATAAACAGATGCTTTGAACATGAAAATACCACTATTCCAAAAATAATTACCACTATTAAGATATGATTTTGCATCTTTTAAATTTGGTTTTTCATTAAAAGATTTGATGGAATAATATTCTTTATCTATCTTTAAGTCTGCTTCAATATACCCATATCCAGTTTCAGGTTTAGTAGGCAAAACCCCAAAAGTGACTAATTTTCCATTTTCTGCAAGAGGTTCTGCAATTTTAATTGCCTTATGAAACGCTTCCATATTATCTATATGATGATCTGCTGACAGCACTAAAAGGGTGCAGTCTTTTTCATTTTTTATTGAATTAAGTGCTGCTAGTGCCACAGCAGGAGCAGTATTTTTCCCAATGGGCTCAAGAATTATGCCACTTGATTTTTTATTTATTTGTCTTAGCTGCTCAGCAGCCAAAAAACGATGCTCTTCGTTACAAACAATAATTGGTTCAATCAAATCTTTTGGCAATCTTAAAATTGTATCTTGAAAAAGAGTTGAATCGTTTATTAAGTTAATAAATTGTTTGGGATGAAGTGATCTAGAAATTGGCCATAACCTTGTTCCACTTCCACCAGAAAGAATAATTGGAGCTATCATTTATTGGCTTTATGTATTGAAGTTACTTTAGGAGGAGACCAATTTTTCTGTGATTCAGTTAATTTAACATATCGATAGAACGTACCCTCAAAATTACCAAAGGCTATAACAAAGCCTGCTCCACCATCTAAGAATCCAAGTTTAAAAATGTAATGCTTTAAAAAAGACCATAAACCATGTAAAAAAGCTTTGAATACACTTCCAGCAATAGCTCTTTCTTGAAGCTTAGCTACACCAAGAGTTGAGTATCGATTGGCTTTATTAATGACCTCCTCTATATTCTTGAATGGAAATTGCCATATGATATTACTAATAACACCAATTTTTTTATCACTATGACTAATATACCCCTCATGTACAGGCTGTAAGTCATAACTCATTTTTCCATTTCTAAATAATTGAGGCTGTCTAAAATTAGGATACCAGCCTGAATGTTTAATCCACTTTCCCATAAAGAAATTCTTTCTTGGAATTCGATAAATATCAAGTGGAGAGTTTTCTATAAGAGATAATATTTCATCTCTAGCCTCTAAAGTGCAGCGTTCATCTGAGTCTAAACTAAAGATCCAGTCACCAGTACAATGCATAATAGCTTGATTGCGAAGATCACCGTAGCCTTTAAATTCGATATGCACAACTTTTGCACCTAATTTTTCAGCAATTTTAGTTGTTCCATCAGTACTATGTGAATCAGCCAAAATGATTTCATCAGCCCATAAAACACTACTGATACAGTCACTGATTTTTTCTGCTTCATTATAAGCAATGATGTAGACTGAAATTTTCATAGCTTGATATTATAAGTAATTTTATCTGGTAAAAATGCTACTTAACTACTAACGATTTAAATACATTATATGCTCGTAAGTTTAATCATTACTACTTATAATAGACCTGATGCATTATTACTTGTGTTACAAAGTGTAGAGAGGCAAACTACCATACCATTCAATATTATTATTGCAGATGATGGTAGCAATAATGAAACTAAAGAAATAATTCAAAATTTTCAAATATCAACTCAATTGAATGTTATCCATTCATGGCAAAAAAATAAAGGTTTTAGAGTTGCTAAATCAAGAAATAAAGCTATTGCAAAGTCTGATGCTGATTATATTGTTGTAATTGATGGAGACATGATTCTTCATCCATATTTTTTGCAAGATCATATTAACAATGCTGAAATAGGCTATTTCATTCAAGGTGCTCGAGCTTTGTTAACAAAAGAGGCAACTCAAGTTGTTCTTTCAGGAGAAAGAGTGAATTTTTGTTTTTTTTCCTCAGGTATTAAAAACCGTAAAAATTTAATTCATTCTAATTTTTTGTCAAAAATTTTTCTTAAAAAGAAAAACTTCTTAAGAGGAATAAAAACCTGCAATATGTCATTTTTTAAAAAAGATTATTTAAATATAAATGGCTTTAATAATGATTTTGAGGGGTGGGGTAGAGAGGATAGTGAATTTGCAGTTCGACTATTAAATAATGGAGTTATTCGTAAAAATCTTCATTTTAATGCAATACAGTTACACTTGTGGCATATTGAAATTATTAGAACATCTTTAAAGAAAAATGATTTAATCTTAAAATCTACAATTAAAGGTAATGCCAAATGGTGCAACAATGGCATTGATAAGTATTTATAGTTATGACCATAAATAGCAAAATTAAGGGTGAACTTCTTAAAATATTTGGCAGTAAAAAACCAGTTGATTTCGACATAAAAAATGCTAAAAATGTATTATTTTTTCGTTATGATCGTATTGGTGATATGGTTATAACTACATCTGTATTTAGAGAACTAAAGCTAGCTTATCCTCATATTCAAATAACTGTCTTAGCTAGTAAAACAAATCGTGAGGTACTTTTAAATAATCCATATATAGCCAAAATAGTAACTAATCATAAAAATCATTTTTTTTTAGACTTGGTCTCACTTTTAAAACTAAGAAAAAAAAAGTTTGATGTTTGCATTGAATTTGATCATTCAGTTGTTCCGCATGCAATTCTTCGATTAAAAGTGATAAACCCAAAAAAAGTAATTTCTATAAAAAAAGATGGAAGATATGGTGTCAATGGGTATGAATTATCTTTGTATGATATTTATGCTGAAAAACCAACAAAAAGACATTTTCGTGATATTTGGCTGGGCGTATTAAAACCATTTAACATTACCCCAAAATCTAATGAGTATGATTTATTTGTAAGCGATGAACTTAAGAGCCAAGCCCAAAATTTTACTAAACAATATTCTTCAAATTTTCTAGTAGGTATTAATCTTGAAGGAGCTGTTGAAGGAAAAAAAATAAAATTTCCTGAACTGTTAAAGATATGTAAAGGACTAAATAAGCAAGATAAAAATATTCAAATTATAATATTATGTGCACCAAATAATTTTCAAGAAACTAGTTTAAATGTTCAGAAAATGGCACTAAATTATGTTGAAATGAGCTATAAAACTAATAGAATCTTGTCTGTTGCAGCACTGATTATTCAGTTAGATTTAATTATTACTCCAGATACGTCTATAGTGCATATCGCTTCAGCTTTTAATAAGCCTGTAGTTTCTATTCATGAGGATAATAGAGATAGTTATGAATTATTTGCCCCAACAAGTAAACTAAATAGAACAGTGTTTTCCATATCAAAGAAAAGTTTGCAGGGATTTTCCGTAGATTTATTGATTAAACATTGTATCGAATTAATTAATATTATTAAAAAGGTAGATTATGAGTAGTAGAAGATTAAAATATTTAATAAAATCAAAGTCATTAAGTTTTGTAAAAAATCTTAAGGACAAAAGTCATAATATTAATTCTATCATTTGGAATGATAAAAAAGTCTTTTATAGATCTAGTACGAGTGATATGAC
>Ga0209816_1002819_pt1 | contig 12134 bp, 11 predicted proteins | sample CoawatmetaG01DNA_FD_187509 | JGI IMG/M metagenome (GOLD analysis project Ga0209816, IMG submission 187509) | Marine microbial communities from the West Antarctic Peninsula - Coastal water metaG017-DNA (SPAdes) (version 2) | ecosystem: Environmental > Aquatic > Marine > Coastal ... | reverse complement strand
TAAAGCCTCATCATATTTCTCTTTTAAGAATTGATAAGGAATTTCTTGATTTAAGTTATTAAATTGGATCATTGTGTTAAAAATATAAAAATTAATTATATACGCCTTATTACCAATCAAGAACTTTAAGAACCAAATCTATAAACAAAAAAAGCTGCATAATGCAGCTTTTCATATCTATTCATTTTTTTAAAAGTTGATAAACATATTTATCGCATTCTAAATACTTTGGCTTCGTTTTATTAGTTTTTGGCCTGACTCTTCTTGCGAAGTTGATTAAACGACCTCTGCTCGTAACGCATAAGTTTTCGATGTGCCTCAAATTTTTCGCACATCAAGCTCGTAAGATTATTATCTTTTGTAACCTGTTTGCTCAGCAACCCAACAATCGCCCTGCGCTAATTCATTTAGGGTGGGTGAAGCACTTGATTTGTTGAAAGAAGGCGAAGGTATAGAAAAGATAATTCTTAGAAGAGGCTGACAGATGGATTCGACCGCCATGAAATACCTTAGACACTAAAGCTTTAGGATGCTTATTCAGTATCAAAGGTTCTATTTTTAGAGTTATCTTCAATAAACTCATAACGTAGAGTTCTATCCAGCCCATCTCCCAATGAAACTGGAGCAATAAAGCCTGTCATACCAGCCGATGATCTGAATTGAGTAGTTCCCATAAACTTTTTAACACGAATACTACTTACTGGTAATGATCTATTGATTATCTTAGCAACCGCATCAGCAAAATAACCAATCAATATACCCAAGAAGCCTGGCAACCTTAATCCAACATTATTCTTGCTAAATAGTGTGTTTCTTACTGCAGATATAAGAGTGTTCATATCTAAGTCTGGTTTATCGATGTAATTGTATATGTGTACCCCAGGTTTAAATGAAAGGCTGTGCTCAAGAAAGGCAGCCACATTCTCGACATAGGCCATAGACTTTATGTTTTTACCGTCTCCGAACATCATAAATTTACGGGATGCAATTTGCTTTAACAAGTTAAAGACATTACCTCTATTGCCTTCTCCAAATATAACTGTCGGCCTTACAACCACAAGAGATCGGACATCTGGATCCTCAGCTTGCCATGCCTTATAAACGCCCTCAGCCAAAAATTTAGTGCGGCCGTAGTCATTAAAGTAATTTGGCTCACCCGTCTCGTCTGTATCTGCAGGAGCAAAGCCGTATATCGCAACAGAACTCGTAAATACTATCTTATTTACACTATATTTTCGGGCCGCCGTACAGACATTGATAGCTCCTTGGACATTAACATCATCATAACGACTTAATGGCCTAACATCATCTCGATGGACAGCCGCTAAATTTATAATACTTTCAAATCCATCAAGTTGATCAAGGGATTTTGTATCTTCAACATCAAGATAACTTATATTATCCGTTCTTTCTGCAATATTAATATCACATACTATATAGTTTAAAACTGACCGATCGAAACGAGCAGCTAACCGACTACCAACAAATCCAGCGCCACCAATAATCGCAATTTTATCCTTTACCATTTGTACACCCCATTATTTAGTTAGCTTATCAAGAGCTCTTAAGGCGTCTCTAATTCCGATCTCCCAATCAGATCCCTTAAATCTAAAAACAGCCTCAAATTGAGTGGAATCTAACCTTGAGTTCTTTGGCCTTAGCGCTGGTGTAGGGTATTCTTTTGAAGAAATCGGTATCACAATAGGCATAATATTTCCCACGCCTATGTTATGAGTCGAATTAAAAATTTGCTTAGCAAAATGGGCCCAAGAACATGAGGTTACGCCTGCATAGTGATAAACACCCATTCCTTTACCCGACATTAAGACTGGTAAAGTTGCAATGACAGCTTTAGCTATGTCCGGAGCATAGGTAGGACTGCCAACTTGGTCATCCACCACACTGATTTTGTCTTTTTGACTGCCTATACGTAACATAGTTTTTAAGAAATTATTGCCGAACTCACTAAAAACCCACGCAGTTCGTATTATTAAATATTTACAACTTGCAGACTGAATTGCCAATTCTCCGTCTAGCTTAGACTGACCGTACACAGTTTGGGGATTAGTGATATCGGTCTCATTATAAGGACGATCCAGATCACCATCAAAAACATAATCAGTAGAGATATGAACTAGCAAGCAATTAATCTCATGACATGTTTTAGCAATATTAGCAACCGCAAGATGATTGATTAATATTGCTGTTTCTGCATCGCTCTCGGCACTATCGACTGCCATGAAGGCTGTTGTGTTTATCACTACATCAGGGTCAATTCTTGTGATTTTGTCTTTTGCTACTAACAAATCACCAACATCGATCTGTTCGCGAGATGTATAAATAACATTATGGTTCGTATACTGAAATTCTTTCTCAAGACATTGCCCGAGTTGACCTTTGGAGCCTAAAACCAAAATTTTCATATTCCAAGATCATCCATGATTGGAGCATTTGCATCTCTATCAACTAAAGACACTGGGTTTGAAGGCCAATCAATATTTAGTCTAGGGTCATCCCACCTAATAGTAACCTCATCCTTCGGGTCATAAAAATCAGTGCACTTATACTCAAGGTCAGTCGAATCTTCGAGGACAAGAAATCCATGACCAAAGCCCGGAGGGACCCAAAATTGCTTTTTATTATCACCAGAAAGTATCACGGCTTCATATTGTCCAAACGTACTCGACTCATGACGAAGATCTATCGCTACATCATAAACCGAACCACGAGATACTCGAACCAGCTTACCTTGTGGTCTCGATTTTTGAAAATGCATCCCACGTAATACCCCTTTAGATGATCTAGAGTGATTATCTTGCACAAATGGTAAAGTTATAGATGCTAAATCAGCGTACCTTTCACGCTGGTATGTTTCCAGAAAAAAACCACGCTGATCTCCAAAAACCTTTGGCTCAATAATCACACAACCATCTAATTTAGTTTTAACTACTTTCATTGAAATCCATTCGCTACTTTTTTAAGATATTTACCATACTCAGTCTTAATAAGTTGGTCTGCTTGGTCATTTAGATCATTATTTGAAATCCATCCTTGATTGAAAGCAATTTCTTCTAAGCACGCAACCTTTAACCCTTGCCTGTGTTCAATAGTTTGAACAAACTGCCCAGCTTCAAGTAACGAATCATGCGTTCCAGTATCTAGCCAAGCAAAACCACGCCCAAATAGTTCTACCCTTAGATCGCCTCTATCTAGGTAAGCTCTATTAATGTCAGTAATTTCAAGTTCCCCTCGAGATGAGGGCTGAATTGATTTGGCAATATCAATAACATCGTTGTCATAAAAATATAAACCGGTAACTGCATAATTAGACTTAGGTGAAGATGGCTTTTCTTCAATCGAAATCACATCACCCATATTGTCAAACTCCACGACTCCAAATCTCTCTGGATCCCGCACGTGATATCCAAAAACGGTTGCACCCCTATCGTTTTTAACTGCCGCTTCTAATTTTTCAGAAAAATGCTGGCCATAAAATAAATTATCTCCCAGCACTAAAGCTACTCTATCTTTTCCAATAAAATCAGCGCCGATAATGAAAGCCTCTGCAAGTCCATTTGGATGGGCCTGAATGCCATATTCAATACTCAACCCAAATTGGGATCCATCACCAAAGAGTCTTCGATACCCTTGGATATCGTCGGGAGTTGAAATTATCAAAATTTCTTGTATCCCCGCAAGCATAAGAACTGATAATGGATAATATAATAATGGTTTATCGTAGACAGCGAGCAAGTGCTTAGAAACTCCTAAAGTGATAGGGTGCAATCTAGTGCCAGATCCTCCGGCTAATATAATTCCTTTATATTTATTCACAAATATTTTTCCTTAAATATAGCTTCACTATTTTGAGAGTTGCAAAACATAGAAAGCTCGAGAACATCGCAGCCAAAATCAATCCAAATACCATTCATTATTTTGGGCCCATGAAACGGTCTTTGAAACACCTTCTCTCATGCTGGTCTTGGGTTTCCAGCCCAGCAGTTCATAGGCCTTATCCACAGCTGGCACTCGCCTCGGGATATCTTCATATACCGCGCCATATTTTTCTGAAGTCAAAATATTGATTACGGGAAGATCTGAGTTAGCCGCAGAAAGAACTGCGTCAACAACTTCGCTCATATTGTTCTCTACGGGATTACCTAAATTAATAACCTCTCCGTTTGCAGCATCTAGAGTCGCAGCCAAAATCAACCCATCAATAACATCATCTATATATGTGAAGCATCTAGTTTGATCTCCACCATCATAAAGTTCTGGAGACAGCCCATTAAGAACTCTATGAATTGATTTTGACACTACATAGATAGGATTCTGTCTTGGGCCGTACACATTAAAAAACCGAACAATCGACATAGGCCAGTTTTCTTTATGGTGAACCGCAAACAGCATATGTTCGCACATAGCCTTTGCTGTCGAGTAAGACCAGCGGTCTACATTGGTCGGACCTACCACCCTATCTCCTGTCTCATTCCAAGGTATGTTAGGATTTTTCCCATATACCTCTGATGTCGAAGCAAACAACATTCTTACATTATTTTTCTGACACAACTCTATCAGGGCTCTTGTTCCAAAAACTCCGACGTCTATGAGGCTTAAAGGGTCTTCCATATACCGATTAACACCTACTACCGAGGCTAGGTGATATACAACCGTTGCGTCAACCTGAAAAAACTTTTCCAAATCATCTCTGGATCGTATATCACCACAGAAGTACTTAAAGTTTTTATGATTTTTTACATTTATTAGATTTTTGTTAGTACTAAGATCAATCGTATCAAATCCATGTACCTCATGACCAAGTTCAAGTAACGTTTCAACTAGGTGGCTACCAATTAAACCAGCAACGCCTGTAACCATAATTTTACTTTTCATATTCAACATCCTATTTATTCGTCTTTAAATTAATTTTTCGATCCAAAAGAACGTCCTACTCCTTTGTACGAAACACCTAAATCAACCAACTGAGCTATCTCATCTTTAGATAGATAGCGCCGGCCATCATAAACTAAACCTTTATTTGACATATGTTCAGCAATTTCAGGCATGGAAATAACCGCAATGTCTGAGTGCGCAGCACCAAATACTAAACAATCTGAATTACTTAAGCATTCTTGCCAACTTTTAGTACGGAAAACTCTCTCGTCGGTGATCGCACCTTCAGAAATAGTCGAATCGAAAACACTAATGTGCTTTAACCCCCTATTGAAAAGTTCCTTTACAAACTTTTCCATCGGCGTAAAACGAATATCACCAGAATTAGTTTTAAAGGAGTAACCCAAAATAGCAAGTTTAACACTGTCTAAGTCTTCATTTTTTGCAGCAAAATGAGCAATAATATTATCAGCTACATAAGAAGGCATCATGTCATTAACACGCCTACCCGTTCCAGGTAACTTGATATGCGCACCGTTTTTTTCACCTAAAGATGAGACAAACCAAGGATCTTTTGTCAGGCAATATCCTCCCACACCAATTGAAGGAGTCAGGATATTCACAAAGTGCTGGCCCTTTTTAAGAGAGTTAGCACCTTGGATTATTTCTAGAATATCTAGGTTATAGGGAAGTGAATCGCATAAAATGGCTAACTCATTCGCCAAAGCTATATTTAGATCAATCCATTGATTGTTAGCCAGTTTTACTAACTCAGCCGATTCACAGGAAGAAACCTTAATTACTTCTACACCCAATGTCGTTGACCAAAAATCAGCACAGCGCTCGGTACTCTTATCGTTAATACCGCCAACTACAATTGGTAATGTTCTAAACTCCTGAATAGCATTTCCTTCAGCTAGTCTCTCTGGAGAGAATCCTATAAACACGTTCTTTTTCTCAGCTAAAAACTCATTAGCCATTTGTCTAGTTACTCCGGGAGGAACCGTGCTTTTCACCATAATTATCTGGCCATCATTAACATAGCCAGAAAGCATTTTGAATACATCACGTATAGCCGACAAGTCTGCATCAAACTCGTCTGAAAGAGGGGTACCAACCGTTACTAATACAACATCGCTTCCTGAAATAGAATCATAAGAAGTCGAGCCAGACAAATTTTTATTCTCTACTCCTTTTTTAATCAATTCTCTCAGAGCGGGCTCAGGAACATGGCATATACCCTGATTGAGATCATTCATAGATGACACGTTACTATCAATAGCATGAACACTATGTCCAAGCTCCGCGTAAACTGCACCAATTACTGCACCAATATAACCAAATCCAACTATTGATATCTTCATATAATCCTTTAATATATTTTTATAAGTTAATTTCTTTGACGCGCCCTTACTTTTTGTACTTTTAATGACACACCGCTGGCTATGCTAAATAAAGTATTTTAGTGACTCGCGTAAGTTTTTTTCCTGCTGTACCTATTCATCATACCATCACAACTGAGGTCTTTTAAGCTGTGTTTTTGAGTAACGAAATTCACTGATGCCTTTCTGGCGAAATAAAGTTTAATTTTGCTCATTAAGGATGTAAAACACATCATAGCTATATATAGCAATCCCAGTTGCAAAGACAAACTCGTACAGCTCCTGGTTATCAAAAGGAGCAGAACTTACTTCAGGAAAATAACTTAGTATAATACCAAGACCGTAATATCCTGCCGGAATTGAGAAAAAATAGAAAAGCGTGCCATCAGGTTGCCAAAAATAAAATTTCTTTCTGTACAGACTACTTAAAGAGAGCAAACTGAATGCTGAAAATATCATAAAATAAGCATAATGTAGAAAAGGTTGGATCAATTTTAGATTATGCACTGTAGTTTCACCTTGAGCATTATGACTAGAGATAAAGTCATTTGAATAATTAAACAATCTCTCACCCCAGGATATCTCTTCGCCTGCCCAGACAAAGAATGTAAGCGACATTAAATAAAAAATAATTTTTTGCTGATTATTGATTGCCTTGCTTAAAAAGCCACTCAAAGCAAAAGTTAAAGAAGCAATTATTAAAAATATAACCGATAAGTTTTCGAGTAGACCATCCTCCTTTTGTAGCCACCAAAAAAAAGCAGAACCCAGAGGGTCATAACCTAGAGAAGCATAAATCCCGAATAATAAAACAAAAGGTACTGTGTTGGCTTGTTTATGAATGAAGATTATATTTTTCATGAAACTTTTATCCTTAGAATACAATAAATCATCGTCTTTATAGTAGGCCAAGCTTTTAAGTGGTGCAATACAAGATTAAAAGAGTACGAGATATATTTTTATGCTCGAAAATATTTGTATAGTAAGCGCTTTAAAAGAGGTGGAGAAAGTCGCAAGACAGATCTAGATACTATATTAGTGACCAATCTAAATAAAGAAATAAAACCTGAAGAATACATGCTTATATAGATCTTAAATTCACCCTTTAAAAAATCTAATCCTCGCCGATCTGAAAAACCTTTTCCAGTCCTCATGTTAACGAGCAAATCTGGTAAATTTGCAAGTTTAAAACCGGCGTCTAATAACTTAAACCAAAGGAAATAGTCTTCTGGCGAAAACTCATCGTAACAGCCCACAGCGAATACTGCTTCCTTTCGAAAAAAAACTGAGGGATGAGATAGCGGATTGCGACGCCTGCAAAACTTAACGATCTCACTATGTTTAAGCGGAACCTTTCTATATTTAATAAGCTTAGTAAGGCTCTCATCATATTCCGCAACCCAAGAACCAAAACAATCCACATCCGGATTTTTAATTATAAATTGTGTTTGCAAGTAGAACCTATCTGGTAAAGAGATATCATCTGAATCCATCCGGGCTACATAATCATAGTCACAATGCATGAGACCATGATTAAGTGCTGGCGCAAGTCCGGCATTCAGCTCTAAATTAACAATCTTTAAAACGCCACCTAATTTGTAGCTCCAAGAGGACACGATATCCTCTAAGCCTTTTGGCAAGAGACCATTTTTCACTAAAACTATCTGAGTTGGCTTTAGACGTTGAGCATCCCATATTGATTCTAGTGATTGATTCAGAAAATCCGGCTTCTCCTTAGCGTATACAGACATAAGGACTGAAAAATCTAAAAACATAAAGTTTAATCCGATTATAAAAAGATATTAGTGATTGGGTACTTGATAACTTGGTGCATTAAAAAACCTTATCTTTAAGCAAGGTTAAACACCAGCCTGCAAATATACATAAGATATAAACGCCCTAAATCAATCATTGAGATTAGAAATGATCTCCTGAGCAGCCAGATAAACTGCTTCATAAGAACTTTTTGCAGGCGACCAACCATGTGCCTTAAGCCGCGATACATCATATGAAAACTTAGGAACGTCACCAACCCATCCCTTCTCACCCTGTCCAAATCTTATTTCCGCATTAGGAGCAACTAATTCCACGACAATTTTTGCTATCTCACTAACTAAGATTCCACCATCATCACATCCAATATTAATTATCTCAGTCGTATTTTTCATGCCAATTTTATTGGACACGTGAGTCATCGCATCGACCAACTCCGAAACATGCAAATAACTTTTCTTTTGTGAACCATTACCAAGCACATGCAGGCAATTTGGAGTTTTAACAAGCTTTCTAACAAAGTCTAAAATAACACCATGGGTCGCTGGAGTACCCACGACATTTGGAAATCTGAAGATGCATGCCGAGTCAAGAAAAGATTCGCATGCAGCACTTATCTGAGCTTCAGAAGCCAGTTTCATCGCCCCATAGTTCGATATTGGTTTTAAAGGGCCTAGATTCTCACTTAGTGGATGCGCGCCCCAATCACCATATACAGCGGAACTAGATGCAAAATTGAATTTCTTAACACTATAATGCTGGCAGCCTTTTAGTAGTTCAAAAGTGGTAAGGAATGTATCCTTGAGATCAACATTTGGATTATCAACGCCGGCCGGAATGTCTGAATTCGCAGCCAAATGCCATACTTCGTCTACCCGCCCAAACTTAGCGATACTATACTCAAATAATTGCTCTACCCCAACGTAGGACGACAAATCAACCTCAAAGCAATCATCAAAATCTTCAGAAATATTTTTTTTGATATTTCCTAGCGAGCCAAGAGAAAAGTTATCACCTATTACGACATTATTCCCTTGATCCTGCAGAATATTAGCTAAATTCACTCCAATGAAACCTGCACCACCAGCTATTAGGCATACCTTTTTAGATTTATACATCACTACAACCCCAATAAAAAATTATAATCTTGATTTAATATCACCGGCACATATTGTCTTCATAACTAGATGACCAAAAGATAAGTGAATATCCTCACATATTTGCATATCCCAGCTCGGGGTGTGAAAAACCTCATCACACATAGAAAGGGCTTTGCCTCCGTCATAACCTAGAATACCTAAAACCTTACCTCCGTTAGTGCGAGCCGCGGAAATTGCGCGTAAGATATTTGGTGAATTGCCACTTCCAGAAACGACAACAAGCAAGTCACCTTCATCCATGATCGCCTCAATTTGCCCAGAAAAAACCTCATCATAATGTGTGTCATTACCAAACGCAGTAATCAAACCTACGTTATCGGTAAGAGACAATCCTCTTAATTTTTTTCCAGTAGATAAATTATACATTTTATTCCAATCAGTAATATAGTGACTGGCAGTAGAGGCACTTCCGCCGTTACCACAAGTAATGATCTTTTTATCTGCCGCAAGCGTAGCAACTACAATATCGATAGCGGCTTGAATACTAGGCAAATTCATAGCTCCGAAAACCGCAGCGTGTTCTTCAGCATAATTCTTTAGTGTAAATTCCATAAGATACTCCTTATTGATGAAATATTATTGATGATCCAGTAGCCTCTATATCAAGATGGACACGTCTTAATTCATAAAGGCTTTTTTCGATTGCAGCTTTAATACTATCTGAAGGAGCATGAAAAATCATGAAGCCACCACCACCAGCCCCCAACAGTTTACCTCCACTTGAGCCACAGTTAATAGCAGTATTATAGATCTCATCAACATTACTATTTGAGATGCCATTAGATAGACCCCTTTTGATTTCCCAATTTTCATTTAAAATCGCACCAAAATTTTCTGTGGATTGAGACTCAAGCTCGAATTTCATTTCCCAAACTAAGTTAACCATTTTGGCCATCCCTTGTGCTTTGTCTTTCTCATTTAGGTCTGCAGATTGCTGCTTTAAGATATTATTTGCATTACGTGCCCCGCCGATATAAAAGGCTAACGTTTCGTTATTCAGCTTTTTTATAGTTTGCTGGTTACACATAACGCTCTCAATTGAAACTGAATCGTCTGTATTAAATTGATATACCTTTATACCTCCAAAAGCCGCCGCAAACTGATCTTGCTTTCCAATAGGATTTCCGCATAGATCTATCTCTAAATGGCAAGCCATCTCTGCAATTTTAAGATCTGGTAAAGCTATCCCTTTATAGGCACTAAGAGCTTTTAGTAGACCGACCGAAAAAGAGCTAGAAGATCCCATACCAGTTCCTGAAGATGGGATATCAGCGGTTGATACGATCTCAATATCGTCATCAATCTCAAGTAAATTCATGGCATTTCTTACTAATGGGTGTTCTATCTCAGAACGATTCCTCACGTTTTCAGTTTTTGAATAACTTAATCGGATACCTTTTTCAAATCTCGGCTTCACAATTACATAAATAAATTTATTAACGGATGACGAAATAACTGCACCACCATAATTTCGATAGTAACTCGGGAGGTCGCTTCCACCTCCAACATAGCTCATCCGGAGGGGAGTTTTAGTGATAATCATATTGAAATACCTAAAATAGTGATAAGTCTCATTTAATTTACAATCAGCAAGAAATACTTTCTCTTGTACATCTTATGGCAAATCAAGCTGTAAATAAATTCATTTTTTGTAGAATGTTCTGGCACACCTCAAGTATATCTGTATGCCCTAAATTACTACCATCTTCTTGATTTACGTTTTTTCCTGAATATTGACCTATTAATATTGTCTGAAGTCCTGCTGCATTGCCGGCTAAAATATCTCTGGGATGATCACCAATTAACCATGAGTTGACTGGATCAATATTATATTCATGTAAAGCTTTTAAAATCATTCCAGGTTTTGGTTTTCTGCAATCACAAAGTACTTTTAACTCCCTAACTTCGCCCTTAAAGCCTGAATCAGGATGATGCGGACAGAAATAAATATCATCTAAATAAGCACCATGTCGCCCTAGCTCAACCTCCATTTTCATATGAATTTGAGATAGCCCTTCTAAAGAGAGATCACCTCTTGCAATCACAGGTTGGTTGGTTACGCAAATTACCAAAACGCCATAATTATTCATTAATTCAATTGCTTTGGCTACATTAGGTAAGAGCTCAAACTGATCCAGCCTACTCAGATGTCCTACCTCTCGGTTAATTACACCATCACGATCTAAAAATAAACAAACACGCTTATTTCGCCCCGAAAGTCGCTCTACTGTTCCGTTAAATACTGCATCCTTTACAGCTTGATACCGCTTAGGAGTGCCCATATCTTTAATATATTCAACAGATTTGTATATTTGAATATGTTCATTTTTTTCTAACAAGCGAGGAAATAATTCAGATGAAATATCCATTGTTCCTGAACTGTAACCATATGACTGAAAAATTCTTTTATCTACAACGTACAGAGCTGCATTTACCATATTTTTATAAAGGACTTGGCCTGATCTAGATGGTCTGAATACGCTAAGAACACGACCAGATTCATCGCATTTTAACAAGTCAGAATCAAAAGGATGTGAATTGGGGTGGCAAAATGTTAGCACCGCATAATCGTTCAGTTTGGAATTAAAGAATTCAGTTAAATTAACATCTAGATAAATATCACCATATAGGACAAGGAAAACATCTTCAAGTTGAGATAAACAATCATAGATTGCACCTGCTGTTCCGCGTGGAATGCTCTCGGTCGAGTACTGAATTTGAATGCCCAATTCATTTCCATCCCCAAAGTATCTTTTTATGTATTCAGCATGATGATGAACTAAAATTATTATTCTATTAAAACCATGGCTAGCCAGCAGTTTTAATTGATGCTCAAGCAACGGAATCCCAGCGATAGGAGCCATTGGTTTAGGGACATCTGAAGCGAGCGTGGACTTTAACCTTGTACCAAAACCCCCAGCAAGAA
>Ga0209816_1002816_pt1 | contig 12140 bp, 11 predicted proteins | sample CoawatmetaG01DNA_FD_187509 | JGI IMG/M metagenome (GOLD analysis project Ga0209816, IMG submission 187509) | Marine microbial communities from the West Antarctic Peninsula - Coastal water metaG017-DNA (SPAdes) (version 2) | ecosystem: Environmental > Aquatic > Marine > Coastal ... | reverse complement strand
TTATGTTTAGTGTAATTTTTTACGATTCGATCCTCTAAAGAATGAAAGCTAATAACTACTAGCCGGGCTTTAGGTTTTAAATAATTAAATACTGTTGGAAGAGTATTCTCTAGCTCTTCCATTTCCCTGTTGACCAGTATCCTCAAAGCTTGAAATGTTTTTGTTGATGGGTCTTTTTTTAAATCTCTCTTTGGAACTGTTTTTTTTATCAATTCAGCCAATTCTAATGTCATTGTTATTGGCCCTTTTGCTTCCCGATGTTCAATGATTGCTTTTACTATCTTTCTAGCAAATTTTTCCTCGCCATAGGTTTTTAAAGCATGTATTAAATCTTTTTCTTCGTATGTATTAATTACATCTGCAGCAGTTATCCCTTTAGTTTGATCCATTCTCATGTCCAATATTGCATCAAACCTAAAGCTAAATCCTCTTTTAGCTTCATCTACTTGCGGAGACGAAATACCTAAATCCATTAATATTCCATCCAATTTTTTAATATTTTTTTTTTTTAATATTTTGTCTATTTCCGAAAAAGTACAGTGCTCTATTTCAAATTTTTTATCTACTATTTTTTTTCCCTCATTAATTGCATCTATATCCTTATCAAAAGCTATTAATCTTCCTTTCTCACCAAGAAGCTTTAAAATTTCACTTGAATGTCCACCTCTACCAAAAGTACAATCTAAATAAGTTCCATTTGGCTTTACAGATAAAGCATCGATAGCCTCTTTTAACATCACAGGAATATGAGAATAAATTGTCATAAAGAAAAACCTCCTAATTCAGTAGGCAGTTCACCTTTATCATTAATCTTTATTTGTTTGATTTGTTTAATCCAGGCCTCTTTGCTCCATAATTCAAAATGACTTCCCTGTCCTACAAACATTAATGTCTTATTAATGGACGCATAATCTCTTAATTCAGAAGAAATTAATAATCTTCCAGCATTATCAGAAGATAAATCTTCCGCATAACCAACTAATAATCTTTGTAATCCACTTGATTTTTTATCGAAACTTGAAAGCTGCATTATTTTTTTCTGTATAGGTCTCCATGCAGCAATTGGGTATAGAAGAAGGCATCCATGTGGGTGCGCAGTCAATACTAATGAACCAGTCAATAATTCCCCTCGATACTTCGTTGGAATTGCTAACCTATTCTTTCCATCAATATTTAGTAGTGTTACCCCTTTAAACATATATTTAAACCTAAAAAGATGGGAAATTACTGAACGCCCTTAGTCTCGTTTAATAATTTCCCACAAATAACCACTTTTCTCCTTACATGCTTACTATAAGCAAAAAAAAAGCGCTTTGCAAGCGCTTTTTTAACTTTCTCTATATTTGTCAGTAAGTTAGATATTAGTTTAAGTTGACCGTTAAGCCGGGTTCTGTCTTGGACAGTCATTCATCTAGGCATACAATTGCTCGCATGCTCAAGCAGCCTACCCGGTAGCAACACGAGCCGTGTCAATACTACCCTATTTGGCCTTGCTCCGAGTGGAGGTTACCGCGTTTCACCGTAACTAAATACGCTCGTCTCTGTGGCCCTATTCCTCACCTTGCGGCGTATGGCTGTTAGCCATCACTCTGCTCTATGGAGCCCGGACTTTCCTCTACATAGAAAACTATATAGCGACTGCCTAGTCAACTTAAGTTAATATTTTACCACTCTTAGTTATATTTCAGACAATTCCCAAGGCAAAGTTTTCCCAGCAAAAAGAGGTATGATTTCTTCAGTGCCAATATTAATTTTATCTGGTATTTGAAATTCTTTCTTTATTAGCTTTATCTTTTTCTTGTTGTAAGGTAATTTATAAAAGTCTGCTCCAAACTTGCTACTAAAATCTTCAAGCTTATCCAATGCATTTTCTGATTCAAATATTGACGCATATAGCTCGATTGCATAAGCTGCAGAATAAATTCCTGCACATCCGCAACTACTTTCTTTTTGGTGTCTAAAATGAGGTGCGCTATCAGTGCCTAAGAAAAATTTTTGAGACCCTGAAATGGCTGCCTCTATTATTGCCAGACGGTCCTCTGTTCTTTTAAGTATAGGTAAACAATAGTGGTGGGGCTTAATGCCATCTGAAAGCAGGTCATTTCTATCTAAAAGCATATGTTGTGGTGTAATTGTTGCCCCTACTTTATTATTTGCGCCTATAACAAAATCTACCGCTTCCTTGGTGGATATATGTTCAAATACAATTCTAAGATCTGGAAATTCATTATGTATCTCACTTAAATGTCTATCAATAAAAACTTTTTCTCTGTCAAAAATATCTATACTTTTATCATTTGACTCACCATGAATTAATAATGGCACTTCATGTTTTTGCATTAATTCAAAAATATTAAAGCACTGTTCAATTGAATCAATTCCATTATTGGAGTTAGTAGTCACCCCTGATGGATACAGTTTAATGCCATGCACGATCGAAGAATCACTTACTTTTTTAATTTCATCGCTATTTAATCTATCAGTAAAAAAAAGAGTCATTAACGGTTCAAAATTAGATATACCAATATTATTTTTTATATCTAAATAATATTTTTCGGCTTGATCGACACTTTTAATTGGAGCTTGTAAATTTGGCATAACAATTGCCCTAGCAAATTGTTTTTCAGTATCTTTACAGGCATGCTTGAGTATATCTCCCTCTCGAAGATGAAGATGCATATCATCGGGCTTTATAATAATTAATTCAGTCATTTTTTTAATTTCAATGCTTTTTCCATTGCATATTCTCGATTATGATTTGCTTTTTTATTTATAATAATTAATTCAGTCATTTTTTTAATTCTAATGCTTGATTATAAACTTCCTTTCTATTTTTTTTAAATATTGAAGAAATAAGTTTTACGGACTGATTTAAGGGTAACTCCTTCATCATTAGTTTTAATGCTTCATTTATAGGTATCGTTTCATTATTTTCAATTTCTTTTATAGGTGGGGTTAAAATAATAACAAATTCCCCCTTTTGCTCTTTTGGATATCTTTCTAATCTACCTATTACAGATAAAACATTATCCTTGTAAATTGTCTCATAGATTTTAGTAAGCTCTCTAGCAACAAATATTTCATGTTCAGGCCCAAAAATATCTCTTACTAGAGATAAGGTCTTTAAAATTCTATGTGGTGATTCAAATAAAATAGTGGGTAGAGGTTGGCTATATATTATTTTTAGTAAATTCTTCACTTTACTTGGTCCATTGGGAAAAAAACCATAAAATTGAAACTGTGTAGACTCAATTCCTGATACAGAAAATGCAGTAACAAGCGAAGATGGACCTGGTATTGGGGAGACCTTGATACCTAACTTCAGGGCTTGATTTACCAAAAAAGCTCCTGGGTCACTTATGGCAGGAGTTCCAGCATCAGATGCATAGGCAATCGATTGTCCATTTAAAAGTTCATTCATTAAAAATTCAGTCTTATTTTTTTCATTATGCTGATGAATAGATATTAATTTTTTTTTGATGCCGTAATGAGTTAATAATCTGCTGGTTGTTCTTGTATCTTCACAAGCAACTAAATCAACTTTTTTTAATACCTCTAAAGCTCTCAAAGTAATATCTTCAAGATTTCCAATAGGTGTTGCGATAAGGTACAAACAAGTTTCCATAATAAATATTTAAGATTTTTTCAATTTAGTTTCTAAAAAAATTATTTAGCTATATAATAATTATTAATGAAATCATACAAGCTTTTTATACTTTTTATTTTATTTATCACCCAATTGATAGGATGCGCTCCATCATCAATACTGGCAATCCCCTCATCAATTGCAGATAGAAGATCAACGGAAGTGCAATTCATCGATAACCAAATATTCTTAGCAGCATGGGCTCCAGTTCATGAGATTGTTGATAATGAGGTACAAAAAAGTCATTTCAATCTAATGTCTTATAACAAGACTATTGTTATAGTAGGAGAAGCTCCCTCTGAAGAGGTGAAAAATAAAATTACCGAGGCTCTTTCTAAAATAAAAAAAGTTAAAGTAGTTCGTAATAAAATGACTGTTGGTAAAGCCTGTAGTATTAAACAAAGAGCTAAAGACACCATAACAACAAGTAACGTTAAAACAAGATTATTTCTGGAAATAGATAATGAAGTTCATCCTATGCACGTAAAAATTATGACCGAAAATGATATTATATATTTAGTGGGTATAGTTAATAACAAAGAAGCTGATGAAGCAATTAGAATTGCTAAATCATCAAAAGGTGTTAAATTAGTTGTTCCTTTGTTTGAATTAGATGAGAGCGTTAAAAATAAATATTGATTATAATTTTTTTTTGCATTATGATTCCATTTCAAGCAAGAAACCAATAAACCAATAAACCAAACACCATAAACTCAAAATAAAAAATTTTATAAAGTACCTAATGAAAATATGAGTAACCCTATTTCTCATCTAACTGATGAAACCTTTGAAGAGGAAGTTCTACAATCAAATTTACCAGTATTAGTCGATTACTGGGCTGAGTGGTGTGGTCCATGTAAAATGATAGCCCCAATCCTTGATTCTCTTACAGCCGAATATGCTGGAAAATTAAAAATATCTAAACTTAATATAGATGATAATCAAAAAACTCCTCAAAAGTACGGTGTTCGTGGGATACCAACTCTCATGATTTTTAAAAATGGTAATGTAGAAGCCACCAAAGTTGGTGCTTTATCAAAATCTCAACTAACAGCTTTTATAGATAGTAACTTATAAACATATGCATTTATCTGACCTAAAACATTTACCTGTAGCCGAAATTGTAGACTTAGCAATAGCAGACAAAATTGAGAACACAGGAAGGATGCGCAAACAAGACCTTATATTTGCGATTCTCAAAAATAAAGCAAAAAATGGTGACACGTTATTTGGTGACGGAACATTGGAAGTTCTTCAGGATGGTTTTGGGTTCCTAAGGTCAGCTGCGGCATCATATTTGGCTGGCACAGATGATATTTACGTATCGCCATCACAAATTAGACGATTTAATCTTCACACTGGTGACACTATTGAGGGTGAAATTAGAACCCCAAAAGATAGTGAGCGCTATTTTGCATTAGTTAAAGTTGATAAAGTTAACGATGATGCCCCAGAAAATACAAAAAATAAGATCCTATTTGAAAACCTTACCCCTTTATTTCCAACCGAACCACTGACTCTTGAGAGAGATACAGGAGGGGAAGAAAATAATACAAGTAGAGTTATTGATATGATAGCGCCAATAGGAAAAGGCCAGCGCGGATTGATAGTTGCGAGTCCAAAAAGTGGTAAAACTGTTATGTTACAAAATATTGCTCACGCAATAACCTCAAACCATCCAGATGTTTCTTTAATTGTCTTATTAATAGATGAGAGACCTGAAGAGGTTACAGAAATGACCCGCTCCGTTAAGGGTGAAGTAGTAGCATCCACCTTTGATGAGCCTGCAACAAGGCATGTCCAAGTAGCAGATATGGTTCTTGAAAAAGCAAAGAGGTTAATTGAGCATAAAAAAGATGTTGTAATTCTTCTTGATTCCATCACAAGACTTGCAAGAGCTTACAACACAGTCATACCTTCTTCAGGAAAAGTTCTGACAGGTGGTGTTGATGCAAATGCACTCCAGAAACCAAAACGGTTTTTTGGTGCAGCTAGAAATATTGAAGAGGGTGGCTCTTTAACAATAATTGCTACAGCGTTAGTTGATACTGGATCCCGAATGGATGACGTAATATATGAAGAATTTAAAGGTACTGGGAATATGGAAATTCATCTTGATCGTAAAATGGCTGAAAAAAGAACATACCCAGCAATTAATGTAAATAAATCAGGTACGCGTAGAGAGGAATTATTAATACCTCAAGAAATTTTACAAAAGATTTGGGTTTTGCGAAAATTACTTTACCCTATGGAAGATGTAGAAGCAATGGAGTTCCTCCTAGACAAAGTAAAATCGACGAAAAACAATGATGACTTCTTTAACAGTATGAGGAAGTAAAACTAAACAAATCATTGATTTTTTAGAAAATATCAATGATAATTCAATTCTTAAATTTAAAAGATTACAATTTATTATGAAAAAAGATACACACCCTAATTATCCAGAAGTAAATGTAGCCTGCAGTTGTGGCAATAAGTTTAAAACACAATCGACTATTGGTAAAGATATGACCATCGAAGTTTGTTCTCAATGTCATCCTTTTTATACAGGAAAACAAAAAATTCTTGATACAGCGGGTAGGGTTGAAAAATTTAAGAAAAAATACGGAATGTAAAATTGCTTACTGAAAAATATTACAAAAAAAAGCAGCGTAGCTGCTTTTTTTTGTATATGATTAAATCATTATGAAATTTGATCTTGAACATGACTGGCAAGGAAATATGTCAACTCCAAGGAAAAATCTTGGAGAAAAGACAAAATTACATTTATTTATTGTACTAACTATAATTTTTATCTTCACTGGCTTAATTGGGCATGAACCATGGCGGCCACTAGAATCAACCTCAATTAGTATTGTTTTAGATATCATCCAAAATAATCAAATAATTCTTCCACTGGCAGCAAGTGAAAATATAATAACGCACCCTCCTTTGTATTCTTATGTTGCTGCAGCCTTTGGCAAACTTTTTTCACCTCTACTGCCATTACATGATGCAGCTAGATTATCAAATATTTTTTGGGTTAGCTTAACCCTAATGAGTCTTGGATTAATGACAAGAGAGTTATGGGGAGAAGGCTTTGGTCGTCAAGCTGGTTTAATTTTTTTAGGCTCAGTTGGCTTAATATTAAATATTCACAGCTTAATACCTGAAATAGCGACACTTCTAGGTTACACATTGGCTTTATATGCTTTTTCGTTGTATTTCAGAAGGCCTTTTCGAGCAAGCATGGTTCTTGGTTTTGGCTCAGGGGTAGCATTTTTATCAGGAGGAATTATCCCACTTGTAGCTATTTTTTTATCAGGCTTATTTTTACTATTTTTTAAAAATTGGAGAATCAAAAGATATTTTATATTTATAAGTATGTCAATAATTATAACTATCCTAGTAATTAGTCCATGGTTATATTCTTTTAACTATCTAGAGCCAGAACTTTTTTTATCGTGGGTAAAATCAATAAAATTTTCACCTGAATTATTATTTAATTATCATTTACAAGGAGTTTTATGGTTTACTTGGCCAGCTCTTCCACTTGCAATTTGGATTATCACTAAAGACTACAAGTTAATCTTAAGTCAAAAAAAACTACAAATTCCAATTACATTCTTCTTAGTATTATTAATAACAATATCTATAACAGGTCAACCTAATCAAACAAATCTTATTCCATTTACTATTCCATTATCAATTATTGCTGTTGGTGGTATTGATAGATTAAGTAGGGGCACATCAAGCGCTTTGAATTGGTTTGGTATATTAATTTTTGGTTTTATTGGCTTTCTAATCTGGCTAGGCTGGTTTGCAATGATGTCTGAAATTCCTGAAAAAATTTACGAGCGTATGTTTTATCAATCTTCAAATTACATAGCTGAATTTGAATTTTTTAGCTTCCTATTCGCTTTAGTAATAACATTGCTATGGTTAGCTTCTACTATTAAACTCAAAATAACTAACCGGTCAGCAATATCAAACTGGGTATTAGGAATAACAATGGTATGGGTAACATTAATAAGCCTGTGGGGCCCATTTATTGATAACCGAAAAGATTACAAATTAATTTTCACTGACGTAAAACAACAGCTTATAAAAAGTTCGACTTGTGTATACATTAACAACTTATCTGATAGTCAAATAAATTTATTACATTACTATTCTGGAATTAAGGGCACTAATCCAAATTTAGAAAATAAAGATTGTAGGCTTGCATTAGTCTCCCTAACTGAAGATAAAAATATACCCGCAGAATACAAATCATGGGGGGAAATTTGGCAAGGGAGGCGCTTAATAGATAAAAATTATTTTGTTTTACTGACTAAAGAAATAAATCGTTAATCTTTTAAGTATTTCTTTATTGCTTCATTAACCATATCATCTAATAAATTCTCTTCAGATGAATTAACATACTCAATTATCTCTTTTCGCATAATAGGTGGCCAGAATTTTTTCATATGCCCGGCAATATCTTGTGTAGCCTGCTCCTTATCTGGATAGCTTTTAAAAAAGCCTCCGATTTGGTTGGCCATAGTAATTAGATTATTATTCATTTGAGAATTTTACTCTATAATTCTTTGGTTGTGACTATATATTGTATACCGCGCTTCTCTAGCAAAACCAATCAAAGTAATCCCAAGGCTATCTGCCATCCTTATCGCTAGGCCAGTTGGTGCGGAAATTGCAATCAAGAGTTTCAGATTAAAATATGCTATTTTTTGAACCATCTCATAACTCGCTCTACTAGATGTAACAACAAAATCACTTTCACAAATTTTATTTTTAAGGCTAGCACCTATTAACTTATCAAGAGCTATATGCCGCCCAACATCTTCACGAATTATCTTTAGGTCTCCTATATCTGAAAATATGGCTGATGCATGAGTTGCTCCAGTCTTTTTTTGTAATTTCTGATCATTAGAGAAGTTTTTTAGTGCTTTAAGAATGTGTTTGGAATGAAAATTTTGGTTAGAAATTTCTACTTTAGGTATTCTCATCGCCTGAGATAGGCTTTCTGCTCCACAAAGTCCACATCCAGTTCTCCCAGTTAAATTTCTTCTAACCTCTTTAAGCTTTACAAAGCATTCAGAAGAAATTTTAATATTTAACTCAATGCCATCATCTTTACAGTTTATTTCAATTGAATATATATCAGATATATCATTTACTATTCCCTCTGTAACAGAAAATCCTACTGCAAAGTCTTCTAAATCAGATGGTGAACCCATCATTACAACATGAGATATTCCGTTGTAAATTAAGGCAATAGGAGTCTCTTCTGCTATATTTTCTTGCACCTCATCTTTGATAGATGAACTTTTATGAACTTTTGAAAGTGTTACAGTTTTTTTTGTTTGAATAAATTTAGATCTAGTCACTTAGATTCTAATTAACCTTTTCCTCGTTCTTTTTTACAAGATTAATTTGTTTCTCACTAAATTTTTGATATTTTTCTTGCCAATCGGAAGGTTGTGTAACTTTTGTTACCTGAACTGCTGTTACTTTAAATTCTGGACAATTTGTTGCCCAATCTGAGTTATCAGTTGTTATTACATTTGCCCCTGATACTGGATGATGAAAAGTTGTGTATATAACACCAGGTTGGACTCGATCAGTTATTTTTGCTCTTAAAACTGTATCGCCAGCGCGACTATTAATACCGACCCAATCTTGTTCATTTATTCCTCGGTCTTCTGCATCATGAGGGTGAATTTCAATTAAGTCTTCAGTGTGCCACTCTGTATTATTTGTCCTTCTTGTCTGGGCTCCAACATTGTAATGAGCTAATATACGACCTGTTGTCAAAATAAGAGGAAATTTATTATTAACCCGTTCAGTAGTAGGAATGTATTCTGTAATAAAAAACTTACCTTTTCCTCGAACAAATTCATCAACATGCATTGTGGGTGTGCCTTCTGGATACTCATCATTGCAGGGCCATTGAATACTTCCTAATTCATCAATTTTATCAAAACTAACACCTTTAAAGGTAGGTGTTAATTGTGCCACTTCATCCATAATCTCACTTGCATGCTTATAATTCATTGGGTAACCCAGAGCATTTGAAAGCAATTGAGTTATTTCCCAATCTTCATAACCATTTTTCGGTGACATTACTTTCCTAACTCTAGAAATTCTTCTTTCGGCATTTGTGAAGGTACCATTTTTTTCTAAAAATGATGATCCCGGCAAAAATACATGCGCATACATAGCTGTTTCGTTTAAAAATAAATCTTGCACGATTACACATTCCATAGACTCTAGAGCATGGGTTACATGTTTAGTATCTGGATCAGATTGAGCAATATCTTCACCCTCACAATAAACTGATTTGAATTTACCTGATATCGCGCCATCCAACATATTCGGAATTCTTAATCCTGGCTCATCATATAATTCAGTATTCCATGCGCTTTCAAATAAATTTCTTGTAGCTAAATCTGACACATGTCTGTACCCAGGAAATTCATGTGGAAACGAACCCATATCACATGCCCCTTGAACATTATTTTGTCCTCTTAATGGATTAATACCAACACCTTCCCTTCCAATATTGCCAGTAGCCATTGTAAGGTTAGCTATTCCCATAACCATTGTTGATCCTTGGCTATGCTCGGTCACACCTAATCCATAATAAATTGCGCTATTACCTTTTTGTGCGAATAATCTAGCAGCTTGTCTAACTAAATTAGCTGGAATACCAGTTTCTGATTCTAAAGATTCAGGTGAGTTTTCTTCTTTTGAGATGAAATCTTTCCAGTAATTAAACGCTTCTGATTCACATCTGCTTTTAATAAACTCTTCATCCAATAATCCTTCTTTAACAACAACATGTGCTAAGGAATTTATCGTTGCAACATTAGTTCCTGGCTTAAGTTTTAGATGAAAATCTGCTTTTACATGAGGAGAATTTTTAACTAAATCTATTTCTCTCGGATCAATAATAATTAATTTAGCACCCTCTCTTAATCTTCTTTTCATTTGTGAGGCAAATACTGGGTGACCATCTGTCGGATTTGCCCCAATTATCATAATGACATCCGCCTTCATAACCGAATCAAAGTTTTGTGTGCCAGAAGATTCACCTATTGTCGCCTTTAATCCGTAACCTGTTGGGGAGTGACAAACTCTTGCACAGGTATCAATATTATTATTTCCATATGCCGCTCTTACAAGTTTTTGCATCAAATAAACTTCTTCATTAGTACATCTTGAAGATGAGATTGCACCTACTGAATCAAATCCATATTTTTTTTGAATTCTTTTAATTTCTGAGGCTGCATAATTGATTGCTTCTTCCCAAGAAACTTTTTTCCATGGGTCTTTAATACTTTTTCTAATCATTGGGGTTGTTATACGATCCTTATGTGTTGTATATCCCCAAGCAAATCGACCCTTCACACAAGAATGTCCATGGTTGGCACCACCATCTTTATTTGGCGTCATCCTAACTACTTCTTCACCTTGCATTTCAGCATTAAAAGAGCAGCCAACCCCACAATAAGCACAAGTTGTTTTAACGGATCTTTCGGGTTGCCCATGATCAATAATACTTTTTTCTACAAGGGTTGCTGTTGGGCAAGCTTGGACACAAGCTCCACAAGAGACACATTCTGAATCCATAAAATCTTTATTTCCAGCAGAAACTTTTGATTCAAATCCTCTTCCATCGATGGTTAAGGCATATGTTCCCTGAACCTCTTCACATGCTCTTACGCACCTTGAGCATACGATACATTTTGATGGGTCAAAGGTGAAATATGGGTTAGATTCGTCTTTTTCCGATTCCAAATGGTTCTCACCATCATAGCCATAGCGAACATCTCTTAAGCCAACTGCTCCCGCCATGTCTTGAAGTTCACAATCACCATTTGTAGCACAAGTTAAACAGTCTAATGGGTGATCAGAAATATAGAGCTCCATTACACCCTTTCTAATATCAGCTAATTTTGGTGTCTGAGTATGCACTTTTAAATTTTGTTCTACTGGGGTAGTGCAAGATGCTGGGTAGCCTCGTTTACCTTCAACCTCAACAAGACATAGACGACAAGAACCAAACGGATCTAAACTATCTGTTGCACATAATTTTGGAACACTCACTCCCGCTTCAGAAGCTGCACGCATTATCGAAGTTCCCTCAGGAACTGATACATCGATACCATCAATATTTAAATTGATTAGCTTTTTAGAGCTTTTTCTTGGTGTACCGAAATCTTTTGTATCATCCATATGTTCTAGTCTTTAAGTTATTAATTTTATTAGTTAATCGTATAATTTTATGCTGAAGTCTCTGTCTTTTCAAGCCCAAAGTCCTCTGGAAAGTAATTTAATGCGCTTATCACTGGGAATGGTGTCATACCACCCATTGCACACAAAGAGCCATTCACCATAGTGTCTCCTAGATCCCTTAACAATGCGACATTTTTTTTCTGGTCTGCACCTTCTTTAATTTTATCAATCACCTCCATTCCTCGAGTTGATCCAATTCGACATGGGGTACATT
>Ga0209816_1002809_pt1 | contig 12155 bp, 17 predicted proteins | sample CoawatmetaG01DNA_FD_187509 | JGI IMG/M metagenome (GOLD analysis project Ga0209816, IMG submission 187509) | Marine microbial communities from the West Antarctic Peninsula - Coastal water metaG017-DNA (SPAdes) (version 2) | ecosystem: Environmental > Aquatic > Marine > Coastal ... | reverse complement strand
ATGGAATGCAAACACATGAAAATGCACCAGCTGGCGACAAGCGAGCACAGGTAGATTTCTGTTGGAACATTAACTACGTGCAGATGAATAATATTTACTGTGACGTTATGAACAATGCTAGCCCGTTACAAGCATGGCGAGCAGGATTCCGCGAAGGCGTTAAGATGGGATTGGTTAATGGTGATGTTGTTGATCCTACCAGACTAAAAGAATTAGTACACAAGAAAAATTACAAACGTTTACTTACGTGGATGAGTGTTGGAGATGATAGTGAAAATGGATTATGGGCAATTTATGGAGCCAGGCTTGGGTGCCACATGACAAACATTGGCAGAGAAGAATGGAACTGGACAAACGTCAGAGACTTTAATTGGCTAACAGAATACTTTACAAAAGAAGTGTTGCCACACTTTGAAGCTAACAGCGACGAGCTATGTCCACGTACAGGTATGCGTTGGAACTATAAAACATTACAAGATGAAAGCAACAGACTTGGATACGAACTACGTTCTAAATTAGATTTAGAAATTGCTGACTTAGGCAAAGAAGGTTCACGCTTCTTTAAAGAAGTATATATTAATCCTAGTAGAATGGGAGCACAGATTAAAGAAGAACAGGTAGAGGATACATTAGAATGAATATAGGTGTAGACATAGTTTCTATTAATAGAATACGAACTGTATTTGAAAAATACGGAACACGATTTACTGATCAATTTCTAACCGAGGCTGAAAAAGAAAACAAAATAACAGCAGAGTACTTAGCTAAGTGTTGGGCAGTTAAAGAAGCAGCTATTAAAGCAAGCGGTGTTGTTGATGCTAAACGATTTGCATATGGTAAGAATGGTAAGCAACCTATAGTAGTTACTGATGTAAGTGGTGTATGGAGTTTAAGTGTTTCTGATGAAAAAGATTATACAATAGCAACGGTGATAAAAGCAAATGACTGAATATAATAGAACTTATAAAAAAAGAGATGAGTTTGAGTGGGAGGTTAATCCGGTTTCAAAAGGAACAGACCCAACTGCTAGTAATAAACATAACATGACCCAAATGCTTAACAGCACAGGCCCTGGCATGTGCTTGGCTAAATGGACACAGGTAACTATGCACTTAGGCAACGGCACTACACATAGCTGTCATCATCCAGTCGCACATAAGATACCATTAGAAGAATTAAAAGACAATCCTAGTGCATTGCATAACACAAATCATAAAAAGCAAAGACGTAAAGAAATGCTCAACGGAGAGCGTCCCACTGAATGTGATTTTTGTTGGCGAGTAGAAGACAACGGAGAAACAAGTGATCGTATACTTAAAAGTTTAGATAGCTATAGTTTTAAACATCATGATACGATTGCAGAACTAGTTGGTGACGAAGATATATTTCCAACGTATGTTGAGGTGAGCTTTGGTAACACTTGTAATTTTAAATGTGCATACTGCGGGCCTGCATACAGTAGTCAATGGCAGCAAGAAATTAAAAAAGACGGCCCTTATGTATTAGAAGGCATGCAGTTTAATCTTTCTAAGCATACAGAAAAACATATTCCACAGCGTGAACATAACCCATACATTGAAGCATTTTGGGAATGGTTCCCTGAAGCATACAAACATATGCATACGTTTCGTATCACAGGCGGCGAGCCGTTATTAATAAAAGACACAATGAAAGTTATTGATTTCTTATTAGAGAATCCAAATCCAAAACTATCGTTTGCAATAAACAGCAATGCTTGTCCACCAGATGGCATGTGGGAAGAGTTTACTAGAAAGATTAGACAACTAGAAGAAGGCAACTGTGTTAAGGACTTTGTATTGTTTACTAGTGCCGAAGCAACTGGTGATAAGAATGATTATGTACGGTATGGCATGAACTATGCATTATGGAAAAAGAACATTGAATACTTTTTAAAAAACACAATCGGAGCAGGCGTTACTTGTATGAGTGCTTTTAATCTATTAAGTATTACATCATTTAAAGAATTGTTAGAATGGGTACTAGTATTAAAACAAGATTATAATTATACAGGTTGGGACGTCTGGCTGATTGATAAAGGATTTGATCGACCTGCTATAAACAAAGATGCTCCTACAATGGACAAACGAGAGAATCTAAAGTTCAGCAAACGAAATCGTGTACTAATTGATATTCCATACTTAAGACACCCAAGTTTCTTAGATGCTCGTATTGCATCCCCAGAGTTAATTCAACAGTATTTACTACCAGCTATTGACTTTATGTATGTTAATGTACGACATGGAGACTGGCATGGGAACCTAGGGTTTGATGATTGGGAAGCATTAAAGTTACGTAGGAATGTTATTGATATTATCAATAAAGCACATCAACGCGATAAAGACAGTTACTTAACATTAGATCACGATGTTAGGAAAGATAGAGCCAGGTTCTATGATTTTATAAATGAATATGACAACCGTAGGGATACTAACTTTGTAGATACATTTCCAGAGTATAAAGAGTTTTATCAACTGTGCAGTAGAGAAAAAAAAAGAACAGGAGAGATATAATGAAGACAAAACACGCTAAAGCAGGACTAGTGAACATAATGTTTATGCCCGGAGCAGGCGGCACGTTCTTGGCTAATATGTTGGCTCGGGCAATAACAGACCCATGGTGGAATGATTATGTTCCAGAATCACCTAACGAGCTATTCAAAGCAACAAACGAATTTATAAATCCATACAATCATATTGTCATGACTTGGCATCCGTGGGATTTAAAAGATGCTGGCTTGTTTAAAGATACATATTGGATTAACTTAACGCAGACACCTGCAGAGTTAAAGTTTACTGATATTATGTCAGCAATAAAAAGACAAGACTACGACGGTGTTACAAAGAAAGATATACTTGATAGAATGTATGCAACTATGAATGGATTTTACGATAAAATGTACATCCAACAAGGCATAGAAGCAGTGGAGTTAGTTAAAGATAACACTGTAATAAATGTAAAGTATAGTGATATATTTATAAATGGAAACCATGATGTAATATTATCTATAATAAATCATGTGTTTAATGGCCAATACGTTGCAGAGGGAGTAGTAGCTAACATAGCAGCCTGTTGTATGGCTAAACATGAATCAGATAAACACCTGTGGAATGAGCTATACTATAACACAGATGAATCTCTAGATAATATAATAGAAATCGCTGTGCCCTCAACTGAAGTATCTAGCAAAGATTCCACTCTTTCGTAATTCAATTGTTATGTAATGCTGACCATATGTATAGTTAGTATCAGTTACAGAACTCTTTGAAATGTTTTCAATGTCCCCATCTATATCATCTATGTAATGTTTGAATCCATCATCGTTAGCATGATGTATATATGTAAATTCAGTATCTGGCATGTGTGTTGCTATGCTGTTTATAGTTCTTAAGTGTTCAGGCACGTCTTTACAAAACGCTATGTTTCTAAATGTCATCTCTAATGATGATTGGAAGAAGTCGTCAATTCTAAACTCTCCTGCATCGTTGCTAATGTTATTGTGAAACACATCATAGTTACATGTAGTTGTTCCGCTTTGTATTAATACACGAGTTGCATTTAAATAATATGCAAGCATACAACTGCTATGCCCATTCTTACAATCCGCAACAACATTATATTCAGTATTTGGTATCAGTTCTTTAATATAATCAGCTAGCTTTTCTATACTATTAAGTTCATTATTTATTCCAGCATATAAACAACTATCATACAATAGTGGATTAGTAAATGTACGGCTTACATCTTCTACTATGCTAATAATATTATAGTCTTTAAAATCTTCAAACATCCATTGATACTGGTGCTCTAATTTATTCCTGTATAAACTTAGTATCCAGCTCCCACCGCTAGATACTACAATAGTCTTTGGTTTCCCACGATCAATATATGCTATAGAATTATTATGACTAAGTGTAACGCCTTGATATGATATAAAGTCTTTCATCCATATCTCCTGGTCTTTATTAAAATTTTCTAACTTACTAAAATTATCTATGCCATACTTGTATTGCTTACTACCAAGGTTAACTGTGCCGTGGTGACTCATGTGCTTTATATGATATTCTAACATAGCTAATACAAGGTCGGCACCATCTTTACTGTCTGTAATATTCCAGTCCTTGCTAGTAATATAATCTACTATAGAACAATTATCGATTCCTTTATTGTTATAAAACTTCATTTAATGTCCTGCTTCCCATTTCTTCAATATAACTTTATCGTATAGTTTCTCAATTTCATTATCAGAGAGGTCTGCCATGTTTGGAATGACACCATCTTCCCAGTACACATCACGGATAACTATTGGGGCAAGTGATACATGTATACGACCACCGTGCCGTATCTTTTGCAGTGGTAAGTTTACTTCTCCAGTTTTTGCAAAAGAAGGAAACATACTTCTGGGTATATTCATTTTGCTAACAATAGACCCTAACATTTCATGTGTATCAATGTGTGGGTACCCAGTATGAAATTGTTTTGGGGCATAGTTACTTTTATGTTTACTGGGTATGTATTCTAATGCATCATACACAAGCGTATCTAATGCAGTACCAATTCCTATTACCCATAGGTCTTGTCCATTGGGATACATAAACGTACCGTTGTTTTGTCTAATAAACTCAATTGGTTGATAGAATATTAAATGCTTATCACCTGTCGCTAATGTGCCTCTATGGGATACTGTTAATCCTTGTAATTTATTTAATAAATTACCGAATGCAACTGACGGCCATACAATAGTATCATATCGTTGCATAATAACTAAGTCATATGTTATATCATTTTCAGCTTCGTGTTGTTGTTTCAACATAACAGAATCTACCCAACCTGCTAATACTTTAGAATGCATAAGTGAGCCCCCGATGTCTGCAAGTTGGTTTTCATATTCTGTAGTATATATTTTAAACTTTTTTGGATTATAGTGTTTAGTTATTTGTTCTGTTTGATATTTTACTGCATCTTCTGTAAGGATCTCTTGTTCGTGTAGATCTTTACCTAATTCTGCATTGTACTTGTGTCTAGTGTACGTAGTTTCATATGGCTTTAAACTACAGAAGAAATCTACGTTTACTCCAGAGACATTATAAAACTTCTTTATATATTCTAAACAAGCATCACCTGTACGGTACTGGCCGTACATACATATAGCAATGTTTTTTATAGCTAGTTGGCTTGGGCTTTGATCAACCGTATTCCACGCTTTCATGTTTTTTTCCAATTCATTGAAGTATATTGTATATTTCTTTGCCACATTGTTCTTCGCAAAATAGCATATGTATTATCTGTAGCTAATACATGTGGTTCATTATCATAACTGTCAATCCATTTCCACAAACTTACTAGTTTCATAAAACTACTATAACTAGTAACAAAAGATAATGGCACGGGCCCGGGTGCATGAGACTCTACTGTATGAATATGCTCACGGTTGCTCTTTTTATGTTCGTTAAACACAATTGTATTTGGTGGCACCGTTCTAAACTTTTTTAATAACTCAGTAAAATTAAAGTTGTCTTGGCCTACACATACTGTACAACTGTTGTGGGCTAGTTCATGCTGTCCATACTTAACAAACATTTTTACTCCATTTATCCAATGAGCTTTAAATTTACTATATAAGAAAAAGTCATAGTGGCCCCATGTCTCATTTTCAACAGGTAATGTTTTAAATATTTCCCAATTAGAATCTATAGATGATGTATCTGCTATGTCGTTGGCTAAACTTACTAGAATCTTTTGCATAATGCTCCATTCATTAAGTACATATATATTTATCATAAATACATATATGCCCACTAAGCTAATAGACACATTTATACTTCCGGAAGTGCAACAAGAGCTCGGCACTATTGTACCACATCTCAATGGCAGACACCCATATGAAACAAATATTAAACAATGGCTATCGCCTATAGTAGACTTAACGGGCTTCTTTGTTTATCCAGTAAATGGAATAACAGAAGCAATCAACTGGTGGGCAAGCAAAGAACAACGTAACATACACAAAGCAGATGGTGACTATGAGTGGGTTGATGAAGGTATGCATAACTTGTGGGCTAAATCAAATGATGTATTATATATGACATGCCCAAGTTCTATAGATGGGAACTACGTAGACATTCCAACAGATGTTCCAGTAGTGCTAGACATTGCATACGTAGGAACTACTGCTATTAAGAAAATTAATATACCGCCCAATGTTGAAAAGGTATTCTTTAGTTTAAGCAAACCTTTTGGAATAAGCAATATAAGAACAGGTTGGTACTTTACAAGACGCCCAGATGCTAAGTTAAACTGGTTGCATGTAGAGGCCCAATATTATAACTATTGTGCTTTACAGTACGCTGAACATCTGATAAATACATATAGCTTAGATTATGTACATAGTAAATTAAAAGCTATTCAAGCAGACGTATGTAGAGAGCTAAACGTTACACCAAGTGATTGTGTTTGGTTAGCAACATCAAAAGATAAAAAGTATACCGAATATCAAAGATCAGGCAACATTGCAAGACTTTGCATTACAAAGTTAATAAAGGAAAAATACAATGGAAGAAATTAAAGAAAAGAACTTAGACCCACATAACTTTTTTAAAAAGAATTTAGGTGCAGAAGATAGAGTAGACGCTAAAGCATATGAAGAAATGAATTTGCCAATGACGGGTGTTCCAGAAGAAGACAACATTACTATACTAGACGACAAGCCACCGTTGTTTCATAACGTACCAGAATACGATATTGAGAATAATCCATTCAGCTTTTTGTATGTTGATATGACATATGATTGTAACATGGAGTGCGAGTTTTGTTACAACCCGGTACGTAATTACAGCACATTAGATATTGAATGGTTTGAAGATGTATGTGCTAGGCTACCGCACCCAGTTAACTTTAGACTGTTGGGCGGTGAACCAACATTGTATCCTCATTTAGATAGAGCATTGGACGCTGTTACAAAGCACGGTCATCAAGCAGCTATCGTTACAAACGGACTACGCCTAGCTAGCATGAACTATGCGAAGAAACTTAAAAAGGTATTAGATAGAAATCCAACAGCAAATGTTTCATTGTCAATGAATGGCGGAATGCATCACGATGATTGGTACCTGGCAATTGATGGAGAGAGTAGACGTGCGAAGAAAGTTAAAGCATTGGAAAATATGTTAGAGCTTGGATATCGTAGGCTATGTATCAACGCTATTATTGTTAAAGGTCTTAACGAAGGACTTGTACAAGAGTTTTATGATAAGGCATTAGAATATCCAGGACAGATTACAAACATTAGATTCCGTACAGCGGCTAAGCAAGGTCGTTGGGATGAAGATGTATTTGATGACGGCGAACAAACAAGTTACACAGGACTGCAACTAGATGAATACATTAAAACTATTATTCCAGAGGCTGGAAATCCAATTAAAATAATTAGAGATGGCTACAATCCTAGTACAGGAAGTGGCGTAAGACTTAATAATCCAAAATTAAAATGTAATCAGTGTTGCTTTATGTACTACATACGCCCACAACTATGGGTAGCAACTGTTGAATTTGGATCACATAACAGTGCATTGTGTTGGCGCCGTGGACAGTTAGTGCAAGGTAACAAAGTTATACAACCAATGCATCATTATATGGACGAGCTTAGTAGATATATTCAAACATATAAACCCACCGGAGTCAGAGAAACCGCGAAGCAAAAAGCAATGAAAAGTATACCAATACAAGAATAGGAAAACACTATGAACAAAGAAGAAATTAAAACAAAGTTCCACAATATGCTCGAAGCAGGCTTGTACTTACAGCACGTTAGAGAAGAAGTTCCATATGCTATGGAAACAACATTTGATGACTTAGGATTAGATAGTTTAGATAAAATTGAAATTAAACTAAGCATTGAAGACGATTTTGGAATTGAATTACCAGAGGACTCGTTTGCAGGTGATGTTCAAACTGTTAAGGATGCAATAGATTTAGTTGAACAACATTTAAAATGATTGTAGACAAACTTACCAATTATCATCGAAATTGGATAATTGGTAATTTCGAACCAGCTATGCTTACTAGTGAACACTTTGAAATAGCTGTTCACCGTAACACAGTAGACGATATCATAATTCCCCATTATCAAAAGACAGCAACAGAATATACCATTATAATTAGTGGATCAATTTTTGTTGGTGGACATACACTAGGTCCAGATGATGTATTTGTTTGGGAACCTAATGAAGTATGTGATGGGAAGTTCTTAGAGGACACTGTTACAGTTGTAATTAAAACGCCGAGCGTAGGAATAGAAGATAAGGTTAATGTAGATGATTAATGTATTACAACTTGCAGCTGGTCAGGGATCTAGATTCTCTGAATACAGCGAGTTACCAAAGCCATTTATTAAAGTAGATGGTATACCAATGTTCTTTAGAGCATACAACAGCATGAACTTAATTGATGAAGATGTTCGTTATCATATATTGTTTCAAGAAGCACACGTAGAAAAATACAATCCTCAACAGTATGTACCACATGCACACATACACACAATAGATCATTACACTGATGGCGCAGCTACAAGTGCAATGACTGTTATAAACAACAATGAATTTTGTAATGAACCCTGGTTAATTATAGACTGTGACTTTATATTGGAGTGGGATGGTGAATGGAACCCAGAACATAGTGGTGTATTTGTACATCACATAGAGCAATGGGAAACTAAAAGCAGTTACAGTGCTATAGATAATGATAATAATGTTGTTGCAGTAGCAGAAAAGCAACCAATTAGCAACTATAGAAACACTGGACACTACTATTGGAACACTGGAGACTTGTTTTGCGAGTCATATAATTACTATTTAGACAATAATATCCGTATATTAAACGAATGTTACATGGCTCCATTGTATAATGCAGCGATTAGAATGGGTAATACAGTTAAAGCAATACAAGTAGACGACTATATTCCTATTGGAACACCAGCAGACCTAGAGAAATATCAAGCAGATGCATAACAATAACATAATATTTGACCTAGATGGAACCATAGTTGATGCAAAAGAACTGCATCATGCTAGCTTTGAATGGGCAATACAACAACAATTACCAGATTTTATACTAACAGATACACTAAAAGAAGAGCTAGAAGGCATACCTAGCCTTAATAAACTAGATATATTAAACAACAGTGGTTACAAGTTAGAAGTAGAACGTGCATATCACGACAAACAAACCCATACTGAACAGCATTTAGATCTAATGTCATGGGATCCTGAACTCCCATACCTAATAAAAGAAGCAAGTAACGTATATAACATGGCATTATGTAGTAATGCTAGAAGTAGATTCGTATACAGTACACTAAATTTGATAGGATTATCTTGTTTTAATGCAGTATACAGTGCAGATGTTATTCCATTAATAATGAGAAAGCCTAATCCGTTTCAATTTGTAACAGCAATGGCACAGTTAAACATGGATCCAGCACACACAATTATATTTGAAGACAGTGTTCCTGGATTACAAGCCGCGAATAGCAGTGGAGTACAATGTGTTATAGCTGTTAAAGATAGTTACGATACTAAAGAACAACTAAAGAAGTTATTATTGCTATGACTCAACTAATAGTTGCAGGGTGTAGTTTAAGTGATAGAGGCGGAGTAGACTTCTGTTATGGTGATAAACTAGCTGAAAAACTAAACTACGAATATGTACACGAAGGAAGTGGATGTGGTTCTAATTTTCGTATATGGCGAATAGTAACAAATATGATAATGAATAACGAAATTGGTCCAGACGATGTTTTAATAATACAGTATACAGAACAAACACGAAAGGAATTCTGGACATCTCATTTATCCACAGAAACAGTGTATGATTCTTATAGCGCCGGCAATGGCATGACCGGCAAAGTACAACTAGTACATGACTATAAAGGCTTTGGACAGTTAGTTAAATATAAATTAGAAGCAGCTTCCTGGCAAGACAATAAAAAAATTAAAGAATTTATGAAACTATACGAAGAAGGGTTTGTAGATAGAGAATATGATAATGAAGTATGGAAGGTTAATCATTTTAATTTTATAACAATGTTACAATCTCGTAAAATTAAAACTATATTTGTTGAGGCATTTGAGTATACACAGTTACACGAGCTTTATATACCTGATGATGTATTTAGGTTTTATATAAAAAGAGAGCATCTCAGTGCTATTTTTTTACAACCAGATGGAACTCATTTATCAAATGAAGGCCACGAGTACGTAGCTGAACAATTACGCGAACTTATACAATGACTCAACTAATAGCACACAGAGGAAACACTAATGGACGCAATCCATTAGATGAGAATCGCGTTGAATACCTATTGCATGGTTACGAAACAGTTGGTGCAGTTGAATGTGACATACAAGTATGGAATGGTAGACTGTACTTTGGACATGATGGTCCACAGGAGTTAGTAGACCCTAGTATAATACTACAGGACAATTGGTTTTGTCACGCTAAGGACTTGGATGCATTAGAAGCATTACTAACACTAGAAGCACATACCTTCTGGCATCAAACAGATAAAGTTACATTAACTAGTAGAGGATACATATGGTGTTACCCCGGCCAGTATCCTACAATGGCTAGACACAAGACCATATGGCTAGACTTCGATCGTAAATTTAAGATGGATGATCTAATGTTCCATGAACCAGAGTGTTGGGGATTGTGCAGTGATAACTTTACTTAATCTAGTAACAGTGCTGTAATAAAAAGCCAAAGTAAAATTGGGCTTACTACTACACATAATAGTTTGAGTTCTTGATGTTGTCTAGTTTGTTTCATTTAAATGGTCTGTAGTTGTCTTTGCGATGTTCTTCAGCACTTCTCACTTCATGTTTGTATACGTAATACATAGTCCAACTCGCTACAGCTAGCATTATCAACACATACAACAATGGATGAGCATTAAAATATTCATCTCTAAACACTATTAACCAAGACATCATGCTTCCTTCCAATGCTTAAACAACTTGCTCCAAGCACGTTCGTGTGCAAAGTAAACCACAAACTTAATAACTGCATCAACACTAGCTATACTGCCGGCTAATGATGTGTTACCTGTGAGTGCTAATGCTATAACAAACGTTATAGTAATTGAAAGTATACGATAAGAGAGACTCTTATACAAATGTTTATGTAATCTTTTCATAGTGTTATACCTTATAATAAAGTATAGTCTTTCCTATGTACAACTGGATTCACATATACATCCTTGTTCCTTAGTAGTATTTAAGACTTTTCGCAGGGTCATTAACCTAGTTGCTTATTATAAATATACATATGAAACCAATACTATTAATGTTTCCTAGTGGAGCAGGCGGCGACTTTATAGCTGGACTGCACTTGTTATACAACTATAACATACATCTTCTCAAAGGAAGTAACAACCAATGGGGCAGCGATTCAAGTGACAATTGTAATATGACAAACCGTATTGATCGGCATGTTCTCGATACTATAGTAACAACTGGACACATCCAGGAAGGTATAATAAATGCACATTATACAAATCATACACGAACACAAATAGTAGCTGACTGCGAGTGGATTGAATATGTAGCTACAGCATATGTTTTAAAGTCTGAAATGGCAGGTAACGACACAGGCAACGGCAGTGAGCGTATTTCAATCGAGAGAACTACACTAGATTCTATACCAATTACTGGGTTCTGTTTATACAAGTATTCAGAGTTGTTTGATGATACGCACAGTACTATACCACATCTATTAGCTAGTTGGGGTACAGTAGTTCCAGATCAAGAAGTCTTGCAACACCTGATACAATACTATAACAAGTGTAACATAAATTTGTTTGATGGCATACCCACTAAGCCTATTACATTTAAAGACCCAGCTGACATTATGAATGAACTAAGAAGAGTCCGCTACATTGATTAAGTATAACGTCTTGGTTGTGTTGTGGTTTGGGATGTAAGTTACTAAACCCTAGCACAGCGAAGCTCTGCGTTAAAAATTTTTTACACCCTTTTAACACCCCTTAATAAACTCAATCACAGTAATGCACATAGTAGTAGCCACAATGATTAATGGTACTAGTTGTAGTCTTGTTATGCGGGTTAATGGTTCTTAAATGA
>Ga0209816_1002807_pt1 | contig 12160 bp, 12 predicted proteins | sample CoawatmetaG01DNA_FD_187509 | JGI IMG/M metagenome (GOLD analysis project Ga0209816, IMG submission 187509) | Marine microbial communities from the West Antarctic Peninsula - Coastal water metaG017-DNA (SPAdes) (version 2) | ecosystem: Environmental > Aquatic > Marine > Coastal ... | reverse complement strand
TATTTGAAGCAAAGTCTCCATCAATTAAGTTTTCCATAAAAAATTTCTCTCCAATGCGCCAATCATGGAGCATATTTTTTGTAAAAAACATTGCAACAATCATTCTTAGGCGATTATGCATCCATCCTTCTGATAGCATCTGTTTGATAGCAGCATCAATAATAGGGAATCCAGTATTACCGGTCTTAAAAGCTTCAATCTCAGAGTCAGAGTGTCGCCAAGGAAGGTCGCGAGTGTAATCTTGAAAAGGCTGATTGCAGCTTACTTTTGGAAAAGAATGCATGATATTTCTATAAAACTCTCTCCACACTATCTCATCGACCCACTTACAAATACCCTGATTACCAGACGCAAACTCAAAGTTATTTAATTTGAGGGCCTCTAAGATACATCTTCTTGGAGAAATAATGCCTAAAGCTAGGTAGGCTGAAATGCGACTGGTGCCTTCTAAAATTGGAGTATTTCTAGATTCACTGTAGTTATTGATTTTATGCTCAAGGAATTCTTGAAGACGAGCAAATGCATCAGCTTCGCCTGCTGGCCAGGCATCCATGTTTACCTGATGAGATTTTTCTAGTTTTAGAGCTGAAAGATCACTAGTGAGACTGGTTTTTTTGAGCGGTTTGTCTGCTTTATCTAAGTCTAAAAAACTCATAGAAAAATTTTCAATCCACCGCCTTTTAAAGGGAGTAAAGACTGAGAAGGGTTTATCCTGACCGGTTCTTAAGAAACCAGGCTCATATATAACCTGATCATGATGTCTGGATATTTGAATACTATTTGTTCTCAACAATATCTCTACGGCATCATCTCTTTTATTCTCATTGACCCCAAATTCATTATTCCAATGACATGATTTAATTTGATGAATATCAATAAATTTTTGTAAATCCTCAGGGAGCGCCTTAAAGGTATCAGTCTGCAGAACAACTAAAGGGATGTTCAGTTTCTTTAATTGCTTTTCTAGGGTGAAGAGATTTTGTATTAAAAAATCTTGCTTCACATTAGATTCATGATGCAGATTCCATTGCTTTTGAGAAAAAATGTATACTCCAATCAGCTCATCGCAAGAATTAGCTGCTCCTAGCAAAGCTGGGTTATCGTCAATTCTCAGGTCTGATCTAAACCACACTAATCCTCTTACCATCCAATTGCCCTCATTAATTTTTTTGCCAGCTCTTGACGATGCTCTGTAATTCTTGCATTTAAATTTTGCTTTGATCTGAGCTCAAAGTCATGCAGAGGCGATCTCTTAATCAACTTTAAATCTGCATATTTAGAAATATGATTCTCGTATCGCAGAGGAGATTTAATATTTGATGGATATAAAGTTGTGACAGGTTTTCCACTAGAAATAGACTCTGAGATCATCATCGCACTGTCTTCAGTTACAAAAATATTTATTGCTGAACCAAGCAAGGCAGCTAAATTAAAATTTTTATCTCCATGATGGAACCATGCACAATAATCACCGAGAATATTTTTTAGGCGTGATTGAAATAAGTCTTCAATCTCTGGCGGTGTTCTTCTTGAGGTAACGATAGATATGGGTAGTTTGATTTTAGAATGGAGACCCTGAATTGAAGTGAGCATGCTCTCCCATTCATTAAGTCCATAAGAGTAGCCAATGCCCTCACCTCCAATTAAAAAAAGGATATGGTCTGAAAGATTATCTTTCTGAGCTGCACTAGAGCAAACGGCTGGGGAATATAAATTTGGTGAAATCATAGCCACAATATTTGAAGGATGATCAAAATATTTTTCTATGGTAACCAGGGCATTGAACATAGAAGAATGAAGTCCTCTTGGAGAGCCAAGTTGAATGACTGGCAAGGAATAAGCTAATTTAATCGCCGCGCTAACAGGCATCGTATTACCACCTGCCGCAATAACTAAATCATGTCCTTCAACATTAATTGGTGAGTACATCCAAAGAATTCCTCGAGCTATATTTTTATTGTTAAACCGAAGTAAAAGCTTGGCAAAAATATTACAAGCAGATCTTAAGGCATAAAGCCGCCAAGATAGCTCATGAGTCGTAATGGCACATTCAAATGTCTCTTCTATCATAAAAGCAACGCCATTGGACTGATTAAAATGTCCAGGTATTCCGTCGCTAATAATAAGTATTTTTTTCATTGAGCTAATTAGAGATATTTATCTTGATAAGTTTCTAATAGCAAATCTTTAGTCATCATGATCTCTGTTTTTGCAATGTCCTCAGGATTATCAACACCTAAAATAGGAGATGATGAGATCACCGCATTAATTTCATAATCATTCTCAAGTAGCCTCATCATATCAATAGATTCAAGCTCTTCCAAAGGAGTTGGTTGCAGGTTTGTATATTGAGTCAACGCAGCAATGGTAAAACCAATCATCCCTAACTGTCTCATAGCCTTATCGCTTCTATTCGGAACATGGGCTCGCGTGAAAAAAGATATTTTTGATGTATTGGACATAATTGCTTTCACCACATTAGGATTACCCAAGTCATCGCCATCGATAGGATAAACTAAATTAACAATCTCAAGTTCGCTCCCACAGAATGCATCGCTTAAGTTTTGAATATCATCAGGAAAGATTTGAGGCTCATCTCCCTGAAGCAATAAAATAAAATCATATGTTTCTCCCTGTTTACTTAAAATATCCAGAGTTTCCTGCGCTCTCTCTGTTGCTCTCTGGTGATGATGGCCTGTAAGGATAACTGGAATCTCATGATTCTTTGCCCAGTTCATAATTTCTTCATCTGGGGTCGCTATGACTAATTTATCGCAGGCTTTTGATAGCAGCGCTCGCTCATAGCAATGAGCTAGCATTGGTATGCCTAAAATTTTTTTTAAAGGCTTGCCTGGAAATCGGGAAGAAGCCATTCTGGCGGGAATTACACCAAGTGTTTTTTTCATTTACTCAGAAAAAGGTAATCGCGCAGATAAATCTAACATCCGAATATCAACGCTAAAGGCAATCATGTCATAGCCCTTATTCGCAAGAATTGAAATTTGCTCTGGGTTTGGCTCGACTAGGTGATATCCAGATTTCACTTGATGCTGTTTAGATGCTTGTAAAATTTGATCCTCTGCATTAATAAATTCCTCAGAATCAAAGATGCCTGGATTACCTAGAGATGCTGAGAGATCGTATGGACCAATAAAGTATCCATCAATCTCTTGAGAAAATATAGAATCGAGATTTGCTATTCCGGCCACTGACTCAATTTGTGCATAAATTTCAATATGCTTGGAAGTGGTTGTAATGTATTTACTTTTTGCATTAGCTTCTCCATAACCCTGAGCACGCGCAAGACCCATGCCCCTATTGCCTCTAGGAGGATAATGGCACGCAGCTACAATACTCTCGATCTGAGCTTGCGACTCAACCATAGGTGCTAAAATTCCTTTTGCCCCAGCATCAAGCACTCGTTTAATTTGTGATGGGCTGTGCCCTGAAAGGCGAACAAATGGCTTAGAGCCAGCAAGGTCGATAACCCTAATCAATTGCTCTGCTTGATTAATATTAATAGCACTGTGCTCTAAATCAATGACCACCCACTCATAGCCTGCCTTTGCAAAAATTTCTGCCACTGACTCATTTGGCAGGCTTAACCAAGTTCCAATTGAATGATTTCTCATATACTAACCTCTTGAGTTAAAATTTCATTATCATCTAATCCAGCTATCGCTGCTAAACCCATTGCATTAATGCCCTCATGCGTAAGACTGGAGCGATGCGAGGTTCCAAAAAAGTTAGGTAATTCAAAGAGTGGATTCTCTAGGGCTGGCTCTTCTGCATACACATCAAAAGCAGCAAAAGAATCAGGATTACTGGAAAGGAAAGCATGCAAAGCAGATTCATCGACTATGCCCCCCCGAGCAGTATTGATAATAGAGATGGATGGTTTTACTAGGCTTAGTTCGTTTGAGCTAATTGCATCTGCTGTTGCTGGTAAAAGTGGAAGATGAATACTAAGAATGTCAGCTTGATGCAAAACTGCTGCAAGCTCATCTTGCATAATGTTATCTGGCTTCAAACCAAGATCTTTGCTAATGCTTGATAGCTCTTGATCACTAAATATCTTCTCGTCAAACAAAATAATCTTGCAATCAAAGGGTGCTAAAAAAGAGGCAAATTTTTGACCTATATTGCCAAAACCAAGCAAGCCAACTGTTTTTCCAAAAAGCTCTGATCCCTTCTCCTGTGACCATATGCCCTCAGCAATCTCAGTATGATTTCGATGAATCTTTCGTAAAGATAGCAGTGTCAGGGTTAGCGCTAATTCTGCAACACTTTGCTTGTTAACACCTGGTGTAAAGCCTAGCTTGATACCTTTTAATTTAAACGCTTCGATATCTAAATTATTGATTCCTACACCATATTTGCTGATGACTGTAAGCTTTGGTAGTTGCTGTAAAATCTCGGATGAGATTTCCTCTATTCCTATAATTGCTTTGTCTGCCGGACTTAAAAAATTTATTAAGCTCTGGCCTTCCAGTGTTGTTCCTGTGTCATTAAGAATAATCTTGGAATATTTTGCTTTTAAAGCATTTACCAAGCCTTTATTTTTTGAAAAAGAGCGTGAGGCGACTGCAACAGTATCTAACAAATTCATATCAAGAAGCTAAGTGCTGATTTGTAAATAATGCGTCCACCCTATGGTCAGCTTGTATATTGGTTATAGAAGCTACACCTCCAGCCGCATTAACTATTGCTGCGCCGGCTGCTATATCCCACAAAAAAATTCCATTTTCTTTGTAGGTGTCTGCCTTTCCAGCTGCAACATAAATAGATGCCATGGCTGCAGACCCGATCATTCTAACTTTTTTCCATTGCTGAAAATCATCGATCATCTGTTTGAACTCACTATCTGAATAATTAGTTTTTGCAGGAATGCCAGTGACCAGGGTTGACTCGCTCTTTTTAGCATAATTAGATACTGTAATCTCCATCTGATTTACGAATGCCTTAGACTCGAGATGCCCGTAATATAAGTCATCGTGGTTAAAATCATAAATAACTCCAAGAATAGGCGTTTTATTCTGCATCAAAGCAATAGAGACGCAGCTAATCGGAATATCCCGTAAAAAATTTGAGGTGCCATCAAGAGGATCAACCACCCAGTAAAATTCACCCACATCGTCACTGAAGCCTGTTTCCTCTCCCAAAATAGAAAAAGCACTTTGGGAGCTCAAACTCTTTTTGATTAGCTGTTCAGTATCAGTATCTAGTTGAAGTTTAATATCTCTTCCTTGGTTGAGTAAGACCTTCAGTTCTTTACCCTGATGTTTGAGAAGGTATTTACCACCTTTTAAGGCTGCGGATTTAGCAATCTCGAGCCATGCACCTAATTCAAGCATTTAAGAATTTTTTTCTAAAATAAGAGCCCACTAAACCGCACACCACCATGTGCAAGTCCTCAGCCGGGCCATACTCACCAACCTTTGTTGGAATATGAATATTCAGATCACAATTTTGCTTTAGATATCCCCCATCGAAGGCGGTCAAACCAACAATAAAAATATCTTGCTCTCTGGCATGCTCAATAGCTTTGATTAAATTTTTAGAATTTCCAGAAGCAGAGATACACACAATAGTATCCCCAGCATTGGCTAGTGTTTGCAGTTGTTGAAGAAATATATTTTCATAGCCATCATCATTAGCAATAGCCGTAATCACTGCCTGATTATCACACAAGCTAATGGCTCTAAAGGGCTTATCAAACTGCCTGCTTCCAAGTGATACATCATTAACAAAATGGGTCGCTGTGGATGCGCTACCTCCATTTCCTAAAAAAAATGTAGTACTGCCAGACTCCCGAGAAGCTAAAAGCAAGTCAGCAAATTTAGCGATTGACTCTCTATCTAATTGCTCTATCAAGCTTGATAGATATTTTAGGTACTCGTGAGAAAAATCTTGAGAAGTAGTCATAATTATTCCTGATTATTGGTAATATTTTTCTTTCCAAATGGGGTCAGCTTTGTATATGACCTCAATGAGCTTCATCGTCTCCATAGCATCATGAATACTCCCTCTTTCAATTGCAGTATTATCAGCCAATGAATTTGCAAAGTACTTTATCTCATTATCCCATGAAACATCTTCATTATACTTTGATATTGATTCGCGTGGTGTGCCGTTATCCTTCAAAAGATCTGAAGTAATAATTGTTAATGTTTCATCACCATAACTTTTAGACCCTGTCAGCAAGCCCCCAAGAATAAGCGAGCCTCTCTCTAAGGTAATTTCTAGATTAAATACATGCCTCCATTGAGTGGCAGAGGAGTGGAGCTGAGCCACTAAACCAGAGGGAGATTTCATTAAGACATAGGCATTATCTTCCACATCATAATTCCAGAAAGCATTATCAATAAATGAAAAAACCTGAGAAAAGTCCTCTTCTGAAAGATATCTCATTAAATCAAGCATATGTATCCCCTGATCCAGCAAAATTCCGCCACCAGATGCCTCTCGATTAGTTCGCCAGTCAGTTTGATTAAAGCTAATCATCTGAGATTTCCCATAAACCCCCTTCATATTAATAATTCGACCAAGAGAGTTGCTTTTGATGAGTGCTTTAGCTTTCTCAACAGAAAGGTGGAAGCGATGATTGAAGCCATACATGAGCTTTAACGCAGGAAATTTTAGAGATTGTTTTTCCACTTCCAGTAACTCAGCATGAGTCCTTGCTGGAGGCTTTTCACAGAATACATGAAGGCCCTTTTGCAAGCTAAGACAAGTAGCCTCTGCAGCAAATTGATTTGGCAAACTGATAAAGATTACATCAATCTCTGCGTTAGCTATCAAGGATTGATAATCATTGTAAACCTCTAGGCCTGGTGCAATAGATTGTCGAGCTTCTTGGTTGGACTCTGAGATTGCTGTAACTTTATAGGATGTGTTTGATTCGATAGAACGATGTCTAGTTTTCCCTACCACCCCATATCCTGCAATTCCTACCCTCATTATTTTATTTTAAAAAAATTATTGCGTGTAGGTAATTCGGTAAATAACATTCATTTTATCATCCGAGATCAATAAGCTGCCATCAGCCATAACCAAAGGTGCTGACGGCCTGCCAACGACCTTCTGGCCTTGAAGCCATCCAGTAATAAAATCTTCAGAAGTTGTAACTTCCCCAGCCTCATTTAATACAACCCTAAGGACTTTATATCCAACTTTTGATGAGCGATTCCATGATCCATGCAATGTAATAAATAAATTATTTTTAAATTCTTCTGGGAAATGAAAATCATTATTGTAAAAAGCTATTCCCGTAGGCGCTACATGGGCGCCAAGCTCAAGAATAGGTTGAACATAATCATAGCCAGAGTCTATATCGCCAAACTCTGGATCTTTAATATTAACAGCGTGTTGAAATGGAAAGCCATAAAATAAGCCCTCTTCATCCACTCTATTTAACTCACATGAGGGGCTATCATCACCAAGCCAGTCGCGCCCATTATCAGTAAAAAATAATTTTTGTGTTGAGGGATGAAAATCAAATCCCACACTATTTCTGACACCCTTGGCAACATACTCCCATTTTTCCCCACTAAGCTTCAGGATGGATGCGTATTTAAGATTTTCAGAAAGACAGCTATTACATGGAGCCCCAACATTGGTATAAATAGCTCCTTTTAGATCATGCCGTAGCCATTTCCATCCGTGCCATTTATCATCAGGCAGATCATCTGTAACTAATATTTTTTCAGGTAATCCAGAATTATTTTTTTGCAGCCAGCTCTCAACACCTTTAATTTTCCATATTTTGCTAATTTCTGAAAAATATAAGTCTCCTTCAAAAATACTCACTCCGGTAGAGTAAGTTAAGTTTTCTGCAATGACTCTCTTAGAATCTACCTGTCCATTCCTGTCAGAATCGGATAATGCAACAATTTGCCCGCCTCGCTCACCGACAAATATAGTTCCATTTTTACCTTCTGCCATCTGTCTGGGTGAATCTAAATCATTAGCAAAAATTTCAATCTTAAAGCCCGGTTGAAGTTGAAATTGACTTAAATCTTCAGCAAAAATTTTAAAGTTAAAGCAACTAACGGTAACTAAAAAGAATAGGGTTAAATTTTTTATCATCGCTCAAAGCCCTCCACATGCTCAGCAAGAATATTTAAAATTTCATGATTATCATGCTTAAGTATGCATGCTTGCATTTCCAAAATAACTGGAAGAAGCGCATCATAATGCAAAAAAGTTTCGTTAGCTTTAAAAATTTTTTCATTTTCTGTTTTTATTTCTAGCCCAGATATGAGCAGCTCTTCGTACATCTTTTCTCCAGGTCTTAGGCCAATTTCAACAATTTGAATGCCCTCTTGGCTATCAGCATTAGCATAATTTCTTCCAGATAAATGTATGAGTTTCTTAGCTAAATCATAGATTTTAATTTGCTCGCCCATATCTAAGATAAAAACTTCACCACCTGAAGAGAGCTCGCCAGCTTGGAGAACAAGATTTGACGCTTCGGGAATGGTCATAAAATACCTCATCACCTCTTTATCCGTTATCGTAACTGGTCCACCAAGAGCAATTTGGTCCATAAATAAGGGGATCACCGAGCCCGATGAGTTAATAACATTTCCAAATCTAACCATGCTGAATTTAATACTATGGTTAACATCATTTAGGGACTGGATAATAATTTCAGAAAATCTTTTTGTGGCGCCCATAACATTTGTTGGTCTGACTGCCTTATCAGTGGAGATCATAACGAATGAACTTACATTATGTTTTATAGCGGCCTGGGCAAGATTGAAAGTTCCAAGAATATTATTTTCAGCAGCTTTAGCTATATTATGTTCATCTTCGACAAGCGGCACATGTTTATAAGCAGCTGCGTGATAAACAGTATCAATACTGTACATGGAAAATATATGTTTAAGGTTCTCTGCATCTCTTATATCCCCAAGTATTGGGATCACTTTAGTGCTCAGATTTTCTGAGCTTTTGATCACACTACACTCTCTTTCAATTTTAAAAAGATTAAACTCTGACATTTCAAAGAGAATAATTATTTTCGGATTATTTAGAAGTATTTGTCTGGTGATTTCTGACCCAATCGATCCCCCGGCACCAGAAATAAAAAAAGAGCTTGTGGTAGCATTTGCAACGCTAGCAGCTGTAATCCTGGCTCCTGGCAAAATATCGTCAATCGAAAGTGCCTGAATATCAGTCATCCTCTTCTGATCTGAAATTAATTCACTCATAGAGGGAACTGTTCTTACAGAGACCTTGATGGTCTCCAGGTCTGAAATAATTTTTCTTCTTGCCTCGGTAGTAATGTTTGGCATTGCAAGGAATACCTGCAGATTTGCATGTTCCAGCTTCAGTTTCACCAATATCTTAAAGCTAGAAATAATTGGGATATTATTGATCTGGGTATTTTTTAATTTAATAGAATCATCAAATATGCCCACTACATTTTTAGAGGAGTCATTTTGAAATGCATTCAATAACTCTGCCGCTGACTTTCCAGATCCAAAAATAATTACAGGTTTAGCATCTTTATCTGCTTCACGAGGATATAAAAAGTATTTTGCTACATCCCTCGAGATATTAATAAATGCATATAAAACAGACGATAAAAGTAAAGCTTGTAGCAATAGAATTGCTAAAAATCCTGTAGGTATAGTCTCAAACTGAAGAATGTACATACCAGCCCAAGAAAACCCAAAGATAAGAGATCCAGACACACAAACAAAAATTGAATCTCTTGAATCAAAGTATCTAATTAAGGATTTATAATATCCAAAAAAATAAAAATACACTAAAAAAATAATTGCTGGAAAAATAAATGAGTATTTTTGAGAGTCTATTATTGATCCGAGATCCCCTGAGAGATCGCTAGAAATAAGTGTTGCCATTGGTGGACCAAAGACAATCCAGCAAATAAATGACAGCAAGAGATCGTTTAATAAAACTAGAATTGTTTTCTGTTTTCTTTGTAGAGAATTTAGCTTGGTTCCTATTAAATTCATGCGTAAGAAAATGTAAAACTAGTATTCATCTGAAATAATAAATTCTTGCTTAAGTTTTGCATTCGAAATGTGAAAATTTCCATATAATCTGCATAGTATCGACTCTAATTTAGCAACTTTTCTCATTATGTTAAAAATAAAATTAGGAAGATAGATAATTTTAATATTTTTTCCAACTTTATCACCAATCAATGCAAAAAGCGCATTGGTTGAGATTGGTCTGGAGTTCGTTAAATTAAGAATCTGATTATTAATTTTACTTGTATCATTTACTGCCAAGTTAATCACTTGTTTCAAAAGGCTATATGGCAAAAAACTTCTGAGATTAGAATCTCCAGCTTTAAAAGATGGTATGGGATATCCCTTCTTGGCTAATTGAAACAGTTTTCTAAGGTTCGATTTAGGGTGATTGATCAAAAGTGGAGGTAATCTAAAAATGGTAAAATTAAAATTTTTTTCTGCAGCCAACTGGCTAATAGCTGCTTCACATTTTTTTTTGGCAGTGCCATAAAAACATGTTGGTTCAAGGTTTGATTGTTCCTCTATTTGCTTATATTCAAAAGAGTTGTCTCCATAAACTTTGATTGTGCTAAAGAAAATAATTTTTTTACAATCTAGCGCCATCATGCAGTCAATTGCTGTTTGGGAAATGGAGACCTCTTTGTTGATATCGGAGCTCATTAACTCAGAGTTCTGTGATGCTAGATGTAAAAAACAATCGGCTTGAAATGAATGATTTTCGGACAATATTTCATCATATAAAAATATGTTAGATTCATGTGATGATTGGGAAGAAGAGATGCATAGAATATTGTGGCCCATCTTTTTTAGATCTTCGGCTAAGAGAGATCCAATCATTCCCGATGATCCAGTTAGAGCTATATTCATATTAATGTTTTAAAATACCGACATTTACAAGAGGGTTCATGATTATTGTAGCGCTAAGAAACATCATATGCTTAATTGGTTTGATTTTAATATTACCATTTATGCTAATTGCATCGCTTTTAATTTTTCTAGAGGATGGATTTCCAGTCTTTTTTAAGCAAAAAAGAATTGGCTTAAATAAACAAACCTTTACGATATTTAAGATTCGAACACTTAAAAGAAATGCGCCTCAAGTTGGAACTCATGAAATAGAAGAGCGCTATAAGCTAACAGTAGGCAGTATTGTCAGAGCGTTGAAGCTAGATGAATTCCCTCAATTATTGAATGTTATTCGCGGAGATCTTAATCTAATAGGTCCTAGACCCGGACTTGAGTCACAATTAGCTCTTGAAGAAGCAAGAATGGTTCAGGGTGTATTTGATACCAAACCAGGCATTACTGGCCTTGCACAAGTGCTAGGATATGACATGAGCAAACCGGAAATGTTAGCCGAAATAGATAAGCTTTATGTTAATAACAAATCATTAAAGCTAAATACCATAATTTTTTTAGGTACTTTTTTTAAATATCCAAGAACATACCTGGCATCAATGCTTAATATTCCTAATCTGAAAAATATCTAACGAGAGGTTAAATTAAATGTTTAAAAATCTATTTCAAAAGAATGAATCAAAAGATCTTGCGGATCATCAAAATCAAAGAGATGTTGTATTGAGGTTGATGTTTGAAATTGCTATGAGTGACGGAAACCTAGATAAATCTGAGCTTCAGCTGCTTAAAAAAAGGGCCGAACTTATTAGCCCAGAAGGTTTGAAGGCTTCGGATATGATTAAGCAAGTGATTGATGAGTCTGAATCTTCAACGTCTCTATACCCAACGGTTACTAAGATTAATGAGGAATACTCAGTTGATCAAAAAAAAGAGGTTCTGAAGAAATTGTGGGAATTAGTCACTGTTGATGGAATTATCAATCACTATGAAGAAAATCTATATTTTAAAATAGCTGAGTTAATTAAAATTAAAAGATCTCAAGCAAATCAAATAAAGCAAGAAGCCACCTAAGGCTTATTAAGATATATTGGAGAGGACCAAGCTCTCTCGCTAGAATCGCCAAGACATTCATCGGAAAGTGAAGTTCTGAAACTTCCTTTGCATAGTTGAAATGATTGATTCTCTTGAGAGGTATTGCTTCCGTTAATTGCAGGTGTGAGCTCCTGGATCGCCCTAACATAGTAAACGCTATCGCGAGAATAGCTTTCATCTTGAAATTCAATAATGCACTCACT
>Ga0209816_1002802_pt1 | contig 12169 bp, 11 predicted proteins | sample CoawatmetaG01DNA_FD_187509 | JGI IMG/M metagenome (GOLD analysis project Ga0209816, IMG submission 187509) | Marine microbial communities from the West Antarctic Peninsula - Coastal water metaG017-DNA (SPAdes) (version 2) | ecosystem: Environmental > Aquatic > Marine > Coastal ... | reverse complement strand
AGAAAAAGAAAATTTGCATGGTACAGCATTATGGGAACATGATGTTTATGGTAGAGAGTTACCTAAAGATATTAGTGATACTGATTATGATAAAATGATAAAAGTAGATGCTAATAATTTAGATAGATGGAGATTAAGTACGGTTGTTGGTTATGAAGAAAATAGATTGGTTTCATATCCTTCAAGTTATTTTCATAGCAAATATCCTAATGTATCTTGGGAAGAAGGTAGAAAGGTTTTTGTAATGTTTTACAAAGTTTCTGATTATGAATAAAAAAAATATTAATAAAGAAAAATCTGATTGGGAGGATAAAGCAGATAAACTAAAACTTAAATATAATCGAAATCAAGATGGATATAAAAAACATAAAAAGAGAGATTATAAAAGCTGGTGAGTTAGCTGTACAGCAATTAATTAAAGTGGCAAAGGCAGATATTATTAAATATGATAGTGAAGATGACCTTGCGGCAGATAAATTAAAAAACGCAGCGGCAACAAAAAAATTAGCAATATTTGATTCGTTTGAAATATTAAAAAGAATACAAGAAGAAAAAGATTTATTAGAAGGAGTTGATACTAAAGTAAATAACACACCAAAGGGATTTGCAGAAAGAAAGTCAAAATAAACTATATATTGAGCTTATTAACATAGTTCCAAAAAATGTTTTGTCTATAAAAAACAAAGCTAAATCATGGTCTTATGGTTATAATGAAAAATATAATTTTGTTGTTATTTCACGAACAGGTCAAATTGATCAAATAATAAACATACAAGGATTAAACATTGCTCTTCCTAAAATATCTAAAGAAGTATATAAAAGGTCTGAAAAAAAAGACGAACAACACTGGTCTCCTCAAGAAATACCAAAACCTTTAAAAAAAATAAAGTCTATTTTTCAATGGCATGATGCTCCTGCAAGTTTTAAAAATGAGTGGGTTGATTACATAGAAAGTCAATTTGATTATAGAGAACAAGGTTATTGGTTTATGAATAATGGGAAACCTACATACATAACTGGTTCTCACTGGATGTACATACAGCATACTAAAATTGATGTTGGTCTACCTGACTTTAGGGAAGCAAATAGAATTTTTTATATACATTGGGAAGCTTGCAAGGCCGATAAAAGAAGTTTTGGTAATGATTATTTAAAAATTAGACGTTCAGGTTTTTCGTTTATGGCTTCCGAGGAGTGTGCAAATATAGGCACGATTACAAAAGACGCAAGGATAGGTATATTGTCTAAAACTGGTTCTGACGCAAAAAAAATGTTTACCGATAAGGTTGTCCCTATATCAAATAATTATCCTTTCTTTTTTAAACCTATTCAGGATGGTATGGATAAACCAAAAACTGAATTAGCTTTTAGAGTTCCAGCTTCTAAGATTACTAAAAAAAATATGTATTTAAATGAAGATCAAGAGCTTGAAGGTTTAGATACAACAATTGACTGGAAGAATACAGGAGATAATAGTTATGATGGTGAAAAATTAAAATTATTAGTTCATGATGAAAGTGGTAAATGGGAGCGACCAGACAATATCTTAAACAACTGGCGAGTTACGAAAACGTGTTTACGTTTAGGTAGTAAGGTTATTGGGAAATGCATGATGGGTTCAACATCAAACGCATTAGATAAAGGTGGATCTAATTTTAAAAAATTATATTACGACTCTGATGTTACTAAACGTAACTCAAACGGACAAACAAAAAGCGGATTGTATAGTTTGTTTATTCCTATGGAATGGAATATGGAAGGATTTATTGATATGTATGGAATGCCTGTTTTTGAAACTCCTGAAAAGCCTGTAAAGGGAATAGATGGTGAAATGATAAATCAAGGAGCTATTAATTATTGGCAAAACGAAGTGGATTCTTTATCTAATGATCCAGATGCATTGAATGAATTTTATAGACAGTTTCCAAGAACTGAGTCTCACGCATTTAGAGATGAAAGTAAGCAGTCAATATTTAATCTTACTAAAATATATCAACAAATAGATTACAACGATTCTTTAATAATAGACAGATATGTTACTCAAGGATCTTTTTCTTGGGAAAATGGAATTAAAGATACAAGGGTAATTTGGTCACCAAATAAAAGAGGAAGATTTTTTGTATCTTGGTTACCAGAAAAGGCATTACAAAACAATGTTATTACTAAAAATGGAAAGCGATATCCAGGTAATGAACACTTAGGTACATTTGGATGTGATTCATATGATATTTCAGGAGTTGTAGTTGGAAAAGGATCTAACGGTTCTTTGCATGGCTTAACAAAGTTTAATATGGGTAACGCTCCAAGTAATGAGTTTTTTTTAGAATATATAGCTCGGCCTCAAACTGCTGAAATATTTTTTGAAGAAGTACTTATGGCTTGTGTGTTTTTCGGAATGCCAATATTATGTGAAAACAATAAACCTCGTTTATTGTATCATTTAAAAAACAGAGGTTACAGAGGTTTTAGTATAAATAGACCTGATAAAACATTTAATAAATTATCTAAAACTGAAAAAGAATTAGGTGGGATTCCCAACTCAAGTGAAGATGTGAAACAATCACACGCTTCTGCAATAGAATCATACATAGAAAAATATGTTGGTTTAGATATGGAGGGGAGTTATAGAGATAAAGATGATATGGGTATATGTTATTTTCATAGAACTTTAGAAGACTGGGCCAAGTTTGATATAAATAACAGAACCAAGTTTGATGCTTCTATTAGTTCAGGTTTAGCTATAATGGCGAATCAAAAGCACTTGTACACCCCTGCTAAAGAAAAATCAAAAATAAGCATTAACTTTGCAAGATATAATAATACAGCCTCGGTTAGTCAATTACTTAACAAATGAAAGATGTAAATATACAAGTTAACTCTGCTGCTTTTCCTGATCAATTTGAATCGGATTCCGTAAAAGGTCAAATGGAGTTTGGATTGAAAGTAGGACAAGCAATACAGTATGAGTGGTTTAGGAGAGATAGTGGTTCATGTAGGTTCTATAATCAATGGGCAGACTTTAATAGATTAAGGCTTTATGCCAGAGGAGAGCAATCTATTGCTAAATATAAAAATGAAATTTCAGTAGATGGTGATCTAAGTCACTTAAACTTAGACTGGACTCCAGTGCCAATTATTCCTAAATTTGTTGATATAGTTGTTAACGGAATGTCTGATAGGTTATTCAAAATAAAAACATATGCTCAAGATGCTATGTCAGCAGAAAAAAGAAATGTTTTTCAAGACATGATTCAAGCCGACATGGTTTCAGCTCCTGTATTACAGCAGTTAGAAAAAGATTTTGGAGTACCTGTTTTTAGTGTAGCAGAGGAAGAACTTCCAGGGAATGATCAAGAGATGGAGTTGTATATGCAAATGAAATATAAGCCAGCTATTGAGATTGCTCAAGAGGTGGGTATTAATACTTTGTTAGATGAAAATCATTATCAAGATATAAGAAAACGAGTTGATTACGATCAAACAGTTATAGGTATTGGAATGTGTAAACATATGTTTCTACCTGGATCTGGAGTTAAGATTGAGTATGTTGATCCAGCAAATGTGGTTTATAGTTATACTGAAGATCCTTATTTTAAGGACAACTTTTATTGGGGTGAAATAAAAACAGTTCCGATTGGGGAGTTAATAAAAATAGATCCAGATTTATCTCTTGCAGATTTATCAGAAATTTCTAAATACAGTCAAGATTGGGCGCAATATTATGATGGAGCGCAAGCTTTTAATAATAGTATGTTCAATAAAGATACTGCTACATTATTATATTTTAATTATAAGTCTACACATTCTTTTGTTTATAAAAAGAAAAGAATGCCAGATGGTAGTTTTAAGACTGTAGAAAAAGACGATTCTTTTAATCCTCCACAAGAAATGATGGATGAGGGTAATTTTGAGAAAGTAACTAAACGAATTGATGTTTGGTATGATGGTGTAATGGTTATGGGTACTAATATTATGCTTAAATGGAAATTGAGCGAAAATATGGTTAGGCCAAAATCTGCAAATCAATATGCAAGACCAAATTATATAGCGTGTGCGCCAAGAATGTACAAAGGTTCTGTAGAATCTTTAGTTCGTAGAATGATTCCATTTGCAGATTTAATTCAAATGAGTCACTTAAAAATACAACAAGTAGTTTCAAGAGTAGTTCCTGATGGAGTGTTTATTGATGCTGATGGTTTAAATGAGGTTGACTTAGGTACTGGAGCTGCATATAATCCTGAAGACGCATTACGTTTGTATTTTCAAACAGGTAGTGTTATCGGTAGGAGCTATACTCAAGATGGAGAATTTAACAATGCAAAAGTTCCAATTACTCAGCTAACAGCTTCAAGTGGAGCAGGTAAAATGCAAATGCTTATAGGTAACTATAATCATTACTTAGATATGATAAGAGCTGTAACAGGCTTAAATGAAGCGCGTGATGGATCAAGTCCTGATCCAAATTCTTTAGTAGGGGTTAATAAATTAGCTGCATTAAATTCAAATACAGCTACAAGGCATATATTACAAGCGAGTCTATATATGACAAGAAGTTTGGCTGAATGTTTATCTATAAGAATGGCAGATATATTAGAATATGCTGATTTTAAAGATGAGTTTGCTATGCAGATTGGAAAATATAATTTGCAAATTATTGATGAAATAAAAGATTTGTATTTATTTGATTTCGGAATATTTATTGAAATGTCTCCAGATGAAGAGGAGAAGGCTATGTTGGAACAAAACATTCAAATGGCTTTATCTCAGAAGAATATAAGTTTAGAGGACGCGATTGATATCAGAGAGATTCATAATTTAAAAATGGCAAATCAGCTATTAAAATTAAAACGTAAGCAGAAAGAAGAAAGAGAACAGCAAATGCAAATGCAACAGCAAGAGATGCAGTCGCAACAACAAATGCAAGCACAAGAAGCTGCTGCTCAACAACAAATGCAAATAGCTCAAGCCACTTCTGCGGCTAAAATGGAAACAATGACTGCTCAAAATCAAATGCAAATTCAAAAAATGCAAATGGAGGCTCAGTTAAAAACTAAATTAATGGAGGTAGAATTTAACTACCAAATGCAATTACAAGGTGTTGAGCAATCTCAATTAGAAGACAGAGAAAAAAGTAGAGAAACAAATAAAGCTGATAGATTAAATAATCAATCATCTAATCAATCAAGAATGATAGAACAAAGAAAACGTAATCTACCTTCTATTAATTTTGAATCTAATGAAGATAGTTTAGATGGGTTTGATTTTGCGGAATTTAATCCAAGATAAACTACTTAAAATTATAATTAAATTAGTATTAACTTTGTTAAAAATAAAATCAAATGGAATTTAAAGTAAAAGAAGTAACAAAAGAAGAGAAGTCTCGTGTTGAGGTAGAGAATGATTTACTAAAAGCACATGAAGAAAAATTTGACGACTCAGCAAATAAAGAAACTGGAATAGATAAAATTAATTTATCTAATATTAATTCAACCGAAGAAAAAGTTGAAGAAAAAGTTGAAGAAAAAGTTGAAGGAACAGTTGAAGTAAACACACCGTTAGAGATAAATGACAGAGATGTTCTTTCATATATAAAAGATAGATACGACAAAGATATTGAATCTGTTGAAGAATTATTTGCGGAAAAAGAGGCAAATGTAGATTTACCAGATGATGTGTCAGCGTATTTTAAGTACAAGCAAGAAACAGGTCGTGGAATTGAAGACTTTTATAATTTACAAAAGGATTTTGATTCTATGGATGATGATGCTGTACTGGCTAATTACTATTCATCAACTGAAGAAGGTTTAGATGAAATAGATATTCAAGATATTATTGAGGATAAATTCAGTTTTGACGAAGACCTGGATGAACCAAGAGAAATTAAGAAGGTAAAATTAGCTAAAAAACGTGAACTTTCTAAGGCAAAGAAGTTTTTAAATGAACAGAAAGATAAGTACAACATTCCTCTTGAGTCAAGTGGGGGTGCATTATCTGAAGATCAAGAAAAAAACATTAATGCTTATAAAAGTTATATAGAGGAATCTAAAAGTTTAGAAGAGGCAAACGGTAAAAAAGCTAAATTTTTTACAGACAGAACAAATGATGTGTTTAACAGTGATTTCAAAGGTTTTGATTTTAATGTGTCTGATAATAAACTTACTTTTAAACCAGGGACTGCGGAAGAATTAAAAAATGTTCAATCTAATGTTGGTAATTTTATCGGCAAATATTTAGATGATAGTGGATTAATTAAAGACGCTGTAGGTTATCATAAGGCTTTATCGGTAGCGATGAATCCTGATAAATTTGCTCAATATTTTTATGATCAAGGTGTAGCTAACGCTGTAGATGATGTTTCAAGAAAATCTAAAAACATTAATATGGATCTTAGACAACAATCTCAAACTGTTTCAAAAGATGGAATGAAAATACGCCCTGTGACTACTAATAATCGTAATGAGCATGGAAGAGGACTCAAAATTAGAAGTAGTAAAAATAATTAATTTAAAATAATGAAAAAATGGCAGTAAATTTAACACCAGGATTTGACTTGCAACCAAGTGCGCAGCAAACTCCTTTATCAACAAACTACATAAACAACTTTGATTTCTTAAATCAGTATCTTCCAGATACTTACGAAAAGGAATTTGAGCGTTATGGAAACAGATCAGTAGCATCATTCTTGAGAATGGTGGGAGCTGAAATGCCTTCTAACTCGGATTTAATTAAATGGGCAGAACAAGGTAGATTACACACAAAATATCAAGGATGTACTTCTGCTTCAGCAGCAGGTGCAGTAGATGGTGTTTGGACAGTTCCAGGAGTAGGAGCAGCGCCAGGAGCTGGAGCTAACAATCCTACTAACTTTAATCCACAGTTAAATGCTAATTCAGGTATTTTAGCTACACTTAGAGTTGGACAAACTGTAATGATTTCTGACAATACAGTTGGATCAACATTACAGAATAAAGCAATTATCAAAGTAGCTCCAACTTCAGCAGCTCCAGGAACATTTACTGTAGCTTATTATGAAGCAGGCGGTCAAGCAATGGCAGCAGCAGCAGGATGTGATATTTTATCTATGGTTCTGAATTTGCAAAAGGTACTAACGGAATGGTTGGTTCTAACGAGTCTGATGACTTTATTTTTGACAACAAGCCAATTATTATCAAAGACAAATATTCTGTTTCTGGTTCTGATATGGCTCAGATTGGTTGGATTGAAGTTACATCTGAAGCAGGTGCAACAGGATACTTATGGTATTTGAAATCTGAACATGATACAAGATTACGTTTTGAAGATTACTTAGAGACAGCAATGGTGGAAGCAGTTCCAGCAGACGCAGCTTCTGGTGCGGCAGATTTCTTACAAGGTGTAGGAGTAGGTGCAGGTGCAGCTAATCTTTCAGGATCTGATGGTATCTTCTACGTGGTAGGAAATAGAGGTAATGTATTCGGTGGTGGAAACCCAGTTGCTTTAGCTCAATTTGACAATGTTATTCAAAGACTTGACAAGCAAGGTTCTATTGAAGAAAATGTAATTTTTGTAAACAGACAATTCTCATTTGATATTGATGATATGTTGGCATCACAAAACTCTTATGGAGCAGGTGGTACTTCTTATGGTTTATTTGACAATGATAAGGACATGGCTTTGAACTTAGGTTTCACAGGATTCCGTAGAGGTTATGACTTTTACAAGTCTGATTGGAAATACTTAAACGATCCTACAATGAGAGGTGGAGTAAATGCAGGAGCAATCAATGGACTTTTAGTTCCAGCTGGTTCAACAACTGTATATGACCAAATCTTAGGAAAGAACGCAAAACGTCCTTTCTTACACGTTCGTTATAGAGCTTCTGAAACTGAAGATAGACGTTACAAAACTTGGATTACTGGTTCTGCTGGTGGTGCAAGAAATAGCGATCTTGATGCAATGGAAGTAAACTTCTTGAGTGAAAGAGCTGTATGTACTTTAGGTGCAAACAACTTCTTCTTATTCCAAGATGCATAGTAAATAGTTAGTAGTAAAGGAAGGTGAACGGCATACATGCAAACGTTCTCTTAGTAACCTTCCTTTTTTTTATAAATCAAATTAAATTATATTATAATGTCAAAACAAAAAGAAAAGTACGAAAACAAAGCCTATAGACTTTCAGGCAACCAGTATCCACTTTCATATATGCTGGCTTCAAGGCATTCAAGTAGATCTCCTTTATTACATTTTGATGAAGAACAAGGTATTAACAGACCTCTTCGTTATGCAAGAAACCAGAGAAGTCCATTTGAGGATGAGCAAGATGGTAATGCAATTTTAGAGCCTATTGTTTTTGAAGATGGTATGTTAATGGTTGAGAAACAAAATCAATCATTACAAAAATTCTTACACTATCATCCAAGTAATGGAATGGTGTTTGAAGAAATAAATAATTCTCGCGATGCGTCTGTTGAATTAGAATACGTTGAAGCGGAGTTAAATGCTCAAATAGAAGCTAAAAAAATAACTACTGATGTAAATAAATTAACTTCAGTATGTAGAGTTTTAATGGGTAATGGTGTAGACAATATGACTATTCCAGAATTAAAAAGAGATATTCTTTTATACGCTAAATCAAGACCAGAAGATTTTATGAATACCATAAATGATCCAATGTTAGAATTAATGGATACAATCCATCAATTTGTAATAGCAGGTTTTATTGCGTTTAGAAATAACAATAAAGATGTTTATTATAATTTACCTAACAATAAAAAGAAAATGCTAACAGTTCCTTACGGAGAAGATCCAAACTATATTGTTGGTTCTTTTTTACAATCAGATGAAGGACTTGAGGTTTATAAACTTTTAAAAAATAAATTAAAGAATAAAAAGTAAAAAATCAACTAACCGAAAAATAGCTACCTTAAAAGGGTGGCTTTTTTTTTGCTATATTTGTACTTTATTAACCCATTAAAAACTTTTTATAAAATGGTAAAATTTCTTAAAATTACGAATGCTCCTATTACTGGTCAATTGATCAGTCTTGATGGAGTAAAAGCGGTTGCTACAGCAACAGCTACGGCAGTAACAGTTACAATCGATTATGTTGATGGAACTACTACTACAATTACAACAGCAGCTCAAGTAGCTCATGATGTTTACAACTCTATATTAGAGAATATAGAAGTAGCATTAGCTACATCTTGGCAGAAGCCTTATTATGAGGTAAGTCTTCCAAAAGCTGTGACAAGTATTCTTAATGCATAACAGCATTAATTAAGAATACAGCAATACAATCATACTTTAATTAATCAAGAGGTTACAAAAAAAAGTAACCTCTTTTTTTTTGCTATCTTTGTAAAAAGAATTAATTATGCCAATAAACGAAGTACGAAACACTGTATTAGCCATAGCAAATAAAAATAATTATGGATATATATCTCCTCAAGATTTTAATCTATATGCTCAACAATCTCAAATGGATATGTTTGAGGATTATTTTTATCAATACAACAATCAAATAGTAAAAGAAAATCAAAGAATTTCAGGTACTGGTTATGCGGATATTACAAAAGGATTAGCAGAGGTTATAGATACTTTTTATGTAAATATTCCTTTATTAAATAATCCTGGGATTATAGGAGCTGTAAGTATTGCACCAAATCTATATACACTACCTTCTGATTATTATTTGATTAATAAGATGTTGGTGTTTACTAAAGTATTGGCTTCTGGAACTACAACTTCTGTCAACGGAGGAGCTACGGCTGTAAACGACACTACAGCGGATTTTATTACAGCAGGAGTAGCTGTTGGGGATATTATTTCTACAATTACAAATGGAGCGGTTTATAACACCGTAATTTCTACAGTTGTAAACGCAACAAATCTTTTAGTCTTTGCAACAGCAGGTGTAACAGTTTGGGATAATGTAGGAAAAAGTTACAATATATATTCCGTCAATGATATTGTTGAAGCAGAAAGAGTAGCACAAAGTAAAATTACAATGTTAAACAACTCTGTTTTAACAAAACCAAATATAAGCTATCCAGCATACACTCAAAATGCTCTCGTAGCAGAAGCTTTTCCTATTACGATAAATACACCTGGAAGATTTACATCACAGTACATTAGATATCCTTTAGCTCCAAACTGGACTTATGCTGTTTTATTGGCTGGAGAACCTTTGTTTGACGCTTCATCTGCTGATTATCAAGACTTTGAATTACCTCTTTCTGATGAACCTATGTTAATAGCTAAGATTTGTCAATACGTAGGTCTTGAAATAAGAGAAGCTGATGTAGTTGCTTTTGGGAAGGATATGGAGGTTTCAGATAATCAACAACAACAATAATAATTATGGCATATATAAATGATTTCGCATATTATCAAAATTCAGGTGCTGCTCCAACTGATGCAAACTGGGGTTCTTATCAATTTCTTTCTTTAGCTGATATAGTCAATAATTTTATGTTGATGTATCAAGGTAATCATGAATTAATAAACAACTTAGAACGGTATCAAGTTTTGTTTCATGCTAAAAGAGGAATACAAGAACTAAATTATGATGCAATGAAGGAGATAAAAATTCTTCAATTAGATATTACAGATCAATTACGTTTTGTATTACCTCCAGATTATGTTAACTGGGTTCGTATTTCTCAATTTGTAAATGGAATATTACATCCATTGTCAGAAAACATTCAGACAAATTGGTCTTCTGCATATTTACAAGACAATCAATCAAATGTATTATTTGATCAAGATGGTAATGCATTAAGTCCTCAAGAGTCAGAGTTGAATTTAAATCAAATGTCAGCTACAGCTCCAAGTATATACTTGAACTCCAGTAGTCCTTACAACAACTCTGAAGGATGGTGTATAGATGGTGTATGGTGTTTTAATTACGCTGTAGGCGCGCGTTTTGGTTTAAATACAGAGACTGCAAATTCTAATCCAACATTTACAATAAACAAACAAGCAGGTGTTATTAATTTTAGTAATATTATAGCATCATCTTCTATTGTTTTAGAATATGTTTCGGATGGAATGGAAAATGGAGTAGACACAGATGTTCACGTAAATAAACTCTTTGAGGAATACATTTATGCGTACATTAGATATACTATTTTAAACGGAAGAGTAGGTGTTTCAGAGTACGTTATTAATAGAGCAAGAAAAGACAGATCTTCTTTATTGCGAAATGCAAAAATTAGATTAAGTAATATACACCCTGGCAGACTTTTAATGAACTTGAGAGGTCAGAATAAATGGATAAAATAATATGGCTAAATCAGAAATAGTTACAACTAATTTTACCGCAGGTAGAATGAATAAATCTATCGATGAAAGATTACTTCCTCCTGGGGAGTATATTGATGCTTTAAATGTTCGTTTAGGAGCTACAGAAACTACTGAAATAGGTGCTGTAGAAAACTCCAGAGGTAATGAACAGTTAACTACAATTCAATTTGAAGGTGTCTCGTTGTCATCAACAGCAATATGTATAGGAGCTTATGAGGATGGGATGAGAGAAAACATCTATTGGTTTATACATGACAAAGATTTTTCCTCAAAAGCTGAAGGTATTGATTTAATAGTTTCTTTTAATACTCAAAATCAAGTTGTTCAATATCACGTAGTTTCTACTCAAGTATTAAATTTTGATCCTAAGTTTTTAATAACAGCAGTTGATTTAGTGGATGGAGAATTATTGTTTTTTACAGACGATATAAATCCTCCAAGAATGATTAATATAGGTAGAAATTATCCTAATCCAATTGGTAACACAGATCAGATTGTTGAAGAAGATATATCTGTAATAGTTAAACCTCCTGGTTTTGAGGATGTTGTTGGAGGGAATATTACTTTACCAGTTCCAACTGTTGAACTTGTTACATTACCTGGTAATGAAAATTACTTAAAAGAAAGATTTGTTTGTTTTGCATATAGATATAGATATCAAGATAATCAATATAGCGCTACTTCTTTATTTACAAAACCAGCTTTTGCAGCAAGTACTTTTTCATTTGATCCAAGAAATTATTTAAATGGTGGTATGGTTAATAGATATAACGGAGCGGTTATAACTTTTAATACTGGTAGTAAGCGTGTTTTAGAAATAGACTTATTATACAAAGAAACAACTTCAAACACTATTTTTGTAATAGAAAGATTCAAAAAAGAAGAC
>Ga0209816_1002799_pt1 | contig 12174 bp, 10 predicted proteins | sample CoawatmetaG01DNA_FD_187509 | JGI IMG/M metagenome (GOLD analysis project Ga0209816, IMG submission 187509) | Marine microbial communities from the West Antarctic Peninsula - Coastal water metaG017-DNA (SPAdes) (version 2) | ecosystem: Environmental > Aquatic > Marine > Coastal ... | reverse complement strand
TAATTAATGGCCCTTCTTTTGGAATAAATAATTTTCTTTTAGACTTAACATTTACTTTTAACTTTAAAAGATTTTTTACATCTGTCCAAAATAGATGTGGCTCCCTATTCTCTTCGTCGTATTGCTGGTAAAGTTTTTCAAGTTTTTTACGCCCACTAATTTTCTCTATACTATTAACGATAAATTGCTTAGGCCTTGATAGCTCTTTAGATGAATATGAAAATGTATTTTTCATAAATAATAAATATATGTTTATATGTAAATAGGAAATAACTTATTGAGGCGTAATTCCTCTTATACGCTCTGAACGACGTCTAAGTAGCTCTGTTGCTATCAAAATTAAAGTCGACATAACAATTAAACATGTTGCAACTGCCATGATAGTTGGACTCAGCTGTTCTCTTAGTCCTGTCCACATTTGCAGTGGAATAGTTGTGAGTGATCTTTCGCCGCCTGCAACAAATAGAATTACTACGATTTCATCGAAAGATGTAACAAATGCGAATAGTGCTCCTGAAATAATGCCTGGTAATATTAGTGGTAATGTAATTTTAAAAAATGTGTTGGTTGGAGGACTTCCAAGGCTTGAAGCTGCTCGCGTTATACTATCATCAAACCCACTTAAAGTTGCAGTCACGGTAATTACTACGAACGGTGTACCTAATATTATATGGGCCATAACTACACCTGGAAAAGATGCGGCTAACCCTATTTTAGCTAATCCAAAAAAAATAGCTGAACCAGAAATAATTAATGGAACAATCATAGGTGAAATTAAAATACTCATGATTAATGATTTATAAGGCATATACCTACTGCTAAGACCTAAGGCAGCAATAGTTCCCAAAGTGGTGGCACCAATAGTGGCAAAAAAAGCAATTTTAAAACTATTTTTGACTGCTATTCCCCATGGATTTTTAGTTCCATAAATCATGTCTTCATACCAGCGAAGTGAAAACGCATCCGGGTCTAAAGCCAACATACCATCAGAAAAGTGAATGTACTGCTCTGCATTAAAAGATAGAGGAAAGATTACAAAAAGCGGTGCAATAAGAAATATAAATACAGAAGCACATATTAGTAAATATGTGTAATGCCAAATTCTATAACGAGTTTCAGTATATTTAGGTAAAGCCATTTATTATCCCAGCCTCATATTATCTATACCAACAAGTCGATTGTAGACCCAATATACAACAAGTACTGCAATAAGTAATATTCCAGCCATTGCAGTTGCTAATCCCCAATCAAGAGATTTCTGCATATGATAAGCAATCCGATTACTTATCAAGACACCCTTAGAACCACCAACAAGTGCTGGCGTAATATAATAGCCGATTGCAAGAACAAAGACTAAAATCGATCCCGCACTTATGCCCGCATAAGTTAAAGGGAAATAAATTTTTCTAAATGCATGAAATGGTGTCGAGCCCATAGATGTGGCTGCTCGCATTAAGCTTGGCGGTATAGTTTTCATTACACTGTAAAGTGGTAAGACCATGAAGGGTAATAAGATTTGCGTCATGGCAATAAAAGTACCCGTCATATTATGCATTAATTCCAATCTACCATCATCAGCAATAAATCCTGCCCAGACTAAAATGTCGTTTAGCACTCCTTGCTTTTGAAGTAATACCATCCAACTTGATGTCCTAACGAGTAATGAAGTCCAAAACGGAAGGAGTACGCAAATCATAAGTAGATTTGAATAACGTGCTGGTAATACTGATAATATATGAGCAATAGGATAAGCGAGCAAGAAACAGGAAAAAGTTACACCGACAGCAACAAAAATAGTTCTAAGCCATAAAGTAACATTGATTCTTTTCTTCTCTGGAATTCTCTCAAAAGACCCATCAAATTTTTGCTCATAATCAAATGCAGTTAAGTATTTACGTCCATGATATTTAACTGTTCCACGTTTAAGGGCAAGCCAGTAATCTTTATCTTTCCATCTCTTATGAGTATTCATGAACTGATCTAAGAAATTTCCACTTTCATCAAATGTATCAAGTTTTCTAGCGGTCTTCTTAATTAAGCTTGTGAACCCACCTTTTTCATAATTAAGTCGGGTTGCTATTTTACCATGCTGTTTATTTGCTACTAAATCTTTGAGTTCATAATAAAAAGTCGAAGTAACATCTTCACCTGGCATTTCTTTGCCATCCCATTGTTGTATGACAACAAAAGTTTTAGATAAAAGCGAGTTCATCTGTGAATTATCAACACTTCGTGTCATCATTTGCAAGATTGGAAATATGTATGCGGCAAGAATAAATAATAGCAAGGGTGCTACCAGTAGAAATGCCGTTAGCCTTCTTCTGGATTCAACTTTTTTTAGTTTAACAGATAGAAGTTGTCCATCTGATGTTCTAATAGCTTCTGACACAGTGATAGGATAAATAATTTAAGGAAAATTTAAAGTAAAAAGAAATTTGAATTTCTTGAGCAGCCCGTAAGGGCTGCCCAAAAAAGGATTGACTTAAAGGTTAGCTTTCCAAGCTTCCCACGCATCATTTACTTCAGTATTATTATCCGCGTACCACTCTGGGTTCATTAGGACATAATTCTGAGTATTTGCAGGCGCAGTTGGCATGTGCGGCATAATTCTAACAGCACCAGCTGTTGGAGAATTAAACCACGGCTCATTAGCATTGATAATATCAAGCGATGAGATACGGAAAGGTGCATAAGCAATATGCTTGGCACTACCAGCTAAACCTTCAGAACTTGTGAAGTATTTTAGCGCTTCCATAGCTGCTTCTTGGTTTGGTCCACCTTTTACAAGTACAAAGTACTCATAATCTAAGACTTGACCATCCCAAACCATTTTCATTGGAGAACCTTCATTAACGATAGCGTTAAAGTGACGGCCATTCCAACCAGTTGCCATTACAGCTTCACCAGAAACAATTTGCTCAGGTGGTTGTGCACCAGCAGACCAGAAAATACATCCACCGTCTGGGTGTTCACATAAGCTAGTTAGTTTAGCAAGTGCTCTGTCGATACCATTTTCGTCCATATAATCATAGACGTCAGCACCAGCAACTCCATCAGCAACTAAAGCAAATTCTAAATTAGACATTGCGCTAGAATAGATTGATCTTACACCAGGATATTGAGCCGGGTTAAAGAAGTCAGCCATTGTAGTTGGTGCATTAAATGCATATGCGTCAGTATTGAAGGCATAGTTCCATGAGTATAGGATATTTCCTACAGCACATTTACTAGGCATTGGAGCAAAGAAATCGTCACTTGCTTTCATACCATTTACACCAGCTGGGAAGTCATTGTCGAAGTCAAATTCAACAAATAGTCCTTCATCACAACCGATGATAGTATCACGTGCGTACACATCAATGATGTCCCATGTGATTGCTCCTGATTCAACTTGAGCTTTAATTTCACCCAGTCCACCAGAATAATCGATCCAGTTTACAGCAACTCCTGATTTCTCAGCATATGGGTCACCATAACCTAGTCTTTGACTCTCTGTATAAGCGCCGCCCCATGAAACTACATTTACTTCTGCTGCAGTTGCAAGAGATGGAGCTAAAAACACAGCTATCAAAGATATTATTTTAGATAGTTTTGACATTTTTAGTCTCTCCTAATTTATTAATTAATTAATTATTAAGAAAGCATTACAGAACTTATCGTAGAATAACGCAACCCTAAATTGATCTAATTTGTCAATTAGTGGATAAAATTGTTTTATTGGTACTAGATCTAGTGGTCTAAAGCTCTACAATCATAGCTTGACCAACCTAATTGTATTTTATCACTCACATTTAGCTTGATATCATCACTAGCATTGGGAATCTTTAGTATAAATTGATCATCGCCCAATATATTTACTCTCACTCTTGTATGGTCTCCATGATAAATAATCTCTGCTACGCTAGCATCAAATTTATTCTCTACATCGCCCGATGGATTGATCATTACTCGCTCCGGTCTTAGTGACATTTTTGTTTTGTCACCAACAGATTTAACTGCAATTGGATTTGCAATAACTGTTTCACCTTTATCTGTTTCAACTTTGACTTGATTACCTGAAACCTCTTTAATAGTCCCAGTAATGGTATTATTTTCACCGATAAACTCTGCAACAAATGAATTTACAGGGGTCTCGTAAAGCTCATTTGGTCCTGATAACTGCTGAACATGACCATCATTGAAAACTGCAATTCTATTTGACATTGTTAAAGCTTCACTTTGATCGTGCGTTACATATACAACAGTCACTCCTAAAGTTTCATGAATATGTTTCAACTCATACTGCATACTTTCTCTTAAGTTTTTATCTAAAGCACCTAATGGTTCATCCATTAAAACTAATTTAGGGTCAAAAACTAAAGAGCGAGCTACTGCAACACGCTGTTGTTGGCCACCTGATAATTGTGCTGGCATTCTATTTCCAAACTCTCCAAGTGAAACCATGTCTAATGTCTTTTTAACTTTCTCTGCAATAACACCATCTGAAAATTTTCTTACTTTAAGAGGAAATGCTAAATTTTCATAAACTGATAAATGTGGAAACAACGCATAGTTTTGAAAAACCATTCCAATTCCCCTTTTATGCGGAGGAATACTTGATATTGGATCACCATCTAAATAAATTTCACCATTTGTTGGAGTTTCAAAACCAGCCAACATCATTAAAGTGGTAGTTTTTCCTGATCCAGATGGCCCAAGAAGTGTAAGAAATTCTCCTTCTGCAATATCTAAATCTAAGCCTTTTACAACCAGCACCTTGCCATCATAACTTTTATCTACTTGATCGAATTTAACAAAATCTTGTTTAATGCTGCTCATTTAATATCCTAATAAAATTTGAAAATTACTGTAACAGAATTAATTCAGCTTTATCAATAGTTTTATTAAACCTTTTGTATTTATAGATTGCGACAATTTGATCATTTTATATATCGAAAATTCCTCTAAAAAGGGTATATTAAGTAAGGATACTATAAATGACATCAATCAAACTAAAAAATACAGATTTAATATCTTCATTTACTAATATGAATGAGTACGTTCAAAAGTATGAGAACATCTCATTTGATATTGAAAAAATGCGTCAAGCAGTCGATCAGTTAATTCAAATTCGTCCTTTTGAACAACCTCAAAAAGAAGGTTTGTTAAAGTCTAATGCAATTTGTCTAAATTATGATGAAAAAGAATTAGATGAGTGGTTTGGTGGAAATATTAGAGGCAAGTATTGGACAAAGCCAGACGCATCATTTGAAGAAATGGAACGTGAGCCTTATATGGATGAGTCAAGATACACGTTATTTAATGCAAAATTGAATGATACCTACTTCAAGCATGTTTATGAAACTTTAAGTGAACATTTTGCAATTGGTCGTTGTCGAATTATTAAGATGCCTCCAAGAACAACTTTGAGCTGGCATCGCGATCCTGAAAAACGTATTCATATTTCTATCAAGACTAATTTTGGTTCTCGTATGTTCATTGAAGATACAGGCTTTCACATTCCTTCAGATGGAAACATTTATATAACTGATAATACTAAATATCATACAGCTATAAATGGAGGTGAAGAAGATCGAATTCACTTAGTAGCAACACTTCTTAATTAAAGATATTATCCTCTCCAAACTTCTCTTAAAATTTACTTTTTAGTAATACAATATCTGTTGCTATCCTATGGCTAATAGGGTTAAATTCACTCATGCAAAAATGTCAAAATTATATTAATGGTCAGTGGATGGATAGCTCATCTGGTGAAGTTATTGAAGTAAATGATCCAGCTACTGGAAAAATTATAGGCCAAGTATCTTGCGCTAAAGAAGAAGAAGTCAATATGGCTGTGGATGCGGCTTTAAAAGCCCATAACTCAAGAGTTTTAGTCGACATGCCTCCGATGGAGCGTGCCAAATTAATGCGAACTATCGCCAATGAATTACGCAATGTAGCAAATGAAGGTGGCGATGTATTGTGTCGTGAAAATGGTAAGCCACTTCCAAATGCTATTTTTGAATTTATGGATGCTGCAAATTATTTTGATTATTACAGTGGTTTAACTGACAAACTTGAAGGTAGTACAATTCCTGTAAACAACACAGTTATAGATTATACACTGTTAGAACCTTATGGTGTTTCGGCACATATAGTTCCATGGAACTTTCCAATGTCGATGCTAGCAAGATCACTTGCTTGTGCATTCGCCGCTGGTAATGCAACTGTTATTAAAACTGCTGAATTAACTCCACTTGCAACGGCATCTCATTTTGCTAAAGCTATAAGTAACGCAAATGTTCCTGCTGGTTTAATTAATATAATATGTGGTTATGGAAATGAGGCTGGTTCAATTCTCACGGCTCATAAAGATGTTAGTCAGATTACTTTTACTGGCTCAGTTTTAACTGGGAAAAAAATTCTACATGCCGCAGCTGAACGAGCAATACCAGCGGTAGTTGAGCTTGGTGGTAAATCAGCAGCAGTAGTATTTCCTGATGCTGACCTTGATAAAGTTGTTAATGCAGCAAAAGGCGGAATATTTGGACAGGCGGGACAAATCTGTTCAGCAATGTCTCGAGTTGTAGTGCACAAATCTATTAAAGATGAATTAGTTGAAAAATTAGCAAATATGGCAAAGGGCCTTAAAGTTGGAGCAGGTTACGAAGAAGGCGCTGAACTAACTCCCCTTATATCAGAACAGCAATTGCAAAAAGTAGAGAACTATGCTCGTTCGGGGCAACAAGCTGGTGCTACACTTGCTGCAGGTGGCAATAGAATTGATCGTGAAGGTTATTTCTTTGAAGCCACTGTCTTTGATAACGTAAAGCCTGATATGACTATTGCACAAGAAGAAATATTTGGGCCTGTTTTATCGGTACTAACTTATGAAGATGAAGCCGAAGCTATTCATATTGCAAATGATACTGCATTTGGATTAGCGGCTGGTGTTTTTACTAAAGATATTAATCAAGCAACCAAAGCTGTTAATCAATTACAAGCAGGGCAAGTCTATGTGAATAGTTGGTTTACTGGAAGTATTGCGACTCCATTTGGAGGTTATAAACAATCTGGTTATAGCCGAGAAAAAGGGCAGGAAGCTATTAAGGGTTACCTTCAAGTTAAAAATGTAGGTATTCAACTCTAATATAAATGGATACTCAATTATCTAAAATTGATGCTTTTGAATTAGCAAAAAAAACATTAATTGCGTGTGGTGCATCAGAAGAAAATGCCTTGCCATTAGCAAGTGGCATTATCGCAGCTGAGCTAGAGGGCATCAAAAGTCATGGGTTTCACTATTTACCAATTTACTGTCTACATCTTCAATGCCAAAAAGTTAAAGGCTTTGCAGATCCAAAAATAGATTCTCAATCACCAGTCGCATTTACTGTTGATGCTGATAATGGCTTTGCTCATAGAGCTATAACCTTGGGTTTTAAAGAACTTATTCCAGCTGCAAAAGAAAATGGGATAGCTTCGTTGGCAATTTCTAATTCTTATAACTGTGGAGTTCTTGGTTATCACACACAAACACTAGCTAAAGAAAAATTAATTGGTATTGGCTTTACGAATGCCCCCGCATCTATTGCACCCGTTGGTGGTATTAAACCGGTGGTCGGAACAAATCCCATTTCAGTGGCTGTTTATAATCAAGGCAGCGTAAAAATTTTAATAGATCAATCAGCTAGCGTAGTTGCAAAAAGTGAAATATCCGTTAGAGCTAAATCCGGTGAAACAATTCCAACTGGTTGGGCATTTGGTCCTGATGGAGAAGACACAACTGATCCATCCATTGCCTTAAAAGGCACAATGGCACCTACTGGTGGTTATAAAGGATTTGGAATTGGATTGTTTGTTGAAATAATGACAGCCTGCTTAACTGGAGCAAATTTAGGTACTGAAGCTAGTTCTTTTGCAGATGATAAGGGTGGACCTCCGGGAACTGGTCAATTCTTTATTGCTATTAATCCAGAAAAATATTCAAAAGGCTTTGAAGAAAAAATTACAAATCTTATAAACAATATTGAGTCTCAAGAAGGGCCAAGAGTGCCTGGCAGTAAGAGAATGAGCAATGCAATAAAGAATGCTGATATACCAATAAGTATAAAAGAAGATCTCTATAATAAAATTATTTCTTTACAGAATTAAATCAATCATTATCTGCAAGTCCAGCTCCAGCAGCATTTTCTTTAAGACGATCTGTTTCTTCAACAAAGGTCTCTGATGAGAGCTCATACAACTGATCCCAAACTTTATTTTGAAATGAGTCTATGTTTTCCTGGACCTCAATCTTAACAATTCTTGCATTCTCAATTATTAAACCTTTAAGATCACTGTCTGATGAAATAAATTTATTTAAATTTAATAAAAAACTACGTTCGTCTATTTGCAATTTAATTTTTTTACCTATTCTATCTGAAAGGCGATTAATAAAAGGAATTAATAAAATTGGAAAATCTATTGAATATAATGTGAGATTCTTAATCTCTTCAACTTTATTAGCAGAGTCTAGTAGAGCTGATCCTGTATAAAATGGGCAAAAAGAATTTGGTTCTATTTTATTTTCTGAACTTATTTCTTTTGGGCCATATGTTTCCACCCCTTTGACCAATTCAAGATATCGATTTAAATTTTCGACTCCTGAAACACCTAAGAGCTCAAGGTTTTTAATATTTTTTCCAACTTCTTCTGCTATTCCCCATGGGAATCCAGCTGCTTTAGTTGCTCGTTTTGAGATTGTTTCTATTTCACTTGAAGTTCTCATAAGCGATTATAAATCCAAGTATCATCTGTATTTTTTAATTCATTTATTAGAGGTGCTCCTTGATACATATTTATACGCAACCATTTATCTGATCGTGGATCAAATTTTTGTGCACCAAAGAATGATAATTTTAATCTTAACATATCGATTGGAACTAGTTGTGATCCAATTGTGTTATCTTGAATTTCTGAATATGGAAATTTTTCAATAATAAAGCAACGGCGCACCGCATGGCGCAAATCATTATTAGTCATTAAGAATTCAGCAATTGTTTTCGAAGACTCGTAATCTTTTAATCTTTTAAAAAGTTTAGAAACATCACGAGCTATAGCAAGAGGCTGCTCTAATTCTGATCCTTCCTCTTCATGTCGATTAGCCACTCTAGGCTCTTCTTTATTTTTTGAAATAAACCAAAAATTGGCAATTTCGTTGGGGGAATCGAAGTCTATATCCAATATATTAGAATAATTATTTTTTATTATATTAATTAAATTGCTCACCAACCTCTCGCCCGGAATATCAAAATAAAGATCTTCTTCTGAGCTCATATTTTCTACCAACGGGTTTATTATATTGTCATATGGCTCCATGAGCATTGAAACAATATATTCAATCCCCTCTTCACTTAGCTCTTTTTCAATCCATAAGTACAAATTATTCCATAAGAAATTTTCATTAAACTCATAATCTAATAAATAATTTTTTTCAAAAACTTCTAAATCTTTAATCAAAATATTAATCTTATTAGTCTGATACTCACTATCTGTTTTCCAGGTATTAATATTTAATTTTGATTTTTCAAAACACTCTTTAAATTTATCAAAATCTTTTATTTCAACTTTCTGAATAGAGCGAATTTGTTTAAGTGCATCTTCTCTTGAATAAATCCAATTATGTAGCAAGGTTGGGTGGTTGACTATGAAAGGTGCCATCCCTAACCCAGTAGAATTTCCAATTCCTAAATTTCTTGCAATATCATCTGATAGCTTAACAGCTTTAGTTGGATTTCTAGACTTAGCCATATGGTTGACTTGATCAAAAGTAAATTGTCGTACTAAGTAAACAAGCATCATTTCTAATCTAAATGGACCACATATTTCAGATCGTTCTTTGATTCTATACCGATCAGCTAAACCAAATTTACCAGAACCATAGACTGCCGTAGTTCTATAAAGATAGCCAACATCTTTTACAGTGTTCTCGTCTGGTTGCCGTCCACTTGCCAGCGCATCGACTGTATGCTCGAAAACTCTTACTGATTTATTTGCTCTAGATAGCGCTAACTCTTTATAGGAAACTCTTCCCACTTCCTGTTTTGGAACATTTTCTTTTAAGCGGTCAATATCATCTTTAGTGGGAATTCCATCATGAAGTACAAATGCTGCATCCCACTTGGTTGCAATAACACGATCGGATCGTTCGGTAGAGTTTAATTCATTTGCAAAACAAACTAATGAGTATGCCCGACTATCTTTTTTTACAGAGTATACGGCTGTACCATATCCATTTTTATCTAACTCAAATAAATCTTTATTAAATTCCCAGTCTTTAAACTCTCTTATAAAGCTTCTTAAAAATGATAATTTTGACTGATAAAATGATCCCAGGCGTGACAAAGTCATTATTTCTTTAGGGCTTCGGTGATTTATATCTGGCATAGTTAAATAATATAATCTTTGTAAAAATTAAACCAATTATTACCTAAAATACCTTGTAATTCCTCATCATTAAAACCAACATTCTTTAAACCTATTTCAATATTGTTAAACCCTCTAGCATCCTGAAACCATTCAGGCTGATTTGGAAATGCAGCATTAGAGGCTGTTCCTTCGCCATAGTCCTTAGTCTTAGTCCATGTTCCATTTCTCATCCATTCCACAATACTGTCTGGTTGTTGTAAACACAGATCTGAACCAATACCTAGATTTTTAGTTCCAATAATCTCAGCGGTTTTAGCAACCATTTGACAAAAACTATCTAAGGTACAGTTTGTTCCATCAAGTAAATGATGTGGGTATAAAGATAGCCCTAACATTCCTCCAGACTCGCCCAGAGCTTTTAAAATATCATTCGGTTTATTTCTTTTTGCTTTATGCCAAAACAATGGATTGGCATGAGTAATAGCAATCGGTTTTTCAGAAAAATTAATAGCATCAAAAGTAGATTTATCTGCAGAATGGGACATATCTATGATTATGCCAACTCTATTCATTTCCTTTATAACTTCTTTACCCATTCTTGTGACTCCACTATCATTTTCTTCATAGCATCCAGTAGCCAGTAATGATTGATTGTTATAACTAAGCTGCATAAATACTGCACCCATTTGATGAACTGACTCTACTAAATTAATATCATCTTCAATAGGTGAACAATTTTGAAAGCCAAAGAAGACAGCTGTCTTGTTTTCATTGTGTGCTTTTTCTATATCTAGATATGATCTTCCTTGAAAGATAAGCTCAGAATAAGTTTCAAAATACACTTTCCATTTTGCAAAATTTTTCTGAACTTCATCATAATCTTCATGATATGCGATAGTTACATGAATTGCATCTAAGCCTGCTTCTCGATTAGATTCAAATATTTCTTTGGTCCAGTTGCAATACTGAAGATTGTCGATTCTATACTTCTTATTCTTTGACATTGGTAATTATTATCTATTCTATTATAATAAAGTCACTAAGCTATTATATATTAGAGGTCAATATTTTGAAGAAATACTCAGTTTTCAGTCTAATCAAAAATGCATTCAATGGGCACAAAAATTGGGATGTGGCCTGGAGAGATCCTGAGCCTAAAAAGGAATATGACGCTGTTATTATTGGTGGTGGCGGTCATGGGTTGGCAACCGCATATTATCTTGCAAAAAATTATGGAATAAAAAATGTAGCTATTCTTGAAAAAGGTTGGATAGGCGGAGGAAATATTGGAAGAAATACAACAATCCTAAGATCAAATTATTTGCATGATGCTAACAATCTTTTTTATGATCACGGTATGCAAATGTGGAAAGATTTAAGTCAAGAGCTCAACTACAATGTTATGTATTCTCCAAGAGGGATATTAAATCTTGCTCACTCAGATGCACAAATGAATGCATACTCTAGAAGAGGAAATTCAATGCGATTAAATGGTATTGATGCTTCCCTAATTGGTCGAGAAGAAGTTAAGAAAATGATCCCCTTTGCAGACTTTACAGAAAATGCACGTTTTCCAATATTTGGCGGGCTACTGCAACCAATAGGTGGAACAGCAAGACATGATGCAGTTGCGTGGGGATATGCAAGAGCAGCTGATGATTTGGGAGTTGATATTATTCAGCATTGTGAAGTAAATGGTTTTGATATTGATGATGGAAAAGTGTCGGGGGTACAAACTTCTCGAGGAAATATTAAAACAAAAAAAGTTGGTTTGTGTGTTGC
>Ga0209816_1002795_pt1 | contig 12185 bp, 9 predicted proteins | sample CoawatmetaG01DNA_FD_187509 | JGI IMG/M metagenome (GOLD analysis project Ga0209816, IMG submission 187509) | Marine microbial communities from the West Antarctic Peninsula - Coastal water metaG017-DNA (SPAdes) (version 2) | ecosystem: Environmental > Aquatic > Marine > Coastal ... | reverse complement strand
GTGCCTAAATATACGATTAGATTAAGTTATGTGTCTCAATAAAACTAACCCTCAAAGCAGTACCCTTAGACCGCGAAATTCGCTTAGCACCGGCTAACCCTGCAATGGCTGAAACCCGCACTAGGCGAGCTTGAGAGGGCTCAGGCTTTACGCAGCTTCGTGACTGCCACTAGCCATCGACATAAGCAGGAGTGCAAATGCGGCGAGTACGCCACGCTGTGGTGCTGTTGAGATCGTTGTCATTGGAAGCCTCGTCCCTGATTAAGCTGCGGGCATCTTATCAGACGACTCGCTAGCGTCAACGGCTACAGCGCGGGGGCTGCGGGCTTGGGTGTTTTGGCGTGGCGATTGAGTGCCAGTGGTGGGCAAGCGCAGGGTGAGGTCGCACTTTCAGTAGTGAAGAAATCAGCGCCGTCGCACGAATAAACGCCACCACCTGTCTCCAAATGCTGAAGAAACCAAGCGGTGCGCTCTTGCTAAACTAGCCTCTAGAGTGCGCGGTAGAACCACCCGCCCATCCGGGTGGGGATAGTGAACCAGCCGGAGGAGGCCAAGAGCACGTCTGTCTAGGCCTCTTCCGGAGGCCGTTCGTGCATCCTGATCTGCAGCAGGTGGTGGTGAAGGTCCTCGCGAACGAGGATGTCGCACGTCTCGCGAAGCGGGAGCTCATGCTTCACTACGTAAGGGGCGATCCACGTGTCCCACGTTGCCATGACTCTGGCCTCGTTCGCCTCGCCCCACGGCTCGTCTGGCCGCTCACGCGCGTGGTCCAGCTTGCACGAGGCCAGCTTGCCCTTCAACGCGCCCTCGACGCCAGCGTCGACGTACACGAGGCAGTCGATCTCCTTGTTCAGCTCCGAGTAGTCGAATTGCACATTCCCGAAGCCGGGGATGTCGACGTCCCCCGGTGGGACCCCGACTCGATAGCCCTCATAGAGGACGATGTCAAAGGGCCCCTCGACGCAGGCACCCTGCGGCTCGCGGTCATCGAGCCCCTTGTTGAACCGCGGCAGGGTGACCTCGGCGGGCGCGCTGCCTCTCCCGGCGGTGCGAAGCTGTCGAAGGAGGCCGTGAAACTCGGGGTCCAGCGCGCGAGGATCCGCGCGGGACGTGAGTGCGCGCTGCTTCCGCACCTCCTTGCTCATGTGCATGTCGTCGGAGCCGAGCTGGCAGATGTGTAGCTCGTCCTTGGCGCGCAGCCTGCTGATCATCGTCATGAGGAAGAGGAGTATCTGTATGAGAGTGGACTTCCCGGTCCCTGGCGGCGCATTGATGCCGAGTACGAACGCTTCCGTCGCTGCCCGCCGCTGCTGCTCCATGCGTTCGTACACGTTCAGCGCGAGGGGCACATAGCCCTTGAACAGGTCGCACCGCTCAATGCCCAGCTTCGACAGGGGCTGCTCATTAATGCTGCCCGCGCGTGTCGCCAGCTTCATCTCCCGGTACGCAAGCTCGGTGAGCTGAAGCCGCTCCTCCAGGATGTATGCCACGTTATGCTCGGTCACCCCAAACGTCCGAGCTTCTACCACGTCCATCAGGAGTTCGTCGCGAAGCGCTGCTCGAATGTCGAACAGCCGCTCGAGGGATGACTCGATGCCGGCCACCACATCCTCTGTGAGGTCTAGATTGCTGTCGCGCTCCATGTACAAAAATTCTCTTGCTGTGTGTAGGTGCGTAAAGCACCCCATAGTAAAGCTGTATCGATACGATGGACACAATCATCATCCGCGTCCTAGAAGATCCACTGAAGACTGCATGATTCGCTCGAAGTATAGGATAAGTAAAAGGGCTATCGTGAGCAAATCTCCTCATAGATACGAGTCACAAGGCCTGAAAAGATCGCGAACAGCGGGTTACCATAGACCATTTTCTGCTGTTCAACCCCTCTAGTAATACGTCCACTTTAGCCGCCACAGCTCTACATCGTGTAACAGCTAGCCTTCGCGACAGAGTGGCGAGAGTGTATTGCAGCTCCCCAGCAGAGAGTGGGTGGCGAAAGCATAAAGGGAAGACGTAGCGGAAGTAATATCCAGAGGGTCTGAGGAGGAGGTTTTGTGCCATGAGTTTGTGCCATTTTGTGCCAACTCATAACCACTGATGCTGCAAAGCCCTTTATGTATGGGATTCTACGTTGTCTGGTGCCGAAGGCGGGACTTGAACCCGCACGAGCATAGCTCACCACCCCCTCAAGATGGCGTGTCTACCAATTCCACCACTTCGGCAAATATCTATCAATCCAAGCTTGGTAAGTCATCCCCTTTAGAGCCCGTAACTGCGGGGGAAGCCGTGTCCAGAACTGGCAGCTCTCCATCAGCAGCAGTTTTTACCTCTGCTGCTGCAGGAATAGCCAAGTCTAGGTCATCTACAATATCTGCTCTTTGATTGATCAGCACAGCCAAGCTAAAACTGGAGGCAAAAAATAAAGCGACCAAACAAGCCGTCGCTTTGGTCAAGACACTTCCGCCTCCATCGCTACCAAAGAGCGTTTGGGAGCCGCCTGCACCGAATGATGCGCCCATTTCTGCCCCTTTACCCTGCTGCAACAGGATCAAGCCAATAATCGCTAATGCGACAAGTAGGTGCGCACCTAAAATTATCTGTTCCATAATATTTAAGTCCCTCCAAGGGACAGTTTACAGTTTTTTGTCACGCTGCCGCTGCGTTGATAATTGCCAAGAAGTCTGCTGCGAGTAAAGCAGCCCCCCCCACTAGTGCGCCATCTATATCAGGCTGCGCAAACAGCTGCACCGCGTTGTCAGGCTTCACACTACCACCATACAAAACCCTTGTGACCGCTGCATCCACATTGGCAATATCGACTAGACAAGCGCGCATAAACGCATGCATTTGCTGAGCCTGTTCTGGCGTAGCAGTCAGTCCGGTCCCAATCGCCCATACGGGCTCATAGGCTAACACTAACTGACCTAAGTTTGCCTGACCCTGCAATGCCCCTTCCAGCTGAGCCCTAACCACCGCTTCCGCGGTTCCCGCTTCGCGCTGCTCACGCGTTTCCCCGACACAAACAATGGGCTTTAAACCTGCCTCTGCCGCAGACATCAACTTAGCGGCAATCAGAGCGTCGGATTCACCCTGATACTGTCTTCGTTCCGAGTGCCCAAGGATCACCCAGTGACACCCTATCTCGGCCAATATTGCTGGAGAAACTTCACCGGTATAAGCTCCCGCTTGCGCATGACTACAGTCCTGCGCGCCTACTGTTAAGGAAGAGAGCCGGCACATACTCACTACTTGCGCCAGATGCACGTAGGTGGGACATACCGCCACCGCAACTCCGGCAGCTGGTGTTGCACTCACAATGTCGCCAAGCAATACCTCGACACTGGCTAGAGAACCCTGCATCTTCCAGTTACCTACCACCAGAGGCTGACGCATCTGGATCCCCCAGTCAAAAAAGCGGCCGCAATTTTAACTAAGATAGCCCCCGGTGACAAGGACCCTGCCCAATACTGTCACGAGAGCATCAAACATCCGCTGAAATTCAAGCAAGAATCCGCTCTACCTCTGCAGCCAGCTCGGCACACAAAAGTGCCACCTCTTCAGCGTCTCTTCCTTCAATCATTACCCGCACCTTAGGTTCAGTACCAGAAGGGCGCAACAGAACTCGGCCCTGCTTGCCCAGACGCTGCTCTACAGACGCCACAGCAGCGCTTATTTCAGAGTGGTCTTCCAGATTGGGTTTTTCGCTCACGGTGATATTAATCATGGTCTGGGGATACAAAGTGATGCCCGCCCGCAGTGCCTGTACCCCCCCCTTCGTCCCCTGCAGCGCCATCAAGACCTGCAGTGAAGCGATAATACCGTCGCCAGTGGTCGTCACATCGGAACAAATGATATGCCCTGACGATTCTCCGCCCAAAAGCCACCCTTTTGCTTCCATCATAGCCTTGACATAACGATCACCCACCTGTGCTCGCACAAACTGCAACCCTGCCTCTTCAAGCGCCACCTCAAGCCCCAGATTCGACATTTGCGTACCTACGACCCCGGCGTCACTGACCCCTGAAGCCAAACGATGCATAGCAATAATGTAGACTAATTCATCGCCATCGATAATCGCACCCACACTATCCGTCATTAGCACACGATCACCGTCACCATCGTAAGCGATGCCAATATCCGCCCCCTTGTCTATGACCAGCGCAGATAGCGCGGCCATGTCGGTGGAACCCACACCTTCATTAATATTAAAGCCATCGGGCTTTGCTCCCATGACAATCACTTCTGCACCCAGCTCACTCAAAACACTGGGAGCAATGTGATAGGTGGCTCCGTGAGCACAATCTACAGCGATACGCAGGCCTCGCAAACTGAACCCCTCGGGAACAGTCGCCTTGCAAAATTCGACATATCGCCCCGCCGCATCCTCAACTCTCAGCACCTTGCCAATATCGCGCGAATCAACAACAGACAGCTCCTGCTCCAATTCTATCTCAATGGCGCGCTCCATCTCGTCGGAGAGCTTGGTACCGTCGGCACCAAAAAACTTAATACCATTGTCGTAGAAAGGGTTGTGCGAGGCACTTATCACAATACCGGCATCTGCACTTTGTTTGCGTGTCATGAGGGCAACTGCGGGCGTAGGCATAGGTCCCAGCAGCTTCACATTTACTCCAGCCGCGACGAGGCCAGCCTCCAAAGCAGACTCGAACATGTAGCCAGAAATACGCGTGTCCTTACCGATTATGACGGTGCACTGCTGCTCCCGATTAGATATCCTCGAAAATACACGTCCGCTGGCCCAGCCTAGCTTGAGCATAAAATCCGGCGTAACGGGGAACTCGCCTACTTTGCCTCGGATTCCGTCAGTACCAAAATAGCGCCTACTCATAGATCAACACACTCCTCTAAAGCCACCAACATCGACACTGCATCAACCGTGGCGGCTACATCGTGCGTCCTTATGACCGCAGCACCGCGCTCTGCAGCGAGCACCGCCAACGCGAGACTTGCCGGAAGGCGCTGCCCCACCTCCCTGCCCAACAGCTTGCCAATCAGCGATTTACGCGACAGACTCACCACCAGCGGGAGACCGATTGTCGCTAGACGGGGCAACTCACGTAACAACTTCAGATTGTGAGTGACGGACTTACCAAACCCAAACCCAGGATCCAATAACAAGCGGTTTCGGGCTATACCTTGTCGTTCGCAGAATGCGATTCTGGACTGCAAATATTCACAGACGTCCTCCACAACATCGTCATAGTGTGGAGCAACCTGCATGCTGCCGGGCTCGCCCTGCATATGCATAAGACAAATGGGCAAGTTCGTTGCAGCAGCCGCCTCTAGGGCGCCTTCTCGAGTGAGCGCACGGACATCATTCAATAAACCCGCGCCTGCGTTGGCCGCCTCACGCATCAATGCCGGGGTACTCGTATCAACAGAGATAACTGCATCCAATTCCGCCGCTATACGCGCCACCAGTGGCAACACCCTGTCCATTTCTTCGTTAACAGAGACCGGGCTGGCACCCGGGCGGGTAGACTCCCCGCCGATATCCAGAATCGCCGCGCCCGATGCCACCATCTCTCGAGCACGCGTCATGGCCCTCTCGATATCGAGATTTGAACCCCGATACAACGTAGCACCGTCAGAAAACGAATCTGGAGTAACGTTAATGATGCCCATGACAACCGGGCGAGACAAGTTCAGCCGTCGCCCGGCACATTCCAACACCGGACCGGCTGAATATTGAGTAACAACCACTACTTTAACGGCGTCAGATCAGTGCTCGCCAGCAGGCCCACCAATCGGACTAGCGGGGGAGTCGTCCTGCGCCGCATCCGCGTTAGCCTGAGGTGTGTCGTCACTGCCAGTGCCGCCCCAGTCTTTGGGTTCCTGCGGCTCCCGCCCTGCCATGATGTCATCGATCTGCCCAGCATCAATCGTTTCGTAAACCATGAGCGCTTCAGCCATCACATGCAGTTTATCAAAATTTTCTTCTAGCACCCGCTGCGCCGTTGCATAGCACTCGTCAATAATGCGACGAACCTCAGTATCAATCTGCTTGGCTGTCTCTCCAGAAAGGCTTATGTGCTGCTGACCCGCACTGCGACCCAGAAAAACCTCCTCAGTGGCCTCATCGTACATCAAAGGACCCATTTTCTCTGACAAGCCCCACTTGGTCACCATATTGCGGGCAATATCGGTCGCGCGCTGAATATCATTCGATGCCCCCGTTGTAACGCCATCCTTCCCCAGGGTCATTTCCTCGGCGATACGGCCCCCAAAGAGGCTACAAATTTGGCTGATAATAAACCGGCGACTATGGCTGTACCGATCTTCCTCTGGGAGAAACATAGTGACGCCCAGTGCCCGCCCTCGAGGAATAATACTCACCTTGTAGACGGGATCATGCTCCGGCATCAAACGACCCACAATCGCATGGCCCGCTTCATGGTAGGCAGTATTGCGCTTTTCCTTTTCGGACATGACCATAGATTTGCGCTCTGCACCCATCATGATCTTGTCTTTTGCCAATTCAAAATGAACCATACCCACGGTGCGTACATTGCTGCGTGCAGCAAACAAAGCCGCTTCATTGACCAGATTCGCCAGATCAGCACCTGAGAAGCCCGGTGTGCCGCGCGCAATCTTAGAGGCTTCCACATCTTCCGCCAAAGGCACCTTACGCATGTGCACTTTAAGAATGTGCTCACGACCACGGATGTCAGGGAGACTCACTACCACCTGCCGATCAAAGCGGCCAGGCCTCAACAAGGCGGGATCAAGCACATCAGGACGGTTAGTGGCGGCAATAACGATGACTCCGTCGTTCACCTCGAAACCATCCATCTCTACTAGTAATTGGTTCAGTGTTTGCTCACGCTCATCATGGCCTCCACCGAGGCCCGCGCCACGGTGACGCCCCACCGCATCAATTTCGTCGATAAAGATGATGCAGGGCGCCTGCTTCTTGGCTTGTTCGAACATATCGCGAACCCGAGAAGCACCCACACCCACGAACATTTCTACAAAATCAGAACCCGATATCGAGAAGAATGGCACTTTTGCCTCACCCGCAATGGCTTTGGCCAGTAACGTCTTGCCGGTACCAGGCTGCCCTACCATGAGTATGCCGCGCGGAATACGCCCGCCCAGTTTCTGGAAACGGCTGGGATCGCGCAGAAACTCCACCAGTTCCTGCACATCTTGTTTCGCTTCGTCTACCCCCGCAACATCTGCGAACGTGGTGGTAATCTGGTCCTCTCCCAACAGCTTGGCCTTGCTCTTGCCAAAACTCATGGGTCCGCCACGACCGCCACCGCCACCCTGCATCTGGCGCATAAAAAACATAAACACAGCAATAATAATAAGAATAGGGAAACTGGCAACCAGCAGCTGGGTCCAGACACTTTGCTGCTCGGGCTTACGTCCCTCTACTTCGACGTTATGCTGCAGCAAATCGTCGATCAGCTTGGGGTCTTCCATCATCGGACGGATAGTCTCAAACTTAGAGCCGTCGTAGCGCTCACTCGAAATTGTCAGCCCATCCACGACCACCTTTTTCACCTTGTCCTGCTGAACCTCCTCAATAAGCTGAGAGTAGCCAACCTGCTCAGTGGCACCTTTCATATTGAAGTTGTTGAATACGGACAACAGCACCGCTGCTATCACCAGCCAAAGTAATAAATTCTTAACCATAGTGTTCACTACCAATACCTCTTTAAAAATTTTCAGCGTATACGCCGCCCGCACTGCAGCAGTAACCGGGGACAAATACGGTGTCCTTGACAGTTCAAACTGGCGCTGGAGTCCGTCGCGTCTGATAAAAACTAGATAAACAGCGCGTAGCGACACCCGAGCAGGCTCGACTCACCAAGTCGTTCACTTACAATTTACTATACTGGGGGCAATGTCTCCATGTTTCAAGGTGTTCCACAACACAACTATTAGGGGCTACGAAACTCTTTGGCGACCATATACACCTCTCTTGAGCGGGGTCTGGAAGCCTTCGGCTTACGCGTCAAAACCTTGCCAAAATAGCTTTTTGTGGCGTGAAACACCTGATCAAAACCCTCTCCATGAAACACTTTAGTGACAAATGTGCCCCCAGGGCTCAATACCTGCTGCGCCATATCCAGGGCTAGTTCCACCAGATAGATCGCCCGAGGCTGATCTACAGCGCTCACACCACTCATATTGGGCGCCATATCGGAAATGACCACATCCACCCGTTTGCCCTCAAGCGCCGCAATAATACTGTCAAAGATCTGCAGCTCGGTGAAATCTCCCTCGATGAAGGTCACGCCTGCTAGCCCATCCATGGGCAGGATGTCCGAAGCAATCACCGTCCCATGATCACCCACTCGCGCTATCGCCACCTGCGACCAGCCGCCCGGTGCACTCCCGAGATCCAATACTGTCATGCCAGGACGAATAAATTTATCCTTTTCCTGCAGTTCCAGCAGCTTGTAGCATGCGCGCGAGCGATAGCCCTCTCGCTGGGCCTGCTGCACATAGGGGTCATCTCGGTGTTCTTTGAGCCACGCTTTGCTCGAGGGTCGTTTCTTCGCCATAGGAGACCACTGTAATTCCGGTTTCTTGCTCGGGGCGCCTTGTGTAGACTACACCGCCCCCGCTGTGATGGGCATTGTACATTGGAAAGACTATGAGCAAGAAATCAAAACCCGATATCAAACAGCTGCGTGCTATAGGTCATAAGCTCAACCCTGTGGTCACCATCGCAGGTAAAGGTCTCAGCGAGACTGTCAGCGCGGAGCTTGATCGAGCGTTGACCGACCATGAGTTGATCAAAGTCAAGATTGCTGTGAGCTCGCGCGAGTCTCGCGCCGAACTATCGAAGCAGATTTGCTCGCGAACAGGCGCCGAGATAGTCCAGAGTATTGGCAGTGTCATTGTCCTGCTGCGGCGCTCCGCCGCGCCCGACCCGCGATTGTCTAATCTGATCAAGCCGCTCTAGCCCAGTGCTTATTCGCTGCTAACGCCGGCGATATTGGCGCAGGTCAGGCTAGTTCAAGACCAAAGAGTCAATTAGCGTCGTCCGGTGTCAGGTCAAAAAATTAGTCAGCTGATACGCCATAATCGCTGCGACACAAGCAAACCCAAAGTAGCCAGCAAGCAGCTAAGCTTGATTAGAGGTGGTGTACCTGGTCAATTTCATACTCGATATCACCACTGGGAGCCTTGACCACAACCACGTCGCCCTCTTCTTTGCCGATTAGGGCACGGGCAATGGGCGAACCCACCGAAATCATGTTGCTCTTCACATCAGCCTCGTCCTCACCCACGATGCGGTATCTCACCGTCTCGTCTGTCCCCACGTTGATCAGGTCAACGGTGGCGCCAAAGATCACTCTGCCTGTTTTGGGAATAGCGGTGATGTCAATGACCTGGACATTGCCCAGCTTTCCCTCAATCTCCAAGATACGACCTTCGGCAAAGCTCTGCTGGTCACGCGCCGCGTGATACTCGGCATTCTCTTTAAGGTCACCGTGAGCTCGCGCCTCTGCGATAGCTTGCACAATGCGCGGGCGCTCCACTCGTTTGAGTCGATCCAGTTCATTTCTGAGCGCCGTTTCTCCGGCCAGTGTCATCGGAAACCTAGTCATCAGCCAATTCTCCTGTGCAGATCCTGAAGGCGCCGCACTGTCTTTTCACCCTTAAACTTCAATGCCATGCAGATTGCCTCTGCGGCGGTAAGGGTGGTTGTGTAAAATACGCCGTGCGCTTCAGCACTGGCGCGAATAGAAGCCGAGTCCTCGATAGCGCGCCTGCCCTCGGTGGTGTTGACAATAAAATCTGCCTCATCGTTTTTGATCATATCCACGATATGAGGCCTGCCTTCGGTGACCTTGTTAACTCGGCACACTGCAAGGCCTGCCTGCTCCAATATCTGAGCGGTACCACCTGTCGCCACCAGAGAGAAGCCCAAATCTGAGAGGTCCTGAGCCACCGCCACAATACCAGGCTTGTCCACATCGCGAACGCTGAGCAGGGCGGTACCGCCACTAGGCGTTCCAGCACCAACGCCCAGCTGAGCCTTCGCGAAGGCTTCAGCAAAGGTATCGCCCGTGCCCATGACTTCGCCAGTGGATTTCATTTCCGGCCCCAAAATCGGATCCACACCCGGAAATTTGTTAAAGGGTAATACTGCCTCTTTGACACTGAAGTAAGGCGGCACAATTTCACGCGTAAACTTCTGCTCAGCCAGCGTTTGCCCCACCATACAGCGGGCCGCGATCTTGGCCAAGGAGACGCCTATGCACTTGGACACAAACGGCACGGTGCGCGAGGCACGAGGATTGACCTCAATCACATAGATCTCATTGTCCTGCCAGGCCAGCTGGACATTCATCAGCCCTTTGACGCCGAGCTCCAGTGCCATTTTTTTGACCTGTGCACGCATTTCGTCCTGCACCTGAGCATCTAGGCTGTAGGGCGGAAGAGAACAAGCAGAGTCACCTGAATGGACACCGGCCTGCTCAATATGCTGCATAATCGCGCCAATCACGACTTCTTCGCCATCACTAACGGCGTCGATATCCACTTCAATCGCTGCACTCAGAAAACTGTCTAACAAGACCGGTGCTTCATCAGAAGCCTGCACTGCGTCGCGCATATAGCGCAGCAGGTCTTCCTCTCGATAGACAATCTCCATGGCACGACCACCGAGCACATAGGAAGGACGCACTACCAGAGGGTAACCAATAGCCTTAGCTGCCTCTACGGCTTCTTCAGTGCTGCGCACGGTAGTGTTGTTGGGCTGTCTGAGCTCCAGCTTCTGTATCATTTTTTGGAAACGTTCTCGATCCTCTGCTCGGTCGATCGCATCCGGCGTAGTCCCTATGATGGGTACACCATGTGCTTCCAGTGCCCGCGCGAGCTTGAGTGGGGTCTGGCCACCAAACTGCACGATCACCCCCTTGGGTTTCTCCAAATTGACGATCTCAAGAACATCCTCCAGTGTCACTGGCTCAAAGTAGAGGCGATCGGAAGTGTCATAATCGGTGGAGACTGTTTCTGGATTGCAGTTGACCATAATCGTTTCATAGCCATCCTCGCTCAGCGCCAACGCCGCATGCACACAGCAATAATCAAATTCAATACCTTGGCCAATGCGGTTAGGGCCACCGCCCAATATCAAAATTTTATCTCGGTCTGAGGGGGCCGCTTCGCATTCTTCCTCATACGTTGAATACATATACGCTGTGGTCGAGGCAAATTCTGCTGCACAGGTATCCACCCGTTTGAACACCGGGCGCACACCGAGATTATGGCGGTGCTCACGCACTTTCGCCTCCGACGCAGCCAGCAGTACCGAAAGGCGCTCGTCCGAAAAGCCCTTGCGCTTGAGTGCAAACATTTGCGCATGATCGATCTTTTCCAGACCGATCGTTTTTAAACTGTCCTCTGTGGACACGATGTCCTGAATCTGAACGAGGAACCAAGGGTCCACGCCAGAGTAGCGAGACACCTCGTCCAAACTCATCCCTGCGCGAAAAGCATCTCCGAGATACCAGATACGGTTCGGACCCGGATTGGTGAGCTCTAACACCAGTTCAGCGCGCAGCTCAGGATCGTCCACATCGATCATATGTTCAAACCCAGCGGAATCCACCTCGAGGCCTCGCAGTGCTTTTTGCAGAGACTCCTGAAATGTACGACCTATAGCCATCACTTCACCCACGGACTTCATCTGGGTAGTGAGACGATCGTCTGCACCGCTGAACTTTTCAAACGCAAAACGGGGGATCTTTGTCACAATATAATCAATGGAGGGCTCAAAAGATGCGGGCGTGACACCACCGGTAATATCATTCAGTAACTCATCCAGCGTATAACCAATCGCCAATTTAGCCGCCACTTTAGCAATCGGAAAGCCCGTGGCCTTGGATGCCAGAGCCGAGGAGCGGGACACCCTGGGATTCATTTCAATGATCACCATCCGGCCGGTTTTAGGATCCTGCCCGAACTGCACGTTGGAGCCGCCCGTTTCCACCCCAATCTCACGCAGCACCGCCACAGAGGCATTGCGCATGATCTGGTATTCTTTGTCAGTGAGTGTCTGTGCGGGTGCCACAGTGATTGAATCACCCGTATGCACGCCCATTGCGTCAAAGTTTTCAATCGCACATATAATGATGCAGTTGTCGTTTTTGTCACGAACCACTTCCATCTCGAACTCTTTCCAGCCGATAAGAGAT
>Ga0209816_1002788_pt1 | contig 12198 bp, 10 predicted proteins | sample CoawatmetaG01DNA_FD_187509 | JGI IMG/M metagenome (GOLD analysis project Ga0209816, IMG submission 187509) | Marine microbial communities from the West Antarctic Peninsula - Coastal water metaG017-DNA (SPAdes) (version 2) | ecosystem: Environmental > Aquatic > Marine > Coastal ... | reverse complement strand
GTATTTGGTCAAGATAATGCTGTTGAGTCTTTATCAACTGCTATAAAACTTTCTCGCTCTGGACTTTCTCCAGTTGAGCAGCCAATGGGCTCTTTTTTATTTGCTGGTCCTACAGGAGTTGGTAAAACTGAAATTTGTAAGCAGCTCTCAAGAATTATGGGCGTCAAATTATTAAGATTTGATATGTCAGAATATATGGAGAGGCATGCTATATCTAAGCTTATAGGATCTCCCCCTGGCTACGTTGGATACGACGAGGGAGGCCTATTAACAGAAGCAGTGAATAGTAATCCTTATGCGGTTCTTTTATTGGATGAGATTGAGAAAGCACATCCTGATATTTTTAATATCCTACTTCAAGTTATGGATCATGGAAAGCTTACTGATGCTAATGGCCGTGAAGTTGACTTTAGTAATGTGATACTTGTTATGACTTCTAATGTTGGAGCTCAAAATGTTCAAAGAGCCTCCATTGGATTTAATGAGCAAGATCATTCTCTTGATTACGAAGGTGAGCTTAAAAAGATATTTACACCAGAATTCAGAAATCGCCTCTCAGAAATTATTTACTTTAATAAGCTTAATGAAGAGGTTGTTGTCTATGTAGTCAATAAATTTCTTTTTGAGCTTGAAGACGTCCTTGAGAAAAAAAATGTTTCATTGATTGTTTCAGATGCAGCTCGAAAATGGTTTGCAGAAAATGGCTACGACTCTATGATGGGCGCCCGTCCAATGATGAGATTAATAGAAAGAGAGGTGCGTAAACCTCTCGCTGATGAGCTTCTTTTTGGTAAGCTAAGCGCTGGTGGAACTGTCAAAGTAGGTGTTAGTAAAGATAAGATTGCCTTAACAATCAGTTAATGAGAATTCTTATAAGTAATGATGATGGCTACCAGGCCAAGGGCATCAAACAGCTTACAAAATCTCTTAGTGAAATTGCAGAAGTCATTGTTGTTGCTCCAAGTGAGAATAAGTCTGCAGCAAGTAGCTCATTAACTCTTGGAAGACCATTAAAGCCAATTCAAATTGAAAAAAATATTTATGCAATCGATGCAACGCCGACTGATTGCGTTCATTTGGCATTGTGTGGTTTTATAAAGGAGTCAATTGATTTGGTGGTAACTGGTATTAATTTTGGGGCAAACCTGGGGGACGATACCATCTATTCTGGAACCGTTGCCGGGGCTATAGAAGGACGATTTTTAGGGCTTCCATCAATTGCCATTTCTTTAGCTAGTTGGGAATGTAACCACTTCGAGACAGCGGGAGAAATTGCTAAGAGATTAGTTACCCAAATTGATAGATCTGAACTATCATACAACACCATTATTAGTGTTAATGTTCCAGATATTCCTCTTAGTGAAATTAAAGGTATTAAGAGTACTCGCCTAGGAAGCAGGCATAAATCTGAACCAAGTATTAAGGATAAAGAGGATACATCTCTTTATTGGATTGGTGAGAATGGGAAGGAAGCCGATAATTCAGAGGGTACAGATTTCCATGCAATTTCCAATAACTTTGTTTCAGTCACTCCTCTTCAGATTGATACAACTAACCATTCTGAAGTAAAGCGAGTGAATGACTGGCTTCAAAAAATGGATTATTGATTCCAGGTATCTCTAAGCCCAACAGTTTTATTAAATATTAATCCAACAGACTCACTATCTCTACAAAAGTAACCTTCTCGTTCAAACTGGTATGCTTTTTCAGCCTTTGCATTTAATAAATTTGGCTCTATAAATCCATTTTTTATCTTAAGTGAGTTGGAGTTAATTGAAGATGACAAATCATCAGATTTCGCTGGATTTGATTCTAAAAAAAGGCGGTCATATATTCTAAATTCAGCACTAATAGCCTTAGTAGATTCAACATAATGAATAACACCTTTCACCTTTCTACCATCAGATGGATTTTTACCTAAGGTCTCTGAGTCATAAGTGCAATAGACAGTCTTTACAATGCCATTTTTATCTACATCAAAATGAGTTGCTTTGACAACATAAGAATTTCTAAGTCTCACCTCTTTATTAATTGCTAGACGTTTGTACTTTTTATTTGGCGCCACTTCTAAAAAGTCCTCTTTATCAATATATATTTCTCGACTAAAGAAAATCTCCCTAGTTCCCATCGCTTCATTTTGCGGATGGATTGGAGCTTGAAGAGACTCAATTTTCCCTTCAGGATAGTTTTCAATTATTAATTTAATAGGATTAATCACAGCCATTGATCTTGGTGCAATATTATTTAAATCATCTCTAATTGATGATTCTAAAATTGAAATATCCGTTAAGCTGTTAACTTTTGAAACTCCAATTCGCTCACAGAAGTCTTTAATAGCAGCTGCCGTATATCCTCTTCTTCGAAGCCCTGAAATAGTTGGCATCCTAGGGTCATCCCAGCTAAGTACATGATTATTATCTACTAAGAGCTTTAACTTTCTTTTTGATGTAGTAGCATACTCTAGATTCAAGCGAGAAAATTCGTACTGATGTGGACGATTGGGTTTATTAAATTTGTCTAAATGTTCTAATAACCAATCATAAATTCGACGGTTATCTTGAAATTCCAAGGTGCAAAGAGAGTGTGTAACCCCCTCAATAGCATCACCAATGCAATGGGCAAAATCATACATTGGGTAAATACACCAATCATCATTTGTCTGGTGATGTGCCTCATAACGAATTCGATAAAGAGTTGGATCACGCATGCACATAAAACTAGAAGACATATCAATTTTAGCTCTAAGAACACATTCACCTTCTTGAAATCCACCTAACTTCATTTTTTTAAATAAGAACACATTCACCTTCTTGAAATCCACCTAACTTCATTTTTTTAAACAGTTTTAAGTTTTCCTCAATATTTGTGTCACGATATGGACTATTTTTGCCAGGTTCCTTAAGTGTTCCTCGATATTCACGACTTTCATCGCTACTTAAAAAGCATATATAAGCCAACCCTTTAGATATTAATTCTTCAGCACATTTATAAAATATATCAAAGTAGCTTGAACTAAATTTAACCTCATCATCCCACTTAAAACCTAGCCACTCAACATCTTTTTTAATAGAATTAACATATTCAATATCTTCTTTAGTTGGGTTAGTGTCATCAAATCTTAAGTTACAGCATCCATCATAATCTGCAGCTGTTCCAAAGTTAAGGCAAATAGACTTCGCATGACCTATATGAAGATAGCCGTTGGGCTCTGGGGGGAATCGTGTTTTAATAAGCGTATGTTTACCAGATGAAAGATCTGCATTTATAACATTACGTATGAAGTTAGTAGGCTTAACTTCTTTATTTTGAGTATCCATTTATATTAATTCTAAGTATGGTCTAAGCTTTATAAATTATATCATTAAAAGGTTAATTTAATATCTAGCGCTTTAAATAGAATGCCACTGTAAAATACTTTTTATGAAAATAGCTATAGTCAAACTTTCAGCATTAGGTGATATTGTTCATGCCATGGTAGTTTTGCAGTTTATAAGGAAATATAATCAAGCGGTTGAGATTGATTGGATTGTGGAGGAGGGCTATCAAGAGTTATTGGAGTTCAATCCCAATGTTAGTAAAGTTCATGTGGTAAATATTAAAAAAGCTAAGCAGAAAAGATCACTATATATATTTTTAAGCGAACTTAAAAAAATGAGAATGATTGGATCATATGATTTAGTAATTGATATGCAGGGATTGTTTAAATCAGCGCTGATTGCTCACTTAATACCTTCAAAAATAACCTTGGGCTTTAACAGATCTTCAATAAGAGAAAGTATTGCATCATTTTTTTATAACAAAACATTTAATTATGGGTATGCTGAAAATGTTATTGAACGTAATATTGCACTCATATCATTTGCTTTAAGAATGGATATTGAGAAACAGGAAATTAAAAATAAGTCTTCTTTTTTATACCCAAGTCAAAAATATTTAACTAATAACTTATCTACTTCTAAAAAAAACATTCTAATAATTCCTGGGGCATCTCATAACACTAAGCGTTATCCTGAAGGTAAATTAGCTCAACTAGCAAATTTACTTGATGCTAATTTTCTTATTATATGGGGAGATTTAGATGAAAAAATAATGGCTGAAAAAATAAAAGTTAATGCCCCAAATGTAATTATCTGTGAAATGCTATCAATAGACTCGTTAATATCATTAATTTCACAGGTCGACTTGGTGATAGGTCCTGATACTGGTCCTACACACATGGCCTGGGGTTTATGTGTACCCTCAATTACTTTATTTGGAGCTACCCCAGGTTACCGGAATACTTATATGTCAAAAACTAATAGAGTTCTTGAGTCAAAATCTAAAGTTAACCCTTTAAAAATAAATAAAAATGATTTCTCAATACAAGATATTGAAGTGCAAGAAATATTAAAGGTTTCTAAGGAATTATTAAATTTTTGATCAGTGCAAAACATTCAGTTAATAATTACTTGGTTTGCTTGTTGAATTGAATCAAGGATATATTTTGCATTAGAGTTACTTGCATTAATTTTATGCCCACTTTTGACAAGAATAGTATTGTATATTCCCGCATTATTTGCAGCAGTAATATCAACCTCTTTATCTCCAATTAACCATGAATTAGACATATCTATATCATATTTTATTTCTGCCTGCAAGAGCATTCCTGGCTTAGGTTTCCTACAGTTACAATTTGCATCAGGAGAGTGGGGACAATGAAATACATCTAATACATTAATATTATTTTGCTTAAATTGATCTAGCATCCATTTGTTTATAATTTGAAAATCATTCTCGGAGTAGTAGCCACGAGAAATACCAGATTGATTTGTAACTATTATAATTTCATAGTCTAAACTTTGAATGTATTGACAAGCTTTAAAAACACCATTAATAAATTTAAAGTCTTCAATTTTGTGTAAGTAGTTTATCTCTTTATTAATTACACCATCTCGATCAAGAAAAATAGTTTTAATAGTCATAAATTAAGGCAAGTATAATTGAAGTAATTATTTTAAATTTTTATTTAACGTTACTTATGTTTTCATATTTTAATATAGATAAGACTTATCAGTTTCTTTTAATCATGTTGGCATTTTTAATGCCATTAACAGTTTTTGGTGCAAACTTAATTATTGTAATTATCTGCTTCATATGGTTATTTTCAGGAAACTATAAATCTAAATTCTATCAAATCACCAGTAGTAAATTAATGATAGCATCAATTGTATTTTTTAGTTTGCATCTCGTTGGATTATTATGGACAGAAGATTTAAGTTGGGGTCTACACATTATTCATAAAATGTGGTATTTTTTGCTGTTGCTTCCAATTCTTTTTACAATAGTTAGAAAAGATCATATTAAATTTTATATCTATTCTTTTTTATTTGCTATTGCTTTAACTGAGGTTATTTCTTACCTAGTTTGGTTTCAGATAATTGAAACTTTTAAAGAGGCTAGGGTTGATAATCCAACTCCTTTTATGAGCCATGTTTCCTATAATCCAATATTAGCATTTGCTATATATTTAGTGCTTCATGAATTATGTTTCAACAAAAAATTATCAAATTTAATATTTTTCATTTATAGTTTTTTTGCAATTTCTATGGCGATTAATATGTTTATTACTGGGGGTCGTGCAGGCCAGGTAGGTTTTTTTGTAATGTTAATAATCTTAATTTTCCAGGTTTTAGAAAAACAAAGATTAAAGGCGCTGCTAGCAACTATATTATTGATGCCAACAATATTTTTTACTTCATATCATACAAGTGATCTTTTTCAACATAGAGTCGATTTAGCAACGATAGAATTAATGCAATATTCTGATAAATATTACAGCTCTGTAGGATTAAGAATTCATTTCGCTATAAATTCATTTCAAGTGATTAAAGAAAATCCAATTATTGGTGTTGGGACTGGAGATTTTCCAATTGAATATGCAAAAATTAATCAAATTAATTCACCTAGTCTTCCAGATACAACAAACCCTCATAACATGTACACCTTAGTTTTAATGCAATTAGGACTTTTTGGTTTGTTTAGTATGCTGAGTATTTTTTATTTTCAACTCAAATTCTCAATTAATTCTAAAAGTAGGTTTTTTCAAAATCTTGGATTTACTCTGCCAGTAATGTATTTAATTATGATGTTAAGTGACTCCTACCTCTTAGGACATTATACAAGTCTGATAGTCTGATGTTCATATTTTTTAGTTCATTCTTGTATAAAGATTTTGAAAAATCCTAAAAATATATTAATTATAATTCAACGCTCAAATGGGGATGTTTTTTTAAGCTCAAATCTCATTAGTGTCCTTTATAAATATTATAAATCCCCTGATATTGATCTGCTTATCAATGATGATACTTATCCAGTTGGTAAGTTATTGCCCAATGTAAAATTTATTCATCAATTTTCTTATAAAAAGAAAATTGATAACCAGTGGTTACAAGAAAAAAATCTTATTAAAGCAGTTTTTAGAAAGTATGATCTGAGTATAAATTTAACAGCTAGTGATAGGAGTGTTTTCTATGCTTTATGCGCCAGCAGCAATTCAATAAGTGCAATTGAAAATGAAAAGTATAAATCATGGTGGAAAAGATTATTTCTCTCACACTACTATTGTTTTGACTTAAATAGACATATATTAGAAAATAATTCAGAGCCATTAAACATTTTAAAGATAAAACATAAAAATATTCAGAAACCACCAATTATTTCTGACGATGTTATTTTAAAAGTAAAGAACAGATTAAGAGATGAAGGAATAAGTCGGTTTGTTATTTTCCATCCATCTGCTCAGTATAACTACAAAATTTATCCAAAGTTTTTAAGAAATAAATTACTAAAAAGTCTTAATAGTCTTGAACTACCTATAATTGTTACTGGGGGTAATAGTAAAGTTGACTTACAAATTAAAAAAGAGATTCCCAGCGCATCAAATATTTATAATTTGATTGGCAAAACTTCTTTAGAAGAATATTTTGTATTAAGCCAGTTAAGCTCAGCATATGTTGGTATGGATACTCTTAATATGCATATTGCTGCATCTCAAAATAAACGTATCTTTGCTATATTTGGCTCAACCAGACTTAGTATGTGGTCCCCATGGTCAAATGCATACCAAAGAGCAGCCAAAGATAATAAGCCTATCCAAAATTATGACAATATAACAATTTTTCAGGCAGACATGGCATGTGTAGCATGTGGGAAAGCTGGCTGTGATGATAATCATGGGCTTAGTGATTGTTTAGATAATATTAGTCCTTATTCTATATTTAATGAAATTAAAGATTGGCAACTTAACTTAAATAGTAAATATGAGATACCAATTCAAATGGAGATTGAAAATCAACAAAGGAAAGTTGTTCTTTATATAGTTTATGGTGAGGATCAAAATTATTATGATGGCGCTATATTTAGTTTTTTGACATTTCAGAATTGGTTATTAGAAAATCATCAAATTGAAATAGTGGTTTTGACCGAAAAACCTGAGTTATTTTCTGATTATCCAGTTAAAACTTTATTAATGAGTGAAGAACAGAGAAATGAATGGTCCCTTAATGGTCAATATCATTTTCGAATCAAAAACCGAGGGTTAGCATTTGTTTTAGATCAATTAAAGTTAAAAGATTCGGATAAAATTTTATTTTTTGATACGGATACATATTTTCATAAATCCCCCTTACCACTTTTTGATTTAATTCAGTCAAATCAAGCTTTGTTTTATCTTAATGAGGGGTTGATTTATGATAGAGCAAGATTTGATATCTATGTTAAGAATTTAGAAGGCAGAAAAATTGAAATTGATGGTGAATACTATGAATTATCAAGAAAGTCAGCTATGTGGGGGTCTTTAATGATGGGGATTATGGCTGATATGCGCCCTAGCCTTGATTGGGCTGATAAGCTTATGCTCAAATTTTTTGATTTAGTCCCTGCTCATACTATAGAACCATTTTCATTTTCTGAAACTTTACTAAGAAAATATAAAATAGTTGAGGGGAAAAATTTTGTTAGTCTTTATTCAACCTCAAGAAAGAAAGAGCATGCTAAAAATATTTTAGCTAATTTTTTTCATAAAAATAGAGGACTTCATTTTAACGAAAAAGTCCGTCTAGCTCAAAAAATCAAAATTAAACGGCCTTTTTCTGTAGTGCTAAGACAGCGGATAGAAAGAATAATGAGTAAATAATGCTTAATAATAATATTCCTATATTGATGTACCATAGTGTTGAAAAAATGCCTAAATCAACAGTAATGAGAAGTTTACATGTTCCTCCAAATAAGTTTAATTTTCAAATGTGGATTTTAAAAAAATTAGGATATCAGGGCCTTAGTATTAAAGAACTTAAGCCTTATTTAGATGGAGAGAAGGTTGGAAAAGTTGTGGGCATTACATTTGATGATGGTTATCAAAATATTCTACTTAATGCGGCACCAATTTTAAAAAAATATAACTTTAGCGCTACTTCATATATTGTAAGTGAAAATGTTGGCTCTTCTAATACTTGGGATATGGATAAGGGAATTACTCAAAGGCCTTTAATGACAGAGAATGAGATTATTTCTTGGCTTAATTTAGGAATGGATATTGGTGGCCATTCTAAGACACATCCTGATTTAACTAATATTTCAACCTTAAAGGCTCAGAAAGAGATTAGTGACTGTAAGAAAGAATTAGAAAAAAAATATAAAGTAATAGTTACTGATTTTTGCTATCCTTTTGGTAAATTTAATGAATTAATAAGCAATATGGCTGAAGATTCTGGTTACCTCTCTGCCACAACAATGCAAAGAGGGAGGGCCAATTTAATGTCAAATAGATTTAGTTTACCTAGAATACCAATAAATTATCGCACACCACCTCATTTGTTTATTATAAAAATTTTGACCCATTATGAGGATAGAAGATAATTTAATAAGTACTTAATTACTAGATTTAATTTCTTTTATAGTAGTCATCTAGGCGAATTATGTCATCTTCTCCGAGGTAACTTCCTGTTTGTATTTCTATAATTTCAAGTGGAACTGTTTCGTGGTTTTCTAATCTATGAGTTTTGCCTTTAGGGATATAGGTTGACTCATTTTCTTTTAATTGAAAAACTTTTTTTCCACATGTTATTAAGGCAATCCCTTTTACTATTACCCAGTGCTCAGCTCGTTTTTTATGTTTTTGTAAAGATAATTTAGCACCTGGATTAACAAAAATACGTTTTACCTGGAAGCCTTCTCCAATATCTATTGAATCATAGTAGCCCCATGGTCTATAAACTGTTCGATGATTATCAGACTCACTTCTTTTATTACTTTTAAGCTTATTTACTATATGTTTTATATCTTGAGAGTTTTTCTTACTTGATACTAATAGAGCATCTTGCGTATCAATAATAACAAGATCTGAAAGATCATTGGCAGTTACAAGGCGATTAGAGCTATAAATATAAGAGTTATAAACTTTATTAAGAATTACATCACCTTCACTGACATTCTCATTTTTATCCTTTGATTTTGAATCCCATAATGCTTCCCATGATCCAATATCATTCCAACTTGCATTTAATGGAACTACAACTCCAGCATTTGTTTTTTCCATTACAGCATAGTCAATTGATTTATCAGTGCATTTATAAAATTCCTCATTATTTAAGCGAACAAAATCTAAATCTTTAGATGTTTCAAGACAAGATTTTTTGCAAACATTATAGATTTCAGGTTCATATTTTTTTAATTCTTTGAGATAGGTTGAGGCTCTAAAAATAAAAATTCCACTATTCCAAAAGTAGTTTCCAGAGTCTAAGTATTTTTTTGCAACTTTAATATTAGGCTTCTCCTTAAATGAAATAATATTATTGAATTCATTTTCTACAGAATTATCTACTTCAATATAACCATATCCTATTTCTGGTTTGTTTGGTTTAACACCAAGAGCTACCAATTTTCCATTTTCAGCAATTTTGCTTGCAGTCTTGATGGAATCATGAAACTTACTAATATTATCTATAAGATGATCTGCAGATAAAACTAAAAGTATTGGATCTTCTTTTTCATTTAATAAATGCATCGCTCCAATGGCAATTGCTGGTGCAGTATTTTTTCCAATTGGCTCTAGAATAATTCCTCTATTGCTGCATTTTATTTGTCTGAGTTGTTCAGCTACAATAAAACGATGCTCTTCATTGCAAATAATAAGAGGGCTAGATATTTTATTAGGTAATCGCAAAATTGTATCTTGAAACAATGTCGTTTCATTAATTAAATTAATAAATTGTTTTGGATATAGTTTTCTAGAAAGAGGCCATAATCTTGTGCCACTTCCTCCAGATAAAATAATAGGTACAATCATATTTTTATCTTATATAGGGGCTTTATGCTTGGAGGTTTCCAGTTTTTCTGAGCTTGAGTAAGCTTTAGATATCGATAGAATGTTCCTTCAAAGTTACCAAAAGCAATAACAAATCCTGGGCCTCCATCTAAAAAACCTAGCTTTAGAAAATAGTGTTTAATAAAAGACCAAAAACCATGCAAGAAAGCTTTAAAAACTCCACCTGTTTCCCCTTTATCTTGGAGCTTAATAACGCCAAGTGAAGAGTAACGATTTGCTTTAAGTATAACTTCTTCAAAGTCTTTATAAGGAAATTGCCAGATAGCATTTTTTATTAAATCAATTTCCTTATCACTATGACTAATAAATCCCTCATGAACTGGTTTTAAGTCATAGCTCATTTTTCCATTTCTAAATAATTGTGGTTGTCTAAAATTTGGATACCAGCCAGAGTAATTGATCCATTTCCCCATAAAGAAATTTTTTCTGGGCACTCTATAAATGTCACTAGTTGAGTTTTCTATTACTGACAAAATTTCATCGCGAACTTCTGGCGTACATCGCTCATCAGAGTCCAAGCTAAAGATCCAGTCACTAGTACAATGAGATATTGCTTTGTTTCGAAGGTCACCATAACCTTTAAAGTCAATATGTACAACCTTAGCGCCTAATTCTTCAGCAATTTCAGTTGTGCCATCTGTGCTGTAAGAAATTTTTTCTGGGCACTCTATAAATGTCACTAGTTGAGTTTTCTATTACTGACAAAATTTCATCGCGAACTTCTGGCGTACATCGCTCATCAGAGTCCAAGCTAAAGATCCAGTCACCAGTACAATGAGATATTGCTTTGTTTCGAAGATCACCATATCCTTTAAAGTCAATATGTACAACCTTAGCGCCTAATTCTTCAGCAATTTCAGTTGTGCCATCTGTGCTATAAGAATCTGCAAGAATAATTTCATCTGCCCATAAAACACTATTTATACAGTCACGTATTTTTTCTACTTCGTTGTAAGCAATAATATAGGCTGTAATTTTCATAGCTTATTCTTTTAATTAAAAGTTATATGGTAAAAATGTTACCTAAATATTGAGAATTAAATAGACTATATGCGTGTAAGTTTAATCGTTACTACTTATAATCGGCCAGATGCATTATTGCTTGTATTGAAAAGTATTGAACGTCAATCTGCCTTACCTTTTGAGGTTATTATTGCTGATGATGGGAGTAATAATAAAACTTTAAAGTTAATAAGTAATTTCAAACTTCGAACTTCTTTGAAGGTTGTCCATTCATGGCAAAAAGATGATGGATTTAGAGCTGCAAAATCAAGAAATAAAGCTATTTCTAAATCAAATGGTGACTATATCATCCTAATTGACGGAGATATGATACTTCATTCAGAATTTATTCAAGATCATATAAAGAATGTTCAAAAAGATTGCTTCATCCAAGGTAATCGTGTGCTGCTTACAAAACAAGCAACAAAAAGTTCGATTAAAAGAATGAATATTGATTTTTCTTTTTTATCAAAAGGTATTAAAAATCGAAAAAATGCAATTCATTCAGCCTTTTTATCAAGTTTATTTTCAAAAAAGAAAAATTACTTGCGTGGAGTTAAGACTTGTAATATATCATTTTTTAAAAAAGATTGTATCAATATAAATGGCTTTAATAATCATTTTGAAGGCTGGGGAAGAGAGGATAGTGAATTTGTTTCAAGGTTGTTAAATTATGGAATTAAACGAAAAAATCTTCGTTTTAATGCAATACAATTTCACTTATGGCACTCTGAAAATACGAGATTATCTTTAGCTCAAAATGACTTAATTTTAAAATCTTCAATAAGTAACAAAGTGGTTTGGTGTGACGATGGTATAGAAAGGTATTTAAA
>Ga0209816_1002779_pt1 | contig 12220 bp, 19 predicted proteins | sample CoawatmetaG01DNA_FD_187509 | JGI IMG/M metagenome (GOLD analysis project Ga0209816, IMG submission 187509) | Marine microbial communities from the West Antarctic Peninsula - Coastal water metaG017-DNA (SPAdes) (version 2) | ecosystem: Environmental > Aquatic > Marine > Coastal ... | reverse complement strand
AGGTGGTAGGGTAACAGTAATCAACGAAGACGTACTAAGCGTATGGGACGTTGATGCTAAGGGATGGAGAAGTTTTCGTATGGAAAACATAACCAAAGTCACACTATAATGTCGAGGATAACTAAAGAACAAAAGTTACGCAAGGCAGTAGAGGTACTCAAGCGTCACAACCTATGGCTTAGGGCTACCAGTGTAAAGAGTATGCATTCTGAAGTAACACCTACGGTGCTTGGGTTCTCCATTGATACTGTAGTTGAATATTTAGAGCAGGATATTGACTGTGATGGTATCGAAGCAAGGAATGCGACTATCAATTTACTAGAACGCAGGATTGAAAACTACCGTGATCAAGTCAAAGATTTACACGCTGTTGTGATCGATATTAACGAAGAGTTAAGCAGAATTAACAAAGAGTTAAGCAAAAAAAGAACATGACTAAGGATACACTCATAAAGGTAAAGACTAGCGGGTTCATAGTGCTGATGGGTATCATACTATCAGTACTAGGGGTCATGAGTGTCGTGTTAATGCCATTCTACTGGTTATATCAATCCATACAAGACTTGCTACAGAAGCAGAAAGACTACATTGATAGTAGAGAGAAGGATGTACCTAACTACCTGTCAGGTAAACCAACAAAGAAGACTCGTAATGACAAGAAGAACACCTAAGTTATCAGTAGAAGCAAAGAAACAGTTATCTATATGCTGTGAGACTCTTATGGATAAGGATGTAGTGATGTTGTATATAGAACAACTAGAGAGTGATCTAGAACACGCTAAACAGGTTAACGCTGTGTTAATGATGCAGATAGGAGAACAATAGAGTGATAATGCTCCTATTATTCATGTTTGCGGAACAATTATCCAAGAAGTCCCACAATTACCCATAAAAACCCACTATTAAATAAAGGCTAAAATAAATGGCGTATCGCTTTGTGCTTAGGGGATTAAAGGGTGATATTGACCGACTTTTTAAAAAAAGTGCCAGGGCCTCTCAGAAAAGTCAAGAGATTTTTTCAGTTATTTTCGTCAATTCATAGTTATTCCTCCATTTCAGTAGCCATTATACCATACTCTGAGGCATTTGTCAACCCCCTCTTATACCTTTTTATTATAATTATATGCAAATAAAGTCTAAAAAAGACTTGACATGTTACCAAAACAAGTGTATAATAGCCATATAGAATGAAAAAAGGAATGAAGATATGTCATACATGAGTCAAGAGAAAAAGAAACAACTTGCCCCTGCTATCAAGGCGGTGCTGAAGAAGTACGGAGTCAAAGGTTCTATCGGTGTACGTCATCATAGTTCTTTGGTGGTTAACATCAAGGAAGGTGTCTTAGACTTCATAGGAGCGGCGCAGGCGCACAACGATTGGTATAGTGAACGCAATGGTACTGCCAATTATAAAGTGTCTGGATACCTTCAGGTCAACCCCTACTGGAGTGCCGAGTGGGCGATGAGTGCTGGGTATAAGAAGGTTGCAAAGTTTTACGATGAGTTAGTAGCTGCCATGAAGGGCGAGGATTGGTTCGATGAGTCTGATATTCAGTCTGATTACTTTCACTGTAGTCACTATGTTGATATTAATGTTGGTAAGTGGAATAAAGATTATGTTCACACTGCTTAAGTGGATCGTATTGGGATACTGTGCTTGGATGCTAGTGCAGTTAATGTTAACCGTATTTACCATGGCGGTGTTGCAATAATACCACAAGTATTTCATAATATGAATTTATTTGAAATAAAGTGAAAAAAAGACTTGACAAACTGTTGACAGTCGGGTATAATAGGTATGTAGAGTGAGAAAAGGAGATAAGAGATTATGATGAATATGAGTTTTATTGTTGATGAGTTAAGTACTTCTGTTGGACAGGGAATCTTCTCTAGTACACGAAGTGCAATCAATCACGAAGAGATGCATTACGGCCCTGAGAACAAGAAGGAGTGTCCTTGTGATACATGTCCTATGTTTGATTCTTGCCTGACTGCAGCTACTGAGTGTAGTGCTATGAGGAACTGGTGTTCTACTGGTGACTTTAAAGATACTGACCTTCAACGGTTAGTACGTGCTTGTGGTTAAGGTGTGCTGTACCCTACTGGCAGCAGGCCTCTCAGGGTACTACTACTTCGATGCGGTTCTTAGAGATATCTTTATGACCTTATAACAAAATAGTCTAAGGAAACACTTGACTTGTTTTGGAAACAATGGTATAATGGTTACATAGAATTGAGAAGGAAGAGTTGTTATGATTAAATATGTATTGAGAAATGTTGTCAATGATGAGTTAATTAACTGTAAACCCTTTGACACAAGGGTAGATGCCATGTGGTATCGTCATACTTATCTTGAACGTGATACTGCTTGGGTTGACCAAGTGGAGGTGAAGTAATGTACTACACCCACACAGTTAACCCCATAGGATGCTTCACTGAGAAAGAGCATGGACAGTACTTTGAGTACAGCGACATGACATGGGAGAACACAGGGGCGCAATCAAACTTGGGCGGCCCTCTCTATGAAGAGTCCTTTAAGAACCCTTGGAACTGGCCGCACATGGTGTGGGTAGGAGATACCGCTGGTGGTGGACAAGGATGGCGACATGCGAAGGTACTGAAGACAGTGGCGTATGTAGTGACTGATGAGGATGACTATGGCATGCCGGTGGTAGAGAAGTGGAAACTTAAAAAGAATAATGAATATATTTGCAATTAACTGTTGACAACCACTAATGGCTATGGTATAATAGGTATGTACCTTAGAGAGAAAGAACTATAGAATGAATGAAGTGAGTATGCTAGAGACATTAAAGAAGGAGTTCCTTGGAATGAGTTACGAGGTAGAGTACGAGAAGTATGGACTATCAGGTATCATAGAAGGATTAACCCTTACAGAGAAGATGCATTTCGTATCATGGGATGACGCTTGCGATTGGGCAGGCAAAGTAACCATGAGTACCAAGGTGCCTTACGTCATCTTAGAGATGCGAGGACAGAATGGAGAGGTAGCGAACTTCTAACCCAGTAGAGAGGTTACTGGAGTCGAAAGACTAGGACATCAATCACTGCAAGGCGCACAGCGCTTACTGGAGTCTTCGGACTAGGATTGGATTGTCACTGAATACCTCTTGACATTATGCTCAGAGTATGTTAGACTTTGTGCCCTTGGAGGCACATTAAGGCCCCCCTTAGAACTGGCTGGGCAAATGTAATCTATAAATGCAATAAAGATACAGATAACTATTCCATGCTAATCAAAGACTTACAGACAACTACTACTATCATATCAGTTACACTTAGTTTATATAAGCAACTAACACAATAGTATTAGATGCCCACCCCCCAAAACTGAACGCAATAGGAAACCTTACCTTGAAATATAAAATCACCGCAGCAGTTGATAACCTTGACCCTTCTCCCCTTGAGATTATAGTAGATGATTTCTATGAGGTACAGGATTGGGTAGCAGAAGAGATTGACAAGCGTATCAAGTTCTTTGTGGATCACTCTCCCTATATGTTAACAGAGGTTGACTTGGATGAACAGCGAGAGTTAGAGATGACACTTATCTCTTGGAGGGCAGTCGCACCACACACATGGGCCACCCCCAAAACTGGCTACTGATTGATTGCACTACCCTATTAAGTTATAAGAGACTGTGTTATTATAACAACACGGTATAAAAAAGATCGAATTAATTGCAAATAATGTTTGACATATGTTCCAATAACAAGTATAATGGTTACATAAGATAAAGAACTGAGAGAGAAGATTATGATTACTAATATTGACATTAATACGTTTAAGGGTTCTATCCCTCCATCACATGACTTGGTTGTCTATGAGAAGGGTGGTGAGGCACTTGATGGGTTTACTCTTTATGGGTTTGATGAAGTTGGAATGTTTGAGGGAGACTTTCTTGTTCCTCAGTATTGTTTCATGTCAAGTGACCATGACATCACTGAATATGTAAAGAAGGAACAGTAATATGTATAGTTCAACTGACGCATATCAATCTGCACTTGCTACTGAACGTATGGGTAATGCCCTTGCGAACAAGTATGCAGAGTACTTTGAGAAGAAGTCTCGTGCCATCCGCACCAATCGTCTACAACAATCTCGTACAGACAGTGGACGTTCCAAGGTCTATCAGAGTGAGTTTGCCGTACAGCGTAAGTATCCAGAGTCATCCATGAACCTATCAGAGAAAGAATGTCTGAAGTACTTCAAACGTATTGTCAAGTCCAAGACGTATCAATCTCTGGTGTTCGGTAACACTGGTATGCACAATCCAGGCATTCGCTTTATGAAAGCCTCAGCGAACGCTCGTGTAGCAGGACAGGCAAGTTACTCAGGGATTGCACTGCGTCCTAACGCTGGTACTAACAAGTACGTCATCATCCATGAACTCGCCCACACGGCTGGGAACATGCATCACGATGTCGGGTTCCGTCAGACTCTTGTGAAACTTGTCTCACGGTTTCTGGGAACTGCCATGGCGAAAGACTTGAAGAAAGAGTTTCGCTCTCGTAAACTCAAGATGTCGGTAGGACAAAACATCATGTCGCCTCTGAAGTGGTTAGAGTCCTACAAGAAGATGGAAGCGATGCGTGATAAGAATCACCTCATTCAAGAAATGCGGTCAACGGTCTAGAGTAAAGGAGAAAGGTTATGAAATTCAAAGAGTTAGAGTTTAAAGAAACAGAAACGCCCAAGGGTATCCAAGCCCTTGTACAGTTTGGTAGGTATGAACTATCTGTTATTAGGAATGAGATGTCCTATGGTAACAAGCAAGGACTGTATGAGATTTCTGTTTCTCAGTACTACAAGATGACTAAATCAAGATTGCAATGTGAACTGCCTGGCATCACTCGTGAAGGTGATACGGTACAGGGGTTTCTATGTGAGGATGGGTTGGATGTTATCTTAAAGAAGATGACTACTATCAGCGGTTCTGATGGATTACAATTTTACGATTATGATTGAGACTCTATTGTTTATAGTAGCAATACAACTCATTGTCACTGCCGTGGTAAGTTACATGTAAAATGTTTCATATAGTTTACAATGTACATTATAAGAAACAGAAGGAAGGACATCTCTGCCCTTCCTTTTTTTTAATTAGAATTTGAAAGATGCGCCGATAAGAATGTTGCCACGCTTATGAGTATTCAAATTATAAGACGAACCAGCACTTAGTTCTAAATTTGTACGCAACTGATGAGTCACTTCTAAATTCATTAGTGGGTAAGTGCCATCCTCCAATGCATCAAACATAACAAAGTCTGAATTAGTTGTTGAATGAGTGTTCACTACATTGATAGGTGAACTCAACTCAATGTTAGTGTCCCCCATAGTATAGTTAACTTCTGGTGTCAATACCACTAGTGCTTTTTCTGAATCTACATTGTATGTAGAATCTACTTCACCACCGAAAGAGAATCCTTCAGCGTAAAGAGGTGTGCCAGCAACCAGAAGGGCTGCAGCAAGGAGTGTTGTTTTCATTTTGGGTCTTTCCTTAGAGTTAGAATGCGTGAAGATACTTCACCAGTTTATTTAGGTAGGTTAAATCAAGTCACCTAAATACTTTTAAGGAGATTTATAAATGGCGACAACTGACAATACATTCTTCGCTGGCCGTGACGGTTTCGTTTGGTGGTTTGGTGTAGTAGAAGATAGAAACGACCCCCTAGCATTAGGGCGTGTTCGTGCTCGTGTCTATGGATATCATACAGAAGATAAAACTAAACTTCCTACCATAGACTTACCTTGGGCAGTTTGCGTACAACCAGCGAACTCTGCTTCTGCTGGTGGTATCGGTATGTCACCCACCGGCCCGATTGAAGGTTCATGGGTATTTGGTTTCTGGCGTGATCCAGACTTCATGCAAGAACCTATGGTGATGGGAACAATTCCTGGCATCACTTCTGCTGCTGCAGCTCCAGTTGGACAATCTCCACACGACTTCTCTCCTAATCAAGAACTCCCTATTCCAGAAGTAGCTACATCTACATCACTGGGCGATGGTACTACAACAGAATTTTCTACACCAACAGATGCGACAGACTCCACAGTCCTTGTCAAGATTGATGGTGTTGTCCAAGCGGCAGAAAACAATCCACCCGAATCTGAAAACAATATGGAGATACCGCCAGATTCATACTATGGTGCTGGTACAAGAGTTGAAGCGGATGAGTTTGGAAGGTCTAGATACAAGACTAGTATCGCTAAACGTATTAATGAACTCGCTCCAGAAGTTCGTCCTAAGTTTGTTAAAGGTATCCAATCATTCCTTGATGACAATCCAGAAAATGATTGTACGGTATCTTATTCATATAGGACTAACGCACAACAACAAGAATTATTTAACTCTTCTAGAGCGGGTGGGCCGAAAGCGGCACGCCCTGGCAGTTCATGGCACAACTATGCAACTGCAATTGACTTTGTTATCACATCAATTGATGGTAAAGCATTATGGGATACAGATTTGTACGAAGGTATTGCTCGCAGTTCGTTTGCTAAGGCAGGACTCAAGAATGATATTGAAAATGACAGTGGACACTTCTATCCAAATGAATTTCCAAAGAGAGTAGACTCTAGGTTGAAGACAGGGTCTATTACCCTTGCAGAGTATGCTGCTGAAAAAGGAGTTGCATAATGTCATATAGAATTGAAGCAGGAAAGGTAATCTTCCAAGAAGCGCCAAGAGAAGGTGCAGAGGTTGAGGTTATCGTATCCAAAGTAAATACTCTTAAAGGGTTTAGTGACCCTCGTGGGTTCTATCCTCGTAGAGTAAATGAAGCAGACACAAACAGACTTGCGGTTAACGATCAAAGAAACCAACACCCTGTCAATAAATTTAAATCAGATAACGTAGATGACTTAACTAACGAACCTAAGTCCTCATACAATGCTCAGTATCCTTTCAACCATGTAAGGGAAACAGAGAGTGGTCACATCCAAGAGTTTGATGACACGCCAGGCCATGAGCGTATTCACGAGTATCATCGCTCGGGCACATTCTACGAAATACATCCAGACGGCACTAAGGTAACTAAGATTGTCGGTGATGATTTTGAAATTGTCCATAGAAATAAACAGGTTCGTGTTCGTGGTAATCTAAAAGTATTTGTTGACGGCGACACCGACTTGTATGTTCGTGGTAGTATGAATGCACAGATTGATGAACACCTCAAGTTTAATGTCGGTAAGAACATCGACTTCCATGCAGGCAAGAACATCCGTATGTTTGCAAATGAATCTATTGAGATGACTGCACAAACAACTATGACACAACAGTCTGTTGGAAAGTTCTTACAACAATCCACTGGAGACATGCAGATCATTACTGCTGCGAACTTTACGAATGCGGTACTTGGTAACTATGATATGGTTATTGATGGTAACTCGCACACAGATATTAAAGGAAACCTATCCTCAAGTATTACTGGTAATGTCGGTATGCTTGCAGAAGGAACCTTTGCGACAACAATCAAAGGTGCATCCTCTTTCCACACTGAAGCGACACTAGACATTGCGTCTACTGGTACAACGAATCTAACATCTACTGGTGCAATGAGTATCGGTACTGCCGCAGCATTAACTGTCTATGGTGGTGGTGCAACGAAACTTGGTTCGGGTGCTGCGATTAATATTGATGGTGCTACTGTTGGTTTGAACGATGGAAGTGCAACTGCTGTTACTGTATCAACTATTACTGCTGTTATTCCAATCGTTCCTCGTGTTAAACCTTCACCACCAGCTGGTGATGGATACGCACCAGAAGTCACATTCATGGACACAGGAGATATTGCAACTGGTATTCTACCATTCAGTATTGATGATGAAGAGTATGACACTGATGGGTTCTCGCCTAAGATTGAGGCAATGAAAGAAGCAGAAGTATTAGAAGAGAAACCTTTTGTTCCTCTAACTGAGTCTGATGAATTCTTTGAAGGTGATGACGAAGAGAAGAGTGATGCAGAAATTAAATCTGCTATTGAAGAGGGTAAGATTATGCCCACATCATTCTCTGACTATTCGTACAATGCATTGACAGGAAAGATTAATACTAATGGTGCGGCAAGGAAGGCGACATCAATACCTCGTGTTCCAGACGAAGGTGAGGAACATGGAGAAGGTGGTTCAGACTTTAGTGTAGAACCAGAAGCGGCAGCAGACACTGCTGCGGTAGAGATTGCACAAGCAGACTTTAAGTATGATGGTGCTGGTGATGTACTTGGTGGAGTAAACTATTCTCTTCCTCTGTCTACACACTTCACACTTGGACAACTATCTAAGAACTCTGTTGTTGCATCTTCGACAATCGCCAAGGGTGGTAATGAAGGTAAGACACAGAAAGAAATCATTGACAAACTTAAAACTCTTGCGGTACATGTTCTTGATCCAATCAAAGAAGAGTATCCAGATATGATTGTTACTAATGCTTACAGGGGTAAGTCTGGTAAGAGTCAACACAACATTGGTGAGGCCGCAGACATTCAATTCCCAGGCGTTGCTAAATCAGAATACTATGCAAGGGCTCAATGGATTAGAGAAAATGTTTCTCATGACCAATTGATTCTTGAATATAAGAATACAGGTTCGGGACTTCCTTGGATACATATATCCTGTAAGGATGCCGGAAATCGTTTGGCCATCTTTACTATGTACAATCACAAGAAGTATAAAGACAATGGTAAATTCTACCAGTTAGCATAGGAGAAAGACATGCCAGCAGTATGCAGAGTAGGTGACGCATTAGATACAGGACATCTATGTACTACCGCAACAACTATTGATTCATCTAATACAGATGGAACCGTCACAGCTAACGGTATAAATATAATTGTTATTGGAGCTCCTACAGTTACACATACCCATAGTCCACCAGCATGCCCAGATCATGTTGAGACATTAAAGGCTGGTTCTGGTACTGTTACGGTTAATGGTATAGCTGTAGGTAGAGTTGGTGACGCAGCGGATGCTGGCGCTATGACAGCAGGCAGCGGAAATGTATCTGCTGGATAAGGAGAAATAAATGTTTGAATATAAATGTAAAATAATTAAAGTGATTGATGGCGACACAACAGATGTTGACATTGATTTAGGTTTTGGAGTTTGGTTAAAGAAGCAGAGAATTCGCTTCTTCGGTATCGACACACCAGAGTCTAGGACAAGAGACTTGGAAGAAAAGAAGTATGGACTTGCAGCTAAAAAGTATGTAACAGACCATATGCCATTGGGTTCAACCCAAACACTTGTTACGGTCAAGGATGGTAAAGGTAAGTACGGTAGGATACTTGGACAGTTCAAAATGGAAGACGGAAGTATTCTCAATGATAATATGATTGCAGAACATCACGCAGTCGCATACTTCGGGCAGTCTAAGGATGATATTGAAGAAGAACATATTGTAAACCGTTCCTTCCATAATCTCTGAGTTTCGTTATAAATAGAATTAAGGAGATTTAAATGGCACTTACACCCAATTCTTTTAGTGATGCTTCAGCGTCAAAGTCCAGAAGCACTAGAGTGTATAAGGATGTTAGTCTGTCTTTCACTAGACATCCTATTACTGGCGACATTGCAAAGTTGACAGATGCTGATGCAGTAAAGAGAAGTGTAAGGAATCTTATAAACACAGATTTTTATGAACGCCCATTTCACCCAGAGATTGGTTCTGACATTCGTAAAACATTGTTTGAACCAGTTGACGTTTCAACAGCTGAAAACTTGGCAATATATGTTGAAGATTGTATTGTAAACTTTGAACCAAGAGTGGAGTTAATATCTGTACGAGTGGATGCTAATATTGATAGGAACGCATACAATATAGTTATCCAATTTTATCTTGTAAATTCTCCAGACGGACTTATAGAGATGGACATAGAGTTGGAGAGACTAAGATAATGTTAAAGCAATTAGAGAAGAGTAAATAATATGGCAACCAAACTACAAGTCACAGAACTAGACTTTGATCTAATCAAAGACAACCTCAAGACATACATGAAGAATCAGAATGAGTTTACGGACTACAACTTCGAAGGTTCTGGTATGTCTCAAATCATTGATCTTCTCGCATACAATACTCACTACCTTGCAATGAATGCCAACTTTGCAATGAATGAAGCATTTTTAGATAGTGCAACTCTTCGCTCTTCAGTCGTATCCCATGCAAAGAAACTTGGGTACACCCCTCGCTCTGCTCGTGCTCCTGTTGCATATGTTGATGTAGTATTGAATTCATCTGTCGCTACAAGTGCAACCCTCGCTAAAGGCACACGGTTCACTACAAAGATGGATGGTAGTACGTTTGGTTTTGTTACGAATACAGACTTGTCGGTAACTCCATCAAATGGTGTTATGAGATTTATTAATGTTCCTATCTATGAAGGCACTCTTATCACATCTAGGTACACGGTTGATTTGAATAACATCGAACAGAAGTTTATGCTTTCTGATGAACGTGCTGACACAACTACATTGAATGTTTCTGTACAGAACTCTACAAGCGATACAACAACAACTGTATATACTCTTGCAACTGATATTACTCAAGTGACATCTGGTGCTAAGGTTTATTTCTTACAAGAGAATGGTAGTGGTAAGTTTGAAGTATACTTCGGAGATGGTGTTGTTGGAAGTGCAATTTCAAATGGCAACATTGTTCAACTACAATACATTGTAACAAACAAATCAAAAGCTAATGCCGCAAATGTATTCTCCACAACTTCTGTTGATGGCGAAACTGATGTAACGGTTGCATCTTTGATTGCTGCAAGAGGTGGTGCGGAACCAGAAACTATTTCTTCTATCAAGTTTAACGCTCCCCTAGATTATGCATCTCAGGGTAGAGCAGTAACTACACAAGATTACAAAACAATTCTTCCTACAGTATATGCTGGAACAAAGGCAGTTCAAGTTTGGGGTGGTGAAGATAATGATCCACCTATCTACGGACAGGTTTTTCTTTCAGTGAGAACAAAGTCTGGTGTTGATTTGACACAGGCTCAAAAGAATAGTATTGCAGTTGATTTGAAAAAATACAATGTCGCATCTATTCGTCCTACGTTTGTGAATCCAGAAGTGACAAAGATTAAATTAAAGACTAACTTTAAATTTGATAGTAAGACAACTACAAAGTCTGTGGGCGATTTAGAAACACTTATCAGAACAACAATATCAAATTATAATTCAAGTGACTTACAAAACTTTGATGTTGTATTCAGACATTCTAAAATCTCTAGATTGATTGATGGTACAGACTCTTCAATACTTTCTAACTCCACAAGAATTACGCTTAATAAAATATTGACACCAGTATTAAATACTATTACTCAGTATGTTATTAATTTCAATAACCCATTGTATAACCCACACGCTGACCATAATAAAGTGATGGGTGGTATTACTTCATCAACAGGATTTACTATTTCCACAAATACAAATACATTGTATCTGGATGATGATGGTTCTGGTAACATCAGAACTTATTATTTGGTTGGTGGTACTACTAGAACATATGTGGATTCAACAGCAGGAACAATTGATTACACAACTGGAAAGATTGTTCTTACCGATTTAACTATTACTGGTACAACCAGTACAGACGGAAAGATATCAATTGATATTCTTCCCGCTTCTAATGATATTGTGTCTGTTAGAAATCAGTTACTAGAAATTGATTTGGCTAATACCTCAGTGGATGGCACTGTTGATGTTATTGTATCTGGCGGTTCATCTGCTGGTACAGGATATACTACAACACAGAATACATACTAGCAAGGTTTTTAAATGTCTACACCAACTTTAAAAAATAAAGTATCACCACATATACAAGATCAACTGCCTGAATTTATCAAGGCGGATCATCCTGTATTTGCTTTATTTTTAAAATACTATTATGAGTTTTTAGAATCTGGTGAACTGGTTGTATCTGGTTCTAATGATTTTGTTATAGAAGAGACAATCACAACTAACTATATTCTTGACGAACAAGAGTTAAAGGTTGTTCTTGAATCATCTATCGGAAAGTTTGTCGCTGGTGAAACTATTGTTGGTTCTAAATCTAAAGCCACAGCAAGAGTACTTGTTGATGACTTCGATGCTAATAATAGATTATTCATAACATCCCAACAGAGATTTGAAACTGGTGAAATAATAACAGGTTCTACTTCTGGTGCAACAACAACTGTTGTTTCTTATCGTGCAAACC
>Ga0209816_1002773_pt1 | contig 12235 bp, 10 predicted proteins | sample CoawatmetaG01DNA_FD_187509 | JGI IMG/M metagenome (GOLD analysis project Ga0209816, IMG submission 187509) | Marine microbial communities from the West Antarctic Peninsula - Coastal water metaG017-DNA (SPAdes) (version 2) | ecosystem: Environmental > Aquatic > Marine > Coastal ... | reverse complement strand
CGTGGACATTATTAGTTTATATGATTAATAAACATTCACCAAAAAAAGAGTTAATAAAAGATTTTTTTAAGGATGAGTTTTTAATAAACAGGATTTTAATAATTCTAGAAAAGTTTTTGAAACTACACATTAATCAGCAAATAAAAAGTGGTGCAACTGTTATTCAAATCTTTGATAGTTGGGCTGGTTTGTTGGAAGAAAAAAATTTACCAAACTATATTTATATTCCAACACTAAATTTAGTTGATTATGTAAAATCTTTAAACGTACCAGTAATCTGTTTTCCAAGAGGAGTAAAAGATTATAAAAATTATTGTGATATTGTTAAACCTGATGCTGTCAATATTGACTATGATGTAAATCCAATATCTATATGTAAAGAAATAAACATACCCGTTCAAGGGGGGCTTGATCCAAAGATATTATTAACTGACAAAGAAAATTTGAAAAAAGAAACAAAAAGATATCTAGATGTATTCAAAGATCATCCATACATCTTTAACTTAGGGCACGGCGTATTGCCTCAAACAGATCCTAACATGGTGGATTATTTGGTGAAGATGGTAAAAGATTATTAAATGAAAAAAGCAATTATTTTATTTAATCTTGGAGGTCCAGATAAATTAGAAAATGTTGAACCCTTTTTATTTAATTTATTTAATGACCCAGCAATTTTGAATCTACCAACCTTTTTAAGATATCCATTAGCAAAGTTAATCTCTAATAGGAGAGCACCTGTTGCTAAAAAAATTTATGCAGAACTGGGTGGCTCATCACCCATATTAAAATTAACCAGAGAACAATCCGATGCTTTAGAAATAAAACTAAATCAAACGCAAGAAGAAGACGAATACAAATGCTTCATCATAATGAGATGCTGGAATCCAAGAGCTAAAGATGTGATTAAAGATGTACAATTATATGGCCCAGACGAGGTTGTTTTAATGCCCCTGTATCCTCAATACTCTGCTGCAACATCGGGGTCTTCAATTAAAGAATGGAAAGACGTTTGTAAAAAAAATAACTACCATGTTAAAACAAGCACAATATGCTGTTACCCTACAGACCAGAATTTTATTAACGCTCATACAAAAGAGATAATAAAAAAAATTAAGGATCTTAAAAACTTTAAATTAATATTTTCTGCGCACGGCCTACCAGAAAAAAATATTAAAAAAGGAGACCCTTATCAATGGCAAGTGGAACAATCGGTTAAAAAAATAGTTGAGAGTTTAAATGATGAGAACCTTGACTGGATATTAAGTTATCAAAGTCGAGTTGGTCCACTAAAATGGATAGGACCATCTACAGAAACTATAATTATTGAAAATTCCAAGATTGGTAAGCATATCGTTTTAGTCCCTATCGCGTTTGTTTCCGAACACTCAGAAACTCTTGTTGAGCTTGATATAGAATATAAAGAAATAGCAGATGCTAATGGATGTAAAAATTATACAAGAGTTCCAGCACTTGGAATTAATGAGGATTTTATTAAAGCAATGTCAGAATTAATAATTAAGAAAAACGAATATAAAATTAATGAGGATCTTTATCCACCAAAGATACAGTGTCCACCTAATTTTAAAAAATGTCCCTGTTTAAATTATGAATAGTTATTTATTATTTAAGAGCCTACATTTAATAGCGGTAATCTCATGGATGGCAGGACTTTTATATTTACCTAGAATTTTCGTATACCACGTAGAAAATTTAAAAGATAAAAACACTTCTTCAGTATTTAAAATAATGGAAAGAAAATTATATTTTTACATCATGACACCAGCAATGACTTTAACTTGGGTGTTCGGATTAATTTTAATTTCTTCTTTAGGCTTCGAAGTTCTTTCTACAGCTTGGATTAAACTAAAATTGTTGTTAGTGATTTTATTAACCTTTTATCATTTCTATTTATCCAAACTTCTTAGTGATTTTAATTTTGATCAAAATACTAAATCTTCTAAGTTTTTTAGAATAATCAATGAAGTACCAACAATATTGCTTATTTTGATTGTTTTTATTGTTGTTTTTAAGCCCATCTAAGCTTGTAATAGTTTAAAGAGTATATATATTTATCTCATCTTACAAAAATTTTAACCCCCCCCCTACTCATGAACATACAAGAACTTAAATTAAAATCGTCTGAACAATTAATTACGCAAGCAGAAGAGCTTGGTATTGAAAATGCTAGCACACTTAGAAAACAAGAAATTTTATTTGCTATATTAAAAAAGGTTGCAGAAAAAGAAGAGATAACTGGAGCGGGAGTTTTACAATTATTACAAGATGGATTTGGTTTCTTAAGAGCTATGGAATCAAATTATTTAGCTGGACCAGATGATATTTATGTTAGCCCAAGTCAGATAAGAAAATTTGGTTTAAGAACAGGAGACACAGTCGAGGGTCCTGTAAGAGCACCCAAAGAAGGAGAAAGATATTTTGCATTACTACAAGTAGAAAAAATAAATTTTGAAGAACCAGAAAAAGCTCGTCACAAAATTGCGTTTGATAATTTAACTCCACTCTACCCAAATAAACAAATGGTGATGGAAATTGAGACAACCAAGATTGAAAAAAAACCAGATTTAACTCCAAGACTAATTGACCTTGTAAGTCCAATTGGAAAAGGTCAAAGATCAATAATCATCTCACCCCCTAAAGCTGGTAAGACAATGATTTTACAAAGTATTGCAAACTCAATTGCTAAAAACTATCCAGAAAGTTACTTGATGGTTTTGTTGATTGACGAGAGACCTGAAGAAGTAACGGATATGAAAAGAACAGTTAAGGGTGAAGTTATTAGTTCTACTTTTGATGAGCCCGCTTCAAGACATGTGGCTGTAGCTGAAATGGTAATTGAAAAAGCTAAAAGACTAACTGAACATAAAAAAGATGTGGTAATTTTATTAGATTCAATCACAAGATTGGGTAGAGCATATAATGCAGTAATTCCAAGTTCTGGAAAAGTATTAACAGGTGGGGTTGACGCGAATGCACTTCAAAGACCAAAAAGATTTTTTGGTGCCGCTAGAAATATTGAAGAAGGTGGATCTTTAACAATCATCTCAACAGCTTTGATTGATACTGGATCAAGAATGGATGAGGTAATTTTCGAAGAATTCAAAGGTACCGGAAATAGTGAAACAGTTCTGGATAGAAAAATTGCTGAAAGAAGAATTTATCCAGCAATCGATATAACTAAATCTGGAACAAGAAGAGAAGAATTACTTTTTGATAAAGACGACCTTTCAAAAATGAATGTGCTAAGAAGAATTATTAGTCCAATGGGAACAATGGATGCTATTGAATTTATTAATTCAAAACTTAAAGAAACAAAAAGTAATGCAGATTTCTTTAGCTCAATGAATAAACCAGCTTAATAAAAATCCCCTACCAATTAATTTAAAGTTTTACAGATCTATAAAATAGAAGCTATAATATTGTTATGACAATTTATGCTCTATCGACTGGTCCAGGAATTTCTGGAATAGCCATTGTTAGAGTTTCTGGAGAAGACTCTAAAAAAGTTATAAAATTATTAACCAATGAGGCACTTCCAGAACCAAGAGTTGCTACACTAAGAAAAATCAATAAAATCAACACTTCTGAGCTTATTGATGAGGGTATAATATTGTGGTTTCCTGGCCCTGAGAGCTACACAGGTGAAGATATGGTTGAATTTCATATACATGGTAGCAAAGCAGTAATTGACGCCCTACACCACTCCATTTCAAAGGTTGAAAATTGTCGTCTAGCTGAAGCAGGTGAATTTACAAAACTTGCATTTCAAAATGGAAAAATAAATTTGTTGAAAGCAGAAAGTATTGCAGATTTAATTTCAGCAGAAACTGAAATTCAAAGACAGCAAGCAATAAAAATTATGAATGGAAAATCTGCAGATAAATTTAATGGCTTAAGAGATAAACTTTTAAAAATTTTATCACATGTTGAAGCAAAAATAGATTTTCCAGATGAAGATCTGCCCGAAGATATTTTGAAAAATATAAAAAAAATTTCTAATGAAGTAATTTTAAATATAAAAAAAATTTTAAATGATCAGAAAGTCGGTGAAAGAATTAGAGAAGGTTTTAAGATTGCAATCATAGGGCCAATCAATGCTGGAAAATCTAGTTTACTAAATCACCTTTCAAATAGAGATGTAGCAATCGTTTCAGAAATAGCTGGAACCACAAGAGATGTAATCGAGACGCATTTAAATATTGATGGTTATCCAGTTGTGGTTTCTGACACTGCAGGAATTAGAAATTCTAAAAATGAAATAGAAAAAAAAGGAATAAAATTAGCACTTGATAAAGCAGAAAATGCAGACTTAAAGTTAATCGTTATAGACGTTAAAAGCATTGATTTTAAAGGAGTTTTGAAGGAATTGATGGATGAAAATGCAATACTTGTAGTTAATAAATCTGATCTTCTAAAAGAAGATTTAAATTCTGAAATAAAAAATTATGAACATGTTTTAATTTCAGTAAAAAATAATCTCAACTTAGAAGATTTAATTTTAAAGATTAAAAACAAATTAAAAAATAAATTTATCACAAGTGAAGACATTTTAATTACTCGTGAAAGGCACAGACAACACCTTGAACAAAGCCTAAATTATTTGAAAAACTTTGAAGAAAAAAATGAAGCTGAAGACTTTGATAAAGCCGCAGAAGATCTTCGTTTAGCAACTCGACATTTAGGAATGATTGTTGGAAAAGTGGACGTTGAGGAGATATTAGGTAGTATTTTCAATGATTTTTGCATTGGTAAATAGTCATCATTTTAAAGGATTTTTTAGCTTATTTTCATCATTTTTGTTGATAACCATAACTAATTCGTCAATTTTAATCATAAAAACGTAGCCACCATTATCTTAACAAGTATTTCTTAAAAAATACTGTCTACTTGTAAATATTCATATCAGTTATAAATTTAAGTTATGAAAAATGATTTATCATTTGAGGTAGTTGTTATTGGAGGTGGACATGCTGGTTGTGAAGCTGCTGCAGCGTCTGCACGTCTTGGAGTTAACACTGCCCTATTCACTCACAAAATTGAAACCATAGGTGAGATGTCTTGTAACCCCGCAATAGGAGGTCTTGGTAAAGGCCACCTTGTTAGAGAGATAGATGCCTTAGACGGTGTGATGGGAGAGGTTGCGGATAAATCAGGCATACAATTTAGATTATTAAATAGAAGTAGAGGGCCTGCAGTTCAAGGACCCAGAACTCAATCGGATAGATCGTTATATCGTAAATATATGCAAGAAAAATTACTAAACTACTGTAATTTAAGTATTTTTTCTGATCCTGTAATAAGGTTTATTTTTGATAAAAACACTTTAAGTGGCTTTGAAACAAAGTCTGGCAAAAAAATTTTATGTGGTAAGTTAATCTTGACAACAGGCACTTTTTTGAATGGTTTGATTCATATAGGTGATAAGAGAACGCCAGCAGGAAGGTTTGATGAAAAGCCCTCAACAGGATTAAGTGAACAACTTGAAAAGTATGATTTTCAAATAGGAAGACTTAAGACAGGAACACCACCAAGACTCGATGCCAGAACAATTAAGTATGATAATTTAGAAGAACAGTTTGCAGATGATGATCCTTATTTTTTTTCTTTTCTAACTAAAAAAAATTTAAACAAACAAGTTTCATGTCGGATGACTTATACCAATGAAAAGGTTCATAAAATAATTCAAAAAAATATAAAAAGAAGTGCCATGTACTCAGGAAGCATACAGGGCGTTGGTCCAAGATACTGTCCCTCAATAGAGGATAAGATAGTAAAGTTTGCAGATAAGGAACGCCACCAGATATATTTAGAGCCTGAGGGGTTAAATGACCAGACAATATACCCAAATGGAATATCAACCTCATTACCTGAGGATGTGCAGCAAGAAATATGTAATAATATCAGTGGTTTAGAAAATGTTAAGATAATTAGGCCGGGTTATGCAATAGAATATGACTATATAGATCCTAGAGAGCTATTTTTGACGCTGGAGACTAAAAAAATACACAATTTATATCTTGCAGGACAAATAAATGGGACAACTGGTTATGAAGAAGCAGCTGCTCAAGGATTGATAGCTGGAATTAATGCTGCATTATCTTTTAAGAAGGAAGAGCCATTTATTTTAGACAGATCAGATGCGTATATCGGAGTTATGATAGATGATTTAGTAACAAAGGGTGTTGCCGAACCATATAGAATGTTTACCTCAAGAGCAGAATATAGACTAAGTTTGAGAGCAGATAATGCAGACCAAAGGTTAACAAACAAAGGGATTGAAATTGGATTAATATCAAAAGAAAGAGAAGATATTTTTAAAGATAAAGAAAAAAAATTAGGAATAATATCTAAAATAATGTCTGAATCATCAATATCCCCAACAAAAATAAAATTTTTTGATATTAAAATTGCAAAAGATGGTATTTTAAGAAAATCCAATGAAATATTAACTCAAAAAGGGGTTGATATGAAAAAAATAAGAGAAATTTGGCCCGATATTCCTTTCTTTGATGAAAAAATAGATGAACAAATTGAAATAAATGCTCATTACAGGGGATACCTTAAAAAACAAAAAGCAGATATATTAGCATTTAAAAGAGATGAAAATTTAGTTATACCTGAAAAAGTTAATTATGATGATCTTTCTGGACTATCAAATGAGGTAAAAGCTAAATTTAAACAAATAAAACCAAAAACCATGGGACAAGCATTAAGAATTGATGGAATAACTCCAGCTGCTGTATATATTTTGTTGTCACATGTAAAAAGAAAGTCTATTAAGCTTATAGCTTAATGGAGGAAATTTTTAAAAAATATCTACTACTAAAAGACCAAAATGTTCCACGTGAAACATTAATTGAGTTTGAGTTATTCATATCTATGTTAAAGAAAAAAAATGAAGAAATTAACATAATAAGTAAAGAAACAGCAAAAAATGAAGTAATTAGAGAGCGTCATATAATTGATTCTTCACAAATTATTGAATTTGTTGATTTAAATAGTAATGTAATAACAGATATTGGTTCAGGTGGTGGCATGCCGGGTATAATTATATCAATTATGATTAAAAATATGAAAAATTCAGCCAAAGTTCATTTATATGAAAAAAGTCACCATAAGAGTTCTTTTTTAAGAAAAGTATCTAGAGATTTAAAATTAAATACTGAAGTTAAGCAAGAAAATATTTTTGAGGCGCAAAATTTAGAGTCGGATACAATAATGGCAAGGGCTTTTAAACCTTTACCAATAATTTTAGATTTAGTTTATAAAAATTTTAGTAGTTACAAAAATTTAATTGTCTTCATGGGAAAAAATGGAGAAAAAGTTTTAGAAGAAGCTTTAATAAATTGGAATTTTGATTTTGAAAAGAAAAAAAGTATTACAAGTGAAGATTCATTTTTGTTAAATATAAAAAACATTAAAAAAAAAAATTAAAAAAATAAATGCAAATTATTTCTGTGATAAATCAAAAGGGTGGGGTTGGAAAAACAACAACTGTAATTAATCTTGCAGCAGGTTTAGCCCAACATGAAAAAAAAGTTTTAGTAATTGACCTGGATCCACAAGGGAACGCTACCACAGGACTGGGTCTATCCAATTTAGAAAGTTCAACTGAAACTATCTATGGAGTATTGAATGGTACAAAGACTATTTCTGATGTGATTAAAAAAACTAAGTACAATAATTTAGATATTATTACTTCGAATGTAGATTTATCTGGCCTCGAGGTTGAGACAGCAGATGATAGCATGAGAGCCTTCATTTTAAAACGCGAATTAACCTCTTATTTAAATGATTCTAGAGCAACCTATGATTATGTACTTATAGACTGCCCACCATCTCTAAGCTTACTTACAGTCATGGCTCTAGTGTCTTCTCACTCACTATTAGTCCCATTACAGACTGAATTTTTTGCTTTAGAAGGTTTAACCCAGTTAATGAAAACCATAGAACGAATAAAAGTTAACTTAAATCCTGAATTAAAAATTAGAGGCATACTTTTAACAATGTTTGATAAAAGGAACAGGCTATCTACACAGGTAGAAAAAGAAGCAAGAGACTATTTTAATGAAAAAGTTTATTTAACAGTGATACCAAGAAATGTCAGGCTGTCCGAAGCCCCATCTCACGGCATGCCAGTTTTAATGTATGACAAATCTTGTCCAGGTAGTAAATCATATTTTAACTTTACAGATGAATTTATTAATCAAGAACAAAAAACAGGGAGCGCTGCATAATGGATGCAAATAAAATAAAAAAAGGTTTAGGTAGAGGCTTGTCATCTTTAATAGGCGAAACAAAAGCAGAAATAAACATTAATAAAGTTTCTATAAGTGATCTCGTGAGTAATAAATTTCAACCAAGAAAAACATTTGATGAGGATAGTTTACAAGATTTAACAAACTCAATAAAAGAGAGAGGCATTATACAGCCAATTATTGTTAGAAAATCTAGTGATGACAGTTCAAAGTATGAAATAATTGCAGGAGAGAGAAGGTGGCTATCAGCACAAAAAGCAGGTTTGCATGAAGTTCCAGTTGTTGTTGCTGATGTAGACGATTTAAAATCTTTAGAGTTTGCTATTGTTGAGAATGTTCAAAGAAATGATTTAAATGCAGTAGAAGAAGCGCGCGGTTATCAGCGCCTTATTGACGAGTTTTCTTATGATCAAGAAAAAGTAGCAAAATTTATTGGAAAAAGTAGAAGCCATATTGCTAATTTTTTAAGACTATTAAGCTTACCTGAAGCAGTTTTAAAGTTAATTGAAACTCAAAAATTAACACATGGACATGCTAAAATTTTAGTTGGCCTGAATAATGCAGAATTTGTAGCAAATAAAATAATTGAAAAAAATCTTTCAGTTAGACAGTCAGAAAATTTTGTTAGAATGTTTAAGACTAAAAAACACTCTCTCAAGCCCTTAAAAGATACAAATTTGCAAGCCCTAGAAAGTTCAATTAGAGAAAAAATTGGTCTTAATGTTTTAATTAAAAATAAAAAAAATAATTCAGGATCTTTATTATTAGAATATAAAGATTTAGACCAACTAAATAAAATAATTGAAATAATAAAATCTAACTATTAGCTTTTCTTGAATTGTTGATTATAAAATCTGATAATATATTCTTCCCGACACTGGAGTTCTTTTTAATTAATAACTCAATTTCATTAGTTTTATAAATTAAATTTTTTAAATGATCTTTCTTCCAGGCATTTATTTGTTGAGTAACCAGCGGCTTATCTTTCCAGAAAATTGGTGGCTTACATGCAGAAATTGCTTGTTCAATGGTGCTTTTTTCATCAACTATTTCACAAATTTTAACTAATCTTTTGAGTTTTGCTAATAAAGTTCTAATAATTATAATATTATCTTCTTCCGAATAATTATTTTCACTCAAAATAGTGACAGTTTTCCTAGTGTTTTTAGCTAGTGAGTGATCCACGAGTTCCGAAGCACTATAGTTGTCCGCAAGGTTAGTTAGCTTAATTATTTTTTCAATATTCAAATTTTTTTTGTTTAATGAAAAACTTTCAATCTTTTCTAATTCATTATTTAAATTTTTTCTGTCACCCCTGCTTCTTTCTACTAAGATATTAATTAATTGTTGGGATATTGGTATTCTTTTATTTTTAAAAAAAAGACTAATAATAGAGTTTAAAGTTTGATTGTTATCTTCATAAAATGGGACACATACAATTGACTTTTCTTTTTCGAAGAGTTTTCGTAAAGTAGATTTCTTCTCTAAATTTTTTGAATTTAAAATAATTTGTATATCTTCTGGGTTTTTTTCCATCAAGTCTTCTATAGTCGTTCTAATTTTTTCTGTAGCCCTATTTATGATTATAAGTTTTTCATTATCAAAAAAAGATTTTGTTAGAACGCTATTAAAAAAACTTTCGATATTATCTAGAATTTCTTTTTCTTCATATCTTTGAATTTTATCTTGATAGTTTTTCTCAAATAAATTTTTGATAGTTTCATCTTTTAGGCCTTCATTTTCACCATAAAATAAGTAAAACTTGTGACTATTTAGTCTTATTTTACTTAACTCAAATGATTTATATATCATTTAATATTAGCAAGTTTAAAAATCAATTTTTCTGCAATAGTATCAGCTAAATTTTTTTTAATTTCTTTTTCATGACTCTTTAATTCAAATTTATTAGAATTATTATCGTAACTAAAAGTTTCTGTAATAATAAAATTACTTTTTAATTCATCTTTATTAAATACATCTATATTTACAATTGCATTAATTTTAAAATTTGTACTATCACCAGCAAGATTTTTCGTTAAAATTATTTTTTCTGAAGTGCTTGTGATTTTTAATGTAAAGTTTATATCTTTTGTTTCTCGAGTATAATTATTTAGTTTTTGTTTTAATTTTAAATTAATCTCTCTATCTCCAATAAAACTTAATTTACTTATAGAAAAATTATAGCCTTTTAAATTTTTTACAGAATATATAGCCTCATAACCACAAGACGATAAGAATATTAAAAGTATAAATGTAAATATTTTTTTTCCCATTTTATATTATAATATTAATAAGTCGATTGGGTACAAAAATAGATTTTTTAATTTTTTGTTGTCTAAAAAATTTTTCAATTTCTGCATTTATTTTAATAATTTCTATAATATCATTTTCGATCATATCTCTTTTTATGTTTAAAATAGCCCTTTTTTTACCATTTATCTGCACAACAAAATTAACTTTTTCTTCAATTAAATCTTCTTCAGCAACTACAGGCCAATTTATTTGATTTTCATTAATAATGTTTAAACACTCATTTGAAAAATGTGGAATAAATGGATTCATTAAAATCAAAATTTTTGTATAGTTTTCAATTAAAACTTCTTTTTTAATAGGTTTATCAATCTCTTTGATTAAAAAATTATACATTTCATAAAAGTTTGCGATGATTACGTTATAGTGAAATTTTTCTAAGCTTTGTGTTATTTTGTGAACTAACTGGTTGGTGAATTTGGTTAAATTATCTCCATTATCAATCTTTTCCTCATTATTTTTAATTTTATCTAAAATTTTATTATTTAATGTCCATAGTTTTTGAACAAATTTAAAAGATGCCAGCATACCTTGGTCAGACCATTGGACATCTTTTTCTGGAGGACTATCAGATAAAATAAACAATCTAACTGAGTCAGCTCCATAATTTTTGATAATACTTTCTGGGTCTATGGTATTTTTTTTTGATTTTGACATGGATTCTGTTGGCCCAACAATTATTTTTTCAGAAGTGTTATCTTTTTTATAAAACTCCCTACCATCTTCTGAAGTTACTTCTTCAGGACTTAACCATGCATTTGTTTGATCTTTATAAGTTTCGTGACAAACCATACCTTGTGTAAATAATCCATCAAATGGCTCTTTTAATTTAAAATTATCATTTTTATAAGAGAGTGCTTGCATAAAAAACCTAGAATATAATAAATGTAAAATGGCATGTTCAACACCCCCAATATATTGATCAACTGGCATCCAATAATTAGCTTCTTCTTGAGTAAATCCATGATCTAAATTATGAGGTGAGCAAAACCTTAAGAAATACCAAGAAGAATCCACAAAAGTATCCAATGTATCGGTTTCTCTTCTATATTTTTTTCCATCTAAGATAAAGAATTTCCAGCTATCTTCTGAGTCTAATGGGTTTCCTGTGTTACTTAATTTTTCAATCTCTGGAAGTTTAACTGGCAACATATCTCTTGGAATTTTAATAGGCTGATCATTTTCATCATAGGCCATTGGAATGGGACAACCCCAATATCTCTGTCTTGATATACCCCAATCTTTTAATCGATAATTAGTTTTTTTTGTCCCTAGATTATTCTTTTCAAGAAATTCTATAGTCTTAATAATAGATTCATTTGGAGCTTTTAAACCATCAAGGAAATTTGAATTATAAAGATATCCTTCACCTGTATAAGCTTCATTATTTATTTCAAAATCTTTATCTCTTTCAGGTTTAACAACTGGAGTAACTTTTAAATCATATTTTTTTGCAAAGTCTAAATCTCTTTGATCATGAGCAGGACAACCAAAAACAGCACCCAGTCCATAGTCCATTAACACAAAGTTTGCAAAATAAACTGGAACCTTCATATTTTCATCTAATGGATTGATCGCAACTAGATCTGTTTTAAAACCAAGTTTTTCTGCAGAAGCAATAGATTCTTCAGTAGTACCTGTTTTAGAAC